>Ga0315284_10013903_pt1 | contig 11469 bp, 8 predicted proteins | sample YL17G09_16_MG_FD_203696 | JGI IMG/M metagenome (GOLD analysis project Ga0315284, IMG submission 203696) | Sediment microbial communities from Yellowstone Lake, YNP, Wyoming, USA - YL17G09_16 | ecosystem: Environmental > Aquatic > Freshwater > Lake > Sediment | place: USA: Wyoming | collected... | reverse complement strand
TGAAGGTATTTTTTCTTGGCTAGCGCCGCCCCCGCGCCAGTTCAACTTTACTCTTTCACCATTCTTTTCCAAGTCTCTTTCGCTCCTCTCCGCCTTTGATTCTTTATTTGATTCTTCGCCCGAGCAAGAACTGCCCTTCCCCTTCACGGCATGCGTTGCGCGGCAGCAGCAGCCGTCTCGCGCAACTGCAACAGCGCAACGCCGCCCTCGACTTCGGCGCCATCGTCGTCGTCGATTCCCTCGTTCCGCCGCCGCACGGCCGCCGTCACCGCACCTTCTCCCCCGCTTCGCGCCTCCTCCTCTCGCAGGCGCGCTTCTTCTCCATCCCTTATCGCCATGGCCGCCGCCGCATCGGCGCCCTCGGCTGCCGCTCCGACGCTGAAGACCTACGACGCCGCCTCGATGTCCACGCAGGACCTCTTGGCATTCACAGCGAGGCCACGCGTCGACTTTGATTCGATCTTGGCGACGGTGAGAATTGCTCTTCCTCTGTTGTTTTCCGTTCGAGCCGCGTTTTCGTGTGGCATCGCACGCATACAGGGCAACAAGCTTGCTCGTGGCTTGCGTGCTGCGTCTTTGCATTTCGAAAAGAGCGAAATCCAAGCGTCGCACGGCGGCGCGAATGCAACCACTCGCGACGCTTTTTTTCTCACCTTCTCGACCCCTTTCTTCCTTTTCTTTTTCCTTATCCTCTCTCCCCGAAAAACAGGTCGGCCCCATCGTCGACGACGTCCGCCAGCGCGGCGACGACGCCGTCAGGGAGCTCACTGCCAAATTCGACAAAGCAGAACTCGGGAAGGACTCCCCTCCCTGCGTCCCCATCGCCGAGCTGTTGCCGGCCTTGCAGAAAGCCAACCTCTCCAAGGAGGTCACCGACGCGTTTGACGTCGCTCTGTCCAACATCGTCAGGTTCCACGAGGCGCAGCGGTCTCCCGATTTGACCTTGGAGACGATGCCCGGCGTGTCCTGCAGGCGTGTCACGCGCGCCATCAACAGAGTCGGCGTCTACGTCCCGGGCGGCACCGCCGTCCTGCCGTCCTCGGCGCTGATGCTCGCCGCGCCCGCGAGGGTCGCGGGCTGTGCGACGATCGTGCTCGCGACGCCGCCGAGGCCCGACGGCTCCGTCTCGCCCGAGGTTCTGTACTGTGCCTTCAAAGCCGGCGCGACGCACGTGCTGCGGGCGGGAGGCGCGCAGGCCGTCGCCGCCCTGGCCTGGGGCACCGCCTCGACGCCCAAGGTCGACAAGATCCTGGGCCCCGGCAACCAGTTTGTGACGGCGGCCAAGATGGCGCTGCAGAACAGCGAAGCGATGGTCGCGATCGACATGCCCGCGGGCCCCTCCGAGGTGCTCGTGATCGCCGACGCGGAAGCCCCCCTGGCGCACGTCGCCGCGGACCTGCTGTCCCAGGCCGAGCACGGCCCGGACTCGCAGGTGGTCCTGGTCGCGCTGCCCGGCGTCGACGTCGAGGCGCTCGTCGCCGAGGTCACGAGGCAGGCGGAGGCGCTGCCCCGCGGGGCGACGGCCTTCAAGGCCCTGGACCACTCGTGCGTCGTTAAAGTGCGCTCAAAAGAGGAGGCCGCCTCTTTTTCCAACCGCTACGCTCCCGAGCACCTCATCGTCAACGTCGCCGACGCCGAGGGCTGGCTGCCGCTGCTCGACAACGCCGGCTCGGTGTTCCTGGGGAGGTGGACGCCGGAGTCCGTCGGCGACTACGCGAGCGGGACCAACCACGTGCTGCCCACATACGGCTACGCTCGCATGTACAGCGGCGTCTCTCTGGACTCTTTCGTGAAGAAGATGACGGTGCAGAGCCTGAGCGAGGAGGGGCTGAGGAACCTGGGGCCCAGCGTCGCGACAATGGCGCGGGTTGAGGGGCTCGACGCGCACGAGAGGGCGGTGACTCTGAGGCTCGCTGATTTGGAGAAGAATTGAACAGGATTCATCCCTTCCGGCTTCTTCTCCTCCCTTTTTTCTTTCGTTTGTTATTCGGTTTCGGTGTAATTCGGAAGAGGAACGTTGGGGGGGCATTGAATGTTTTTTTTTTACAGAGGGTTTTTTTTGGTTTCGGGTTTTCTTCTTTCTTTTACCGCTCCTCTCCTCCTTGTTCCTTCTTGCTCGACCACACTGCCAGAAGCAGACAATAGAAAAGAGTCGGCAGCAGCACCAGCGCCGCTGCCGCCCTGCCGTCCGGGTGGCTCGGAGGGGAGATGAACATCGAGCCGTACTTGATCAGCGCGGCGCCGGCGAAGGAGGAGGCGGCGAACTTGACGGCGTAGAGGGCGTCGGAGTCGTCGGACGAGGTCGCCGAAACGACGACGGGTGACGGCGGCGGCGGTGATTGCAAACGCCTCCTTGCCAGTCCTCCTCTTCTCGGCGACGCTCCTCCGACTGAGCCCCTGCTTCCGCTGCAGTTGCGTGGGCTGCTCGCTCGAAGAGTCAGGCTCCTCATCGATGCTGCTGATGCTGAGGCGGAGAGCATTGCTGCGAAGAAAGAAAAAGAGAAAAGAGGGGGAAAAAAGTGAGGAGCTCCTAACACTCACTGTCGTCGACGATCTGCCGACTCGTTCCACATCTTGACGATGTACTCGCTCCTCAAAGTCCCGTTCCTCTACCCCTTTTATGGGCTTCTGTACCTGATATTGCAGCGACCGGACCTCGGCCTCCGAGCCCTGAGTGCGTTGGAGGAATCGGAGGGAGAACGAGGGAGGAGCGAGCGCGGTCTTTCTCATTCGCTCACCGCCCTCACACCATCGGAACAAACCCTCCTCCCTCCGCAAAAAAAAAAAAAAAAAGTCTTGGCGCTGCTCCAGATCATCAACCCCTTCATGTGGCTCTCCCCGAGCCTCGTCGCGCGCTCGCACTCGAAGTTCTTCCACGCCGTCTTCGGGTCCGCGACCTCGACAGCAGCGATCCCTCCTCTCTCCGCGGACCAGCGGGCGCGCCTCGATGCCGCCGTCGCCGCCGCCACCGCCGAGGCCCACGCGGCCTCGGCGGCGAAGGCGGCCCGAGCGCGGGACCCGCTGGGCTCGCTGCCCTCGCCCTCCTCCTCCTCCTCGGGGAGGGAGCTCCTCTCGTGGCTCCGCTGGGCCTTTCTCGAGCCCGAAGGGGCGGCGCGCTTCCCGTGGTACACGCGGTGGCTCAGGCGCGCGCTCGTCGCCCCGCTCTCCCTCGCGTTCCCGCTCGCCCCCCGGCTGCTCTCGATCGGAGACACGAGGGGCGTCGCCGTGGACGCGCTCCGCCCCTGGCTGCACTCGAAAGGGCTGCGGGTCTCGAGGAGGAGCGGGCGCGGAGCGCCTCCGATAGACGACGCGTGCTTCTTCAAGAGGCGCAGAGCGTGGGAGTGCCGGTCGTTCGGGGCCGTCGCGGCCGCGCTTGGCTGCGTTCCCCTTGTGTCGTGGCTGCTGGCGTTCGCCGTGACGGCCGGCGCGGCGCTGTGGGCCGGCGACCTCGAGAGGGAAGGAGCGAGCCGGGTGCTGGTGCCTCCTCCGGCGGCGCCTCCTCCGGCGGCGCCTGCTCCGGCTTCCTCGGAGGCTGCTGCAGCAGCTGGTGGAGTGGGGCCTCTCCAGCAGCAGGCGGAGAAGCAGGCCGCCGCCGCTGCTGCTGCTGCTCCTTCGGCGTCGAAGCAGGAACTGTGAGTTGAAGAGAAAAAATCAAAAAATCACGCACCATCATCACTGTTTTCTCGCATTTTGTTTACTTAAAACCAAACAGCACTCCCCGCATTTGAGAAAGAGAAGCAAAAGGCAAACAAACGAATAAAGAGTAAAATAATAGAGGGAGAGAGAAAGAGGGGCATCCCGCCTCAACTTGTTTCCTCTTTTTGTAAAAACAAAACAAACAAGTACAAAGCAAAAAAAACGTTCAAAAAAAAAAGAACGAAAGAATGAAAAGAATCACGCGACGTACGCCGCCGTCGCGGCGATGATCCCGCTCCCCAGTGGGCCCCCCTGCTGCTGCAGCAGAGTCGACGGGGTGTCCCAGGGCGACGCGGCGGCCCTGGCGTGCGCCGCCCACGAGCCGCTGGAGTGGAGGTGGTGGGCGCCGTTGTTGCCGCCAACGACGACGCCGGCGCCGCCGACGCCCCCGTGCGTGCCCAGGACGACGACGACGTTGTCCCCCGCGATCCCACTCATAACGCCGCCCGAGCCCAGCCCCCCCAGTAGCCCGGCTCCCGCTCCGACGGGTGCCAGTGTCCTGCTGAACCCGCACTTGCGGTCGACGAACGCGTGGCAGGGGAACCGCGTCACCGTCCCCGAGGCCAGGTGCACGACCTCGACCGCGGCGACGTGCCACCCGGCGCCGCCCGCGGCGCCGCCCGTCAGCGCCCCCAGCAGCCCGGCCCCGCGCCCGTCCGTCGACAGCCTCAGGGCCGTCAGCCTCCCGACACCGGGCAGCAGCGGGTACGTGAACGCGTCGGCGTTGCCCCTGCGGAAGTGCGTCGGCGTCTGCGGCGGGCTGATCGCTCCCGTGCGGCCCCTCTCGCCGACGAGCTCGAACGCGACGCGGGCGCGGGTGCCGGAGACGCAGAAGGGCGACGTGTGGAAGGTGACGCGGTAGCCCGCGGCGGCGAGCGGGTCGCTGATCTGCCGCTGCTGAGGCTGCTGAGGCTGGCTCTGCTGCTGCTGCTGCTGCTGCTGATGGGACTCGGAGACGGCGGAGAGCGAGACGCGGCCCCCGGGGCGCAGCCAGCGGTCGCAGGGGAAAAAGGCGGGAGGGGGCTTGGCGAAGAGCAGCGTGGTGGCGTTGTCGCCGCCGGTGCTGCTGCCGTCGGGGGAAGAGACGGCGATTTTCACCCACGACGGCTTCCACCCTGCCGAGGGGGAACCTCCGGAGAGCTCGAGGTCGATGGCCTCCCACGCGTCGACCTGAGGGACGGTGACGACGTAAGCAGCAGCAGCAGCAGCAGACGCGGAAGAAGAGGAGGAAGAAGAGGAAGTAGCAGCGTCCGAGGAGACGGGCAGCAGCCTCCCTCCGTTGGCGAGCCTGAAGGGCCCCGCCGAGACCACGCCGCCCTCTCCCTCTCCCGCCGCGACCCCCCTCAGGGTCAGGAGGACGTCTCCGGCTCCCGGCTCCGCAGCGGCTGTGGAGACCTCGATCCGGGCGTGGACGATCGGCAGCGACGCGGAGACGGCGCGGTGCTGCGAGGAGCTCGAGGCGCTGCCGGCGGCGACGACGCGCGACGCGTCGAGCTCGGCCTGCTTCGGGGCAGGAAACCCGGGCACCCGGGCCGCGTTGCCGGCCAGCTGCGCCTGGAACCCGTCGATGCGCGCCGAGGCCTCTTGCAGTCCCTGCCTCAGGCCGGAGAGCACGCTCTCGAGCCGCGCGCGCTCGCCGCCGACGCGCTCGAGCGCGGCGCGGGCCTCCTCGGCGTCGCCCCTCGCGGCGAGCGCCGCCGCCTCGGCCGCCGCGGCCCTGTCGCGCGCCAGCGCCGCGTCCCTCTCGGCTCCGGCGAGCCTCGGCCGCAGGCCCTCGGCCTCGGCCCGAGACCGCAGTGCATCTCCGCGCGCGTCGGTCACGGCCGCGTCGGCGGCACCCAGGGCCCGGCGGGCGGCGTCCGCGTCCGCCGAGGCGGCGCCGGCCTCGGCCGCCGCGGCGGCGGCCTGCGAGGCCTGGCGCTCGCTCTCGAGCCGGGCGCTGCGCGCCGAGGCCTCGGCGGCCGCGACCTCGAGCCTGGCGTTGCGCAGGGCGGCCTCGGCGGCGGCGCGGGCCTCCTCGGCCAGAGCTGCCTCGCTCTTGGCGGCGTCGAGCGAGTCGACGAGCGAGGCCTCGGTGGCCGAGGCGTCCCTGCGGGCCGAGTCGAGGGCGTCGGCCAGCGCCCTCGCGCCCCGGCGCTCGGCGGCGGCGGCGTCCGCGGCGGCGGCGGCGGCGGCGGCGGCGGCGGCGGCCCGCTCCCTCGCGGCCTCCAGCTCCGCCTCGAGCCGTCGCCGCGCCTCGAGCTGCTCCTCGAGCCGCCTCCGCGCGTCTGCGTCCTCCCTCCTCGTCTCCTCCAGCGCCCGCTCCAGCCTGAGCCGCTCCTCCGCGGCGGCCTCGAGCGCGGCGTCGGCCTCGGCGAGCTGCGCCGTCGCTCGAGCGACGTCGCTGCGGAGCCCTCCGAAGACGTCCGAGACGGCGGCGCGCTCCCTCGAGGCGGCCTCCTGCTCGGCCGCGGAGCGGGCCGAAGCAAGGCGGGAGAGCTCTCGCTCGCCGTCGTCGATGCCCGCGCGGACAGAGGAAGAAGCCGCGGCGGCCGCCGCGACGGAAGGGGAGCGTGCGAGGAGGTTGAGGCCGTTGCTGCTGCCGCCGTTGAGGCCGCTGCCGCTGCCGCCGTTGAGGCCGCCGCCGCTGCCGCCGTTGAGGCCGCTGCCGTTCCGCGGCAGGGAGCTCCAGGAAGTCGACAGCGAGGACCGCAGGGGGCGCGCTGTCGGCGAGCGGGGCGGAAGAGAAGAGCCGAGGTCGATGGGGGGCACGCGCAGCGACGCGAGCCTGCTCGGGGAGCCCCCCCCGGCGGCGACGCTCGCCGACGCCCTTCGCGACAGCGGGGGGAGAGGGGGCTGCTGCTGCGGCGCCGGCGCGTGGTGGCTGCTGCCGTAGTTCCCGCTCCCTCCTCCGTTGCCGCAAGGGTAGGTCGCGCGAGGGGTCCTGGGCGTCGCTGTGGCCGCCGAGGAGGGCGGGGCGCGAGTGACGTAGAAGCAGCTGGCGTCGGCGGCGCTGTTCCCCGCGGCGGCAGCGGCGGCAGCGGCAGCGGCGGCGGCGGCGGCGGCGGAAGTGGTCGAAGCGGCGACGGCCCCCAACAGCCAGTCGTCCACGTCGCTGCCCGCGACAGCTTCCGCGGCTCCTCCACCGCCGCTCCCCGCGGAAAGCAGCGTGACGCGGTCCCCTGCCGCGATCCAGCGGCCGCACGGGAAAGAGACGGGAACGTCTCCGCCGGCCGAGACCTCGACGCGCTCGAGCAGCCACGGCCTCGGAGGCGCCGAGGAAGAAGGAGAGTTCGCGGCTCCGCCTCCGCTGCCGCCGCCGCTCTTGGCCCGCAGGGAGACCGTCACGGCGGTGAGAGGGGAGACCGAGGGCAGGTCGACGGCGTAGGTCGCGGCCCTGCCGGCGTCGAGGTCGCCCCTGAGCGCCGGGAGGCGCACGCGCGGTGTCGTCGCCGTCGCCGCACCGCTCGCCGTCGCCCCATTGCCTCCGCCGCCGCCGCCGCCGCTGCCGCCGCCGCCGCCGCTGCCGCCGCCGTGGAGCTCGACAGTGGGCTCGCCCTCGGTGCCGCACCCAGGGAGGGCCCCCGTGACGACCGTGATAGAGTAGCGCGATGTCTTGCCGCTCGTGAAGAAGGACTTATGAGAAGACGACGAAGTAGCAGCGGGGAAGGTGGCAGAGGCGGAAGCGGAAGAAGCAGCAGCAGCGCCGCCGACGCCGCCGACGCCGCCGACGCCGACGCCGACGCTCCGCACCGCCTCCCGCACGCACGCCTCCCACGCCGCCCCCACCTCCCGCACCCACCCCTCGGCGTCGGCCTCGCTGTCCGTCGCGAACACCGTGGTCCGGTCGCCCACCGTCACCGAGAACGCCGCCGCGGCGCCCGCCGGCAGCGGGCAGGCGCCGCCGCGGGCGTCGACCCGGGCGACGCCCGGCGCGGGGGCGTACCCCCTGGGCATCGGCCTGGGAGAGACGCGGTCGAGCGGCAGGTAGGTCACGTGCGTGGCCCCGGGCCCGTCGCCGTGGCAGAGGCGGTCGGGGAGCAGGTACGCCCACTGGCGGCGCCAGGAGGGCGGCGGCGAGCGGGAGGGGCGGGGCCGGGCAGCCTCCGGGTCCCCGCCGGCCGCTGGAGCGGGCGGGAGGTCGGCGACGGCCAACCAGCCTGCCCTCCTCGCCGACTCCGAGTGCAGCGCTGAGTAGGCGTGCTTCAGAGAGGAGGGGGTCTTCTGGAAGGAGGAGGACGGCCGGGCGTCGTCTCTAATTTTTTTGGGGGGGTAGGGGGGGGGGGGGGGTTGGGAGAGGAAGAAATAAGGGAGGGACGGAAGAAACGAGATAAAAATAGAAAAAGAAAGAAGACTTTCTCTTTCTTTCTTTCGGAGGGACGCTCCATTTCTCTCTCCCCTCATTCCCCAAATAAACATCGATTTTACGCACATTCCAGCGTCCATCTTGATTGAGCTCTGACCAAAAAGGAAAGAAGAAACTAGGAAGGTGGAAACGAAGACAAGAAACAAGAAAACGAGAGGGAAGAGAGGTTTCGGTCAAGGCTCCTCGTCCCTTCTCTCGGCGTTTTGGAAGTGAGACGAAGGGAGCGAAATTATTGTTTTTCGGTTTTTTTTTCTTCACTTCCATTTTTTTTAAGCCGCTCGCGCTCTCCGTTTGCACCCTTCCATCGCTAGCGAACACACCTGCTGACGACGAAGAGGCTCATGCCCACGATCACCACGAGCAGCAGCAGCGCTTGGGCCCCGTGAGAAAACCAGCGGGAAAACGAAGAAGCAGCAATTTCCTACTCGAAAAAGATGTCGGCGCATTTCTTCCCCTTCCGCCTCCGCGACCTCCGCTCCCCGGCGGCCACGCAGCGCCTCTCCCTGGGCTGCCCGCACCTGGACGCGCTGCTCGGTGGCGGGATCCCCGTCGGGTGTATGACGGAAATCGTCGGTGGGTTGAGAGAGGAGGAAGAAGAGGAAGAAGAAGAGAGAAAGAGGAGCAATTGAACGAAACGACAGAGCAAAAAAAAACTCACCTCTCTCGACCTCTCGACCCCGACCTCTTCTTCTCTCTCTCTTTTCCACAAACAAACAAAAAGGCGAGGCCACCGCGGGCAAGACACAGCTCTGCCTCCGCCTCCTCCTCACCGCGCAGCTCCCCGAGGAGCTCGGAGGGCTCGACGGCTCTGCCCTGTGGCTCTGCTCGGAGAAGGGCGACCCGCCCGTCCGGAGGCTGGCCCAGCTCGCCAAGGGCGGGACCAGCAACAACCGCCCTTGTCCTTCGTCGGCGTCTCCTTCCGCCGCCTCTGCTTCCGCTCCTCCTCCCCCCTCCCACGCCGCCCCCTCGACCGACAACGTCTTTGTCGAGAAGGGCCTGGGCACGCCGCTGGAGCTGATGGAGGCGCTGGACAGGATGGAGCCCCTGATGACGGCGACGGCGACGGCGACGGCCGACGCGGGTGGCGCCGCGGGCGGCGGGCGCGCCGGAGGAGCGGCCCCGGGAGGGAGGGGAGCGAGTCGGAAGAGGATCAGGCTCGTCGTCGTCGACTCTCTAGCCGCGCTCTTCAGGGACGCCGCCGCCGCCACGGACACCGCCGCAGCAGCAGCGGACGGAGCAGGAACAGCGGGGGGGGCAGCCGAAGGAGAGGAGCCCCTCGGAGGCGGCGCCGGCGGCCGGCAGCTCTACGCCGCGCGCGCCGCCGCGCTCTTCGCCGTCGCCGTCAGGCTCAAGCGGCTCGCCGACGACCACGCCCTGGCCGTCGTCGTCGTCAACCAGGTTACCGACGTGATTTCCGACGGGCTCGGGGAGGACTTCGGCGGCGTCTCGAGCTTTCCTCCTTCGGCTCTTTCTTCCCCATCTTCGCTTGCAAGGCAGCCCCCGACGCACACCGCCGGCCTCCGCCTCGTTTCCTCGGGGCGCGAAGTCGCCCCGGCGCTGGGCCTGGCGTGGGCGAGCTGCGTCGGGATCAGGCTCTTCCTTTCCCGCGCGGCGCCCGTCGGGAGCAGCTTTGGCGGCGGAGGCGGAGGAGGAAACGGCGACTGCGAAAACCTTGTTCCTACTCCAGCAAAGGCGACGGCAGAGGCGACAGCGGCGACGCGCCATCTTCAGGTCGTCTTCGCGCCTCACCTCCCCCCCTCCTCCTGCCCCGCAACCGTCGACGAGCGCGGTCTGGTAGGCGTCGTCGTCGAAAGGACAAGAGGGGGAGGAGAGAGGCAGCAGAAGAGGCCTGCTGCTCCTGCTGCTGCTGCTCCTCCGCAGCAGCCGGTAGTCGTTGTCTGCAGCGGCGTCTTTGCCGACGACGACGCTTGAGGGCGTTTTCGTTCCTGCGTGTTCTTTTCTACCCTCTCTCGCTCCGCTCCCCTCGCTTGTTTGAATTTACTCGCACTGCTTTTAACTTTTGACACACTCTTATCCTGGAATGCAAAACAAAAACAAAACTGAAAATCGTACACAAAAAACAAGAGGAAAAAACGTTATCTCTCTCTCTCCTTTCCCCCATTCTTCACTTATCCTTCGACCTCACAATCTGCTGCTCAAACCCTTCCTCGGCACTCGCCCTCCTGAGCAGCTCGGCGTACATCGGCAGCCTCGCCGTCATCGAGAAGCCCCAGTGGTCTCGGATCTGTCTGCACAGGTTCAGGTCGCACTCTGCCACGAGAATTTCGTCCTGGCCTCGAGAGGCGCCGGGGCAGCGGCTGCCGTCGGGCGCGGCGACGTAGCTCGACCCGTAAAAGGGCCCCATGTCCCTGTGGGCCTCCCTGCCGTCTCCCGAGGTGAACGCGTTGGGGAACGTCTCGGTCCCCACGCGGTTGACCTGCGCCGTGAAGACGGAGTTGGCGATCGCGGCGTTCCTGCCCTCGACGGCCCAGAGCGGCTCGCTGAGCGCCCCCACGGTGGCCACGGGGTTGAAGACGAGCTCGGCGCCGTTCAGCGCGAAGGCCTGCCAGTTGAGCGGGTGATGGCGGCCGTAGCAGATGTTGATGCCGATTCTCGCGAAGCCGAGGTCGAAGACCCTGAGCATTTTTTAAGTTTTTTTAAGTTTGGGTTTTGTTTTATTTCATTTTGGTTTTTTTTCTCGCTGCTTACGGCGGAAAACAACCAAACGCACGCTTTAATCGACCCGTTCGCCTCCTCTCGAATCCTTACCTGTGCCCGTGCGCTTCGCTCCCGGGCTCGTAGAACGTCGACTCGTTGAAGTCGCCGACCCGAGGGATGTGCATCTTGCGCTGCTTCCCCAGAACGACCGCGGGCTGATGGTTCACGCCGTCGACGACGACCGCGGTGTTCCAGACCGTGTCTTGGTTCTTGGCGTCACGCTCGAGGATGCAGTTGACGATGACGAGCGAGTGCTTGGTGGCCAGATCGAGGCACAGCTTCGTGGAGCTCCCTTCCTCGGAGGCCTCCTCGGCGAGCTCGCACCACCGCTTCTCCCGCGTGCAGAACGCAAAGGGCATCGGCCAGCACTCCTGGGTGCAGAGGATTTGGCACTGGCTGGCGGCGGCGACCTCGGCGGCCTTGGTGATTCGAAGGTGGAGCGCCCGGCGCTGCTCCTCGAAGGGAGCGTCGGTGGGCGCCGCGACCGAGTGCTGCGCGAGCGCGAGCCTCACCAGCCGCGGCGCGCGCAGCTGCTCGGGCTCGGCGCGGAAGCGGTGGCCGCTGAGCCTGAAGCCCGAGGAGGAGGCCGCAGAGGCCGCCTGCGCTGGCAGGGGCAGGGTCTGGACGGGGGCTCCGCAGTTGAGACCGAGGAGGACGCGCCTGGCTTCGGCGAGGGCCTCGGCGGGGAGGTGGTGCTGTTAAGGAGGAGG
>Ga0315284_10013902_pt1 | contig 11470 bp, 16 predicted proteins | sample YL17G09_16_MG_FD_203696 | JGI IMG/M metagenome (GOLD analysis project Ga0315284, IMG submission 203696) | Sediment microbial communities from Yellowstone Lake, YNP, Wyoming, USA - YL17G09_16 | ecosystem: Environmental > Aquatic > Freshwater > Lake > Sediment | place: USA: Wyoming | collected... | reverse complement strand
ATCAAACGTGTGCGGGTCCTCAGAGGCTACGATCACAGATTTTACATGGTACAGGCTTTCGAATATGTAGTTGGGGACATTCAGTCCACCTATAAACATTATGTGAGTAAACTCTTTCGATTTTAGTAGCGCAGTGGAGTGTATGATGTTGTAGCAGATTTTGTCGGAGACTACATCCCTCAGGTGATGGTACGGGAAAGTCTCATGGGGTATTTCCAGTTTCCTGAAAGCATGGGTATATCCGGCGTACAGATCTGTCAGGGCAAATTTAGTTGGGTCTGAGACTAGATAGATTTTCACTTTGGAACGGCCCTTTGGCACATCTGAACTACTCCAGAGTTTTCTATCACCGAGAGTACATTTATGATACCGTTTTCCACGTAACCTATATTCCGGGCGATTACAGAGACCTGCCTGCTGCCCAGGTCATAGTACCCTTTTTGAGAGAAAAACCAATCTTGTGGGGTGAATGCAGTCTTGTTGAAAGACTGCTCGGAAGGTGCTCTGGATACAAAACCTTTAGACTGGCCTTGCCAGATGAGTTCCAACTTTATGAGCTTTTCTTTGTCTATCTCAGCCCAGTTGGTAGCGCATTTCTTATCAAGGCTCTTGCTGTAAAAACTTTCTCGTTCCTTTATTATTTTCCCGGATTCATAGTAGGCTACGAATCCGGTGTACGGTTTACGGCTTTTTAGCTCTTTTGGGGGCATGAAATTTCTTTACTGTCGGTTTTTTAGGTTTGTGGTATTTTGGTTTTGGAGCATGCTTTGGCCTTGGGTGCGGTTTAACTCTTTTGAAACTCTTACGAGCCTTTAAAAAAGGTCTGTTTCTCTTTACGTATCTTCTCCGCTGTACTTTTAATAGAGCTTTGTGTTTCCTGTAGTATTGGCGGGCTTTAAACCGAGCTACAGGACTCCTTTTCTTAAGGACCTTTGTCGAACGCCTCTTGAACGCTACTATTACTCTCAGAATCTTTTTTAGCATATGGCAATCCTTTTGGTATAGTACCTATATAGACCACCATATTAATTGATTATCACACTGGCATCCCATGTTCTTTCTGAAACTTCCATAGGCGGTATTCTGGGGACGCTGCCAATTCCTGCTCTATTCTCCGGTACTCATCCAGGAAAGGCTGTGCTTTTTCCGGGGTTATGGTTTTTTTGGTCAGCAAAATACGCAGCCTCTCGAGCTGTTTCAGAGGCCGCACCACTTTCTTGTAGCGTTTGGAATCCCCCATCAAAAGGGACGCGTTCTTGAGTTTGTGGCAGAGTTTACACAGGTATATTTGTTCTCGATCCGCATGGCTACTCGGCAGGTAGAGCTTAAGACTGGGATTTCCACATTTTGGGCATTGTACATACCACCTCACCCCACCCAGGTAGTTAGGGTTACTTGCGTAATCGAATTGTTGATCGTTGAGTTTGAATGTCTTCAGGCTCTCATGAACCAGTTCCGATATCTCCTCCAAAGGCATTTTAGGATATTTTTTTGTCAGACTATTTTTGATTTTGGTTACTAGGTTTGTGAAATTAAAACAGGTAGTAGACTCTATCGGGGCGTATTTGCGAGTGTCCATGAAATCCTCTTATTTTAGTATGTTATTTGTAGGTACATACACATAAGATATTAATAGATTATAGATCTGTTACTTGGATTTACCGATTTTTACCTGTACGTGGTTAATATACTTCAGCGTTTTTTCCAACAACATTATCAAACCTATGACCAGTCTCCCTAGAAAACGGGGATTTTTCATAGCATCCGTGAGGTCTTTGTCTAGCACCCATTCGAGAGCTATCAGTTCTGGGTATCTCTCGACTTTAGTCTTCCAATTGGACATGTCTTTCTCGAATAACTCCTCCACTTTTTTCCTATCCCATTTGTTAGCAAAAGCATTACATTCTTTCGGACACGTACACAGGACCATTTCCTTCTTACCTGAGTCATAGTCATACGAGCATATATTAAACCAGGTGAACCCAGGATCCACGGCACTCCCGTGACCGATCGATCTCCCGTAAAAACAGTTACAATGGGAGACCTGGCGAGCTTTTACAATTCTTTCGTATAGCAGCTTTCTTTTTAACTGCCGGTATTTTCTGTAGATGACGCCAGGACTTTTCATGGGGTTTCCTGTCTTGGTTCCTCGGGATCTCTCGTGTAGAAAAAACTCTCGTTCAGGAAATGTATCATGTCCACATAATCGCAGAATTTCTTGTTGAAACTTATGCCAGGCATGGACCAGATCTCTATTAATTTGCCTTTCTGCTTCAAATACTTGCATAGGTCTATGAAATCACCGTCCCCGCTCATGAGTACCCACTTATCAAACTTATCGATATTCCGCATGCAGTCGATACATATGGCGAGGTCCTGGTCGGTCCCTTTGTATATCCTCAGACCTTCGGCGCTATACCCTATCAGAGCCTGCTTAATGATGAGCTCGTAATTGAGGGATTTGAGCAGGCCCTCAAATTTATTGGATTTTGCATCCGGTGTACGAATGATGTAGGCATTGAGGCCTAGTATGTCGTCACCGGATTTAGCAAAATGGTCTCTTATTTTCAGAAAATCTATTTTCTTGTTAATGTCCTTAGCGGAGAAGAATAGATTCTGCACATCGATCTGCACAAATGTTCTCATTTTACTTTTACCACCTCTGCCGTCTCATTGTTGTTTATTATTCTGTATGAGTGGTCTACCAGATCATCGCACCCTTTGAAATGGGTCACCAGGAGAACATCCATGCCTAATTTTTTGCACAGCTCTGTTACGAGTTGATAAAGATTTTCCACATATTCGGAATCTACCGCGGCGAACGTCTCGTCCAGCAGGAGTAGTCGCGCCCTTTTCATTTTTATGATGCATAGCAGACGTAGCAGGAAACTTTCTATGACATGGACACTACTTTTCGCTTGAGCGTCCGTTAGGTTGCCGTCGTTTATTGTCTGTAGATCTATCCACATCTTTTTTCCGCGTTCCTGCAGCTCAGACTTGAACTGGAAATTCCTGTCTGAGTACACGGTCTTGAGCCCGTACGTGATGAGTCCATCCATTTTTGACAGGTCATTCTTCACCAGTTTATCCGTGAGGTATTTCAGGACTTTCTCCGTTTTTTCCAGTATGTCGGCATCTCGTTTGAGATCAGCTATGGTAGTGACGGTTTTGGCCTGGTGTTCTTTTTTGCTCTCGAAAACACCCTCCAGAAACTGTACCCGCCTTAAAACTGAATCGTATAATCCGATTTCCATGTGAAACCTTACTGCTTGATGATTTTTGCGTAGCTGCCGATACCTGCCAGGATGTACTTGTTACCGCTGATCTCTCCGCTGTTATAAATCTTGTAGAATCTATTGCTGTCGTTGATGTGTAGTCGGACCTCTTTATCCGTACTGAACGAGCTGAGTATGGATTTGAATATCCTGTAATCCACTACGTGGCTGATGGGGTCGCTATCGTCGTCGTTCATCCTGTGACAGGGGAAACTTTCGGTGGTTTTCGTGGAGGATATCAGGTTTATCTCCAGACAAGCACTCTCTCCCTGCCCGCTCACTATAATTTCGACACCACCGCTAGAGGCTGTACTGTTTACCATGAGCCTGTCCAGTATCTTAAGCAGCCTATTCTTCTCAATCTTTACGTAGGGCCCCTCAGATTTGATATGCTCTTTCGGAATGTTGATAGGGTCCGTGTTAGATTTCAGGCAGCTGTAGTGCATGGACCCATCAACGGACTCTACACCGATGTTCCTACTGGTCTCTATTATGTTCACCTCATCGCCCGGCAGGCTGTTCGCAAAAGATTTGAATATGGGTAGTATGGCTTTCCTTATTTTGAAATTGGACATTTTCTCGAAAGCCTTAAACACGATAAAACCCATTTTGTTACTACCGTTGGCGGCGTAGGCTATTCCTTTATCCAGCACTACAAAATCAAACTGTTTCTGGTCTTCTTTGAGCGCAGCCAAAAAACTCCCAGCATAGCTGAGGGCAAACTCTAACACCTCTTTATTTACCGGGTATACGACTTTAGACGGGTCTGGGGTAGTATCAAACGTGAGCATCTTATCTGGCGGGAATGATTGGAGCGAGCTGAAAGATTTTTCAGACTCCGTCGTGTATACCTTGAGGATGTATTCTTCTTTGTTGAATTCTATCCGTATGGTATCCACATCTATTTTTGTGAGGAGTTTCTCCAGGATTTTCGGATCTGCAGTAAATGCGAAATCTTCCTGGGATACATTCTCTACAGGGAGAGTACACATTGCTTTCAAATCATTGTTGGTGGCCTGGACGAGCATGGAGCTGTCCTTTACCGTGAACAATAGATGCGCACGCTCTTCCTGTATCACTACTTTCGACAGAGCTTTCTTGCACGCGGACACTGCATTCTTGAGCTCGGCCTTTTGTACCTTTATCTCCATAGGATGCTCCGTCTATTTTACCGAGATTAGAACAGACTCTTCACTAGCAAACCCGTCGTATATCTCACGCTCTTTTGCTATTTTGAGATCTACTGTTTTAAACAGTTTACGTTTTCTCAAAAAATCAGCGATACCTTCAGCTATTTCTTTTAAAGGTATAGAGCACCCACCAGACACGTCAATTTTTACTTGATATTTTTTCATAACTGTACACCCTTTCTATAGGGTTAATTCTCTATCTTGGCTATAGCGGCAGAGATTTTCTCTACCTCCTGCTCAAAAGAGGCGATCTGGTTCTTGAGCTGTCCCTCTTTCTCGGCAATAGTCTCTTTAAGTTTGCTCGGGTCAAACCCAGCCGCCTTAATCTCTTTCAGAAGAGTTGTGAGGGCCTCTTTCTTACTCCGGTACTGCTCCTCAAGCCTAATTTTCTTCTCTCCGAGACCCTTAACTTTGTCCGTCAACTCTTTGAACTTCTCTATCTCAGTCTGCATAAGGAAACTCCTTAATTCCACTTCGTTGTAGGATTATAGGCTGATAATGTCTCCACTGTACACTTCGGCTATGTTACTTTTCTTTTTTTCAGCGTTGGCGTCCTTTTTAGCATTGAAAGCGTCACACCCGAAGCGGTAGGCACACCATTTACATTGTTTCGACAAACCTACTTTTGGCTCGAATACCGTCGTCTCGCTGATCGCTTTTTTCACGAGAGCTAACTTGTCCTTGAACTCCATTACAGAGCCCATATCAAAATCAACATACTTAATCAGATGGTATTTGTAATACAGGAAACCTATCTTGTCAGGGATCCTTTTGTTTCTCAATAGATACATGAGCGCATAAAACAGTAACTGCTCTATGTCCACGCTCGTGTCCATTTTATTGGTGCCCTTGCCGTCGAGGATCTCCACCGTACCGTCCGGTTTTCTCCATATGAAATCCATTCGACAGGTCAGAATATCCTGGCTCTTTTTTAACAGGACCTCAAAAGACACCTCTGATTTAGCTTCTTTCCAGAAAGAAAATTCCTTGATGTTCATTAACACATCGTTGTATACATTCTCATATATCTGGTCGGAGGTATCTCTTACCCAAGGGTCGGACCAATCCACATAGTTACTTTCAAGAATATATCCCCACAGACTCTTTAAAATAGCTCGTATCTTGTCGTTATCCAGGACTACACCCTGTTTGGTATATACGTTAGTGTACTTTTTGAAAAAAGCCTCTATCAGTTTTCCGTACAAAGAGAAATAAGAGCTCGGTTTTTCCGGTGGCTCTTTCTTTATGGCTTGATAATGATAAAGCCGAGGGCACTGAATAAAAGTCCTGTACTGAGAGTATGAAAGCCTCATCCTTCTATGCTCTTTCTATTTAGATCCGCCTCCTCTAAAAGTGACAGGACCTTGGTTAATACGGCTTTCTCGATGTTGAGCCCCATAACCTCCGCTTTTACTCTATCTTCTTCCTCAGTAACTACTGTGAGGTCCGACTGCAGTTTAGATACGAAAGCCTCTGCTTCCATTATCTTTTTCTTGTCCTCTTCGTGTTTCTCTACGTCGAACACCTCTGTGTAGGGTTTGACATTCAGTTTTATGCTCTTGTACTCAGGCACTAACTCGGTGCCATTTTTCTCTACAGTGACCAGCACTATTTTAGGAGCTCTTTTGATATCGTCATCTACGTAAGTTCCGCGGCTGACCGCTCCTACGTTAATGAATGCCTGTTTGCGCCCTTCGGTGAGGATCGTTTCTATGCCCTGGTCTACATGGTAGTGGCCTAAAACAAAAATATCATCATTCAGGGTGGCTATCTCTTCATAAGAAAAAAGTTTGTGGTGAAACATAGTGCCGCCGGAAAGCGTCGAGTACAAATGCAACAGGCATATGTCTAAATCAGTCGTACCATCCTTAGTTTTAGGCAAAGATGAAAAATCGGGCTGCTCTTTAAATGGAAAACTTCTGATACGTACTCTGATGTCCTTTATGGTTTTTCGTATATCCCGTGCTTGAATCAGAGCCCCGCTGGAGTATATGACCCGCAAAGGCTGCTCATCAAAAGTGTCGTAGCTGTCGTTTCTCAGATCATGATTACCCTCAGTAGCATATACCGGAGCAGGAAAAGACTTAAACAGATCGATCAGCCGGGTGTTCAGGGAATGTGGATTTCTCATGGGAGTTTTTAACTGAAAAAGGTCCCCGGCGAACAAGAAAAAATCCACACTCAACTTTTCCCCCACGGCTTTTATTTGACGCAGTTTATCAAATATGTCCTGCTCATAATCCCCTATACGTGACGCGGGGTTTACCGAGCTCACATGGGCGTCAGTGAATGATATGAATTTTAGAGGTTCCATGTTATTTTTTTCTCGAATTTCCGCATAGGGGGCAGATTTCAAAACTATCCAGCGCGGTCTGAGCCTGCTCAAACTCTGCTGATACCTTTTTCAAATCCTCGTCCAACCCTAAAAGTTCTTTTTTCTGTCTCATCGCCTCGTTATACGTTGTCCTGAGTTTTGATACCGACTCAACATCCACCTCAGGAACAGGTATCTGTATACTGTCTACTCTGGAGAAATTTTCCACCTCTTTTGACAGTACCAGATATTTTGCATGTAACGAGCGTAGTTCGGTGTACTCATCTATAGCTGATGTGATATTCACAGACGATTCTACGGGCAGTACCAAAGCGAGGGAACCCTGGAGTTTGCTCACCACTACTGTCAGAGTATCTACGGAGTAACGGTACTGCTGCAGCCTCTGATAAACGGCTACTCCTTCCTGTACACCGGAGCTATCTGGAATTGACACCTCTTTTATCGGTGCCATCCTTTTGCATACAGTAGCCAGCTCTTGTGCTTGAGAATACTTTTTCCTGAGGTCCTCGAGCTCCAACTCAGCTTTGTCCAAAAATTTCTTGGCATCCTGTAAAACGCTTGCTGATTCTTTTACCCGATCAAATCCTTCGAATCGTTCAAGGTCCATGTTGACGATCGACAGGTCTTTCTCCCGTAACCTGAGCTCATCCCGGTTGTCCCTCTGCTCTTTGCTACAGAGATCGATTGCTTTATACAGCCTATCCAGGCCATATACCGAGGTAAGGAGATCCGCCCCTTTGGAGTCCATGGTGTCCACTAAAAACAGCGGATTGAATTGATCTGCATAGTTCAGGTTGATTTTTCTGCCGCTGGTTTTAATCTGCTTAAACCCTGCCGCCAGTATTTCTTTCGGGGGCTCATCCCTACCTATTTTAGTCTGAGGTTCACCATCGTTGATCTGGTAGAAATTGTTGTTATCCTCTTTGTGCCAAAGTATCTTGAGATCTCCGGTTTTGATACGGACCTCACAGAATTTTTGGCCCCAGCGAATAAAATCAGTACCCTGCTGGTTGGTCAGAGCAGCATTCACTGCTCTGAGCGCGGCGCTTTTGCCCAAAGAGTTCCTACCCACGAGTGTGGTAAATCCGTCTATGACGAATTTAGCGTGGGCTATGGACTGATAATTAGTAACCTCTACCTCAATCATCGTGGCTCTCTTCCGGTTTTTCCATTTCGGTGGTCAGCTCACGCAGGGATGCTATATCCGCCAGTTCCTCTGCAGAGAACTCAAGATCGTCCGTGGATTCACCTTTCATTTTTCTAATTTCACGGAGCTGTTCTTTTTCTTCTGCCGTCAGATTACCAACACCCTTAGCTTCCAACTCCTCCTGGATGTTGTTCATCTCAGCATCATCTTTTGTAGGCAGCAGATATGGTTGTAGAGCTTTCAAAATATCTGGATTCTGCTCAAAATGCTTCTTGAGAGCCTGTTTGCCCTGGATATTAAAAGACAGTGCACTCTCAGGATCTTTCCACGTGAAATACCCTGCGCCGCCAGCTTTGATGACTTTTTTGTTGATGCCCAAAGAGATCAAAGACATAATGTTGTCCACCCCATGACCAAACACGATGAAAATGGGGCCTGATTTGTAAGGCATATCGAGCTTGTTCTTCTCAATGACTACTTTGACTTCCTTACTCACGATCTTTTTCTCATCGAGACCGGTGATAGCGCTTTTGTTAGCTACCTCTTCTTTTCTACCGGTATCTTTAAGACGTATACGCAGTGTGGTGAAATACTTGATAGCATTTCCGCCGGTCGTGATCGTAGAGGGTCCCGAATCGTACTGACTCTGTTTAATGTTGCTGCGCATCTGATTCACGAGTACGAGCGCTGTGTTATAGGGCTGGAGTTTTTTGACGATCCAGTTTATGAAACTACCCACCAGTCTCGCATGCCTGCCGATGGCGGCTCCCTCTCCGGTATCTTTCTCCAGCACCTCTTTAGGTATCATGGCGGTTACTGAGTCAATCACGATGAGGGCAGGCCTCAGTTTGATGAGACCCTCGCCGATGTGCTTAGCGCCGTCCTCTAAATTGGTAGGGATTAGGTGTAGAAAATTCGGGTGATTCGTGTCGATGCCCAGATTTTCCAGATACTGGAACTGAGTCCGCAGTGTCTGCTCAAAATCGGCGTAGATGACGGTTTCGTTGTTGAGTAGAGTCTGTTTGGCTATGTGTAGCGCCATAGTGGTTTTACCAGTAGACTCATCTCCATAAATCTCCGTTATATATCCGCGGGGTATACCACCTGGTGCGTTCCTGTGTGTACCGTCCCCGATCAACCGATTCATGACCCACGATCCGGTAGAGATCAGATCTATCTTCTTTCTTACGTCACCTACCACGCCCTGTTTTCTCAAACTAGCGATATAGGCGTCACGTTCTTTATTAGCCAGTGCTTTTTCTACTGGTTTGGAAGCGTCTACTTCCTTTTTAACTATTTTTCCTTTTTTTCTCGGCATCATTAGATCTCCTTTTTATAGCTTTGAAATCGTAAAAGAGCTCATTCTCCCTGTAGACTATCCCTGAATAGTCTGTCACTCCTTTACGTTTGCCTTTTACGAAAGTATGCGTTCCACAAAAAACGTGACGCTCATACTCCCCGAGTTCTTCATCTTTTAACGATTTCTCAAAATGCCATCTGTAGAATCTTTTACCAAAAAACCCTGCCCAATACGCATCCGCCACGTCTTCTGCCAGACGATGCCCATGTAGTCCGAGTATATCCTTTGCCCGGTGGATCATGTGTGGTTTACCCACGATCGCCGCGGACAGGTCAGGAAATGTCAGCTTCTTAAGCATCGAGGGTGGGAAGCATACAACGAATGTCTCATTATCCAGGAATACTTTATGAAGGTACTGATTCAATGCGAACAGCATTTCAGTGCTGTTCGCATCGAAAAAAGGCGCTTCCATGCCCACGAACGATATGTTGTATTTCTTGAGCATCGCCCCGACTTGCTCGGCTTGTCTAACGAGCCTCTGAACGAGGATCCCATCGAGACTGGACGTCTTTAGAAGACCCTTTTCTTCGACTATGTTATCCGGCTTGCTCGAATCGAATACAACATACCCGGCCTTTTTCAGGGACGGATCAAGTCCAAGTAGATTGGCCATATTACTCTATGGTTGCAATCACCTGTTCAAGGTCCACATCTGTGGCCGCGTCATCTGCTCCAGGGGCATCGATCCCCAAAAGCTCTCGGATCTCTGTGAGCCCGAGATCTGCGCCGATATTCCTGATTGCTTCCTCGAAAAGAGGTGCTGCTTCTTCAAGGACTTTCTTCTTGAGGTCTGGGCTGGTCGACCAGATGGACTCTCGACAGCTTTGAATGTCGATCGTCTGAAACTCTTCATTACTGCACGATAGTTTGATATCGTGTGCATCGAGCGGGAATTCCTTGTCTGCCTGTGCCAGCTTGTTGTACATCTTCTCTCTGAAAATCCAAGGCAGCAGTTGGTAGTCCTTGAGCTTGGTTTTGCCGTCTTTCTGGACGAGATTGTAGATGATAAGCACACTGGCAATACGATACATCGGGCGATTGCCGTCGTAACTCTGTGTGCAACAGATCTCTTTTTTACCCGGGGCGCTCTTGCACAGGAAAATCCGGTCCTTGTAGTGGCACTTTGCCCCTTTGAAAAACTTCTTGCCCTCAAAAGGGATGATGCCTACGCGGTCGGTATTACCGGCTTTGCCCTTGTACTTCTGAAATTTGTTGCCCTGTATATCATCTCGTTCCGTTCCAAAACTCTCAATACCACTCATGAGTATCTCCTTTTTGTGTTTTCCGGAAAACTACAGAAATTCTTTGACAACATCGCCCGGTTTGTAAACAATCTTGCTGCCACGGACATGCTTTATGACCATGGTTTGAGATTTTCGATCGTAGACTTTTTTGTCCTTCTCTCTAATCTCTTTTAAAACTAAACTGCCGAATCCAGGCGCGAGGTCGACTCTCTTTTCCTTCAGCAGCTTATAGAACAGTTCGTTTGTAAAGCACTTCAGCAACCTTTTACGTATGTCTCGAGTGTTGGCTTTTTGTAAAAGCTTGATGTCTATTTTATCAGATAAAGCAGATAGAATAGAGTCCATCAAAGCGTCCTCAAGACCATTCATAAGTAATGTTCGCCTTAATCGAGGCTATTAAGTATGTCATCGAGATCTATATCTGTAATGTCCTTTTTGGACGTCTCGACTTTCTTGCCTGGCTGACCTGTCGGTACTGGAGGAGGCGCTGCCTTTTTTACCTCTGCAGGCGGCGACTTCTTTTTCTCAGCAGTCTCCACGTTTGACACAGCCGGTGGAGTTTCACCTACAGGATCCTTTTTAGGGGATTTTTCATTCGTAATCTTCTCTGCAGGTGCGGCATTTGTAATTTCCGCAGTGTCGATATCTATCCCGATATCGGACAGGTCAAGATCTGCTGTACCTGTCACCAGCTTCGGTTTACTCCCCGTCGCTTGGGCTGGCTCTTTGTTTGTAGGAGCAGCCGCAGTAGCTTCAGCCTGAGTAACCTCTCCCTCTTTTTCCTCCTGTGTTTCTTCCTCAGAAGCATGGTCCTCAGTATCCTCGGAATCATCCATCAGGAAAGAAGAAAGAGCATTCTCTGAAGACACCTCATCCGCTACCGGCTCAGTACTCACGGGCGCGTCCTGATCACTCTCCT
>Ga0315284_10013901_pt1 | contig 11470 bp, 18 predicted proteins | sample YL17G09_16_MG_FD_203696 | JGI IMG/M metagenome (GOLD analysis project Ga0315284, IMG submission 203696) | Sediment microbial communities from Yellowstone Lake, YNP, Wyoming, USA - YL17G09_16 | ecosystem: Environmental > Aquatic > Freshwater > Lake > Sediment | place: USA: Wyoming | collected... | reverse complement strand
GTTACATGATAGATTATCTAGAGTAATTGTTTCCAATACGGATGGAATTGAACTTATCACAAAATATAATAAACCAAATGTGTTTATTTACAATGATGTTCCTTATGAACAGTCTACGAGAGGTACTGCTCGATATAAGGTTGATATGGACAGAGATGGTCATATTAGATTCTTGGACGCCGTCATCGAAAGTAAATCAAAGATATTAATTAGTGGATACGATTGTGAATTATATGATAAATTAAGTGAGAATGGGTTTACAAAGGTGAGTTTTGAAGTTAAGACAATAGACGGTAATTTTAAACCAAAAACGAAAACCGAATATTTGTATTATAATTACCAAATTAACTCGAAAAAATAGCAAATTCTTTTGGATATTCAAATTCTTTTATTATCTTTGTCTGAATTTAATCTATAAGATATGGAAGAAATCATTAAACAAAGTTTCACATACGCTAACATTCGTCTTTATAAGAACTATTCAAATAGGTTCGACAAACTCAAAACCTATGAAGCAATATGTTTAAATGAGAAAAGTAAGAAGAAAACTAAATATTTTTATACTACAACTCCAACGAGTTCATTTATAGATCATCGTCATCCTGGTGAAGTTGTTAAATTCGAAAGAATCCCTCTTGTTAATATTAAAGGAACAAAAGAAGGTTTCTTTGAAACCATTAAAGATGATAAAATTAAAAAATATTATGGTGATCCGTTTGCGTCAATAGAAATAATTAAAATTGAGCGACGGATACAAAAAGATGGTAATAAGATAACAATGAAACTTTACTTTCATAAAAAGAAGAGAGAGGTAAATGATATATATTTTAAAAAATCAGCCAATAGTACTACAATCATATTTAATATGAAAACAGGAAATTTTATGACTGTAGGATATAATCGTATAAATAAAAAACTACATAAAAAATTCTACACTAACTCATATCTCTCATTAAAAACATCATTAGATTTTTTATATAGGCCAGAAAACAAAATGAATTATCTTTCATTATTTTTTCATGATTTTAAAAACGAATTTAGACAAGATATGTTTCAAACAGCGGTGAGGATAGCATTGGGTTTTAGTGACATATCATATAACAATGTAAATGTTGAGATAATGATCAATGATTTTTGTGAGAGATGGTTAAATAAGTTTGCCGAAATTAAAAAAATCAAATGTCCAGATGAAGGCAAATTGAGGTGGCTAAGATCTTTCTACCCAACTGAAAGGTATCTTAAAAAGAATAAGAGAAAATTGGTGGCAGCAGTATTAGATCGATTTAATGTAAAGTCAAACATAACAATAAAGATATTACATATGAATCCATTCATTAATATGAATGGTCTGGTTAATTTATGTAAACTTTTGGGCGAGAATTATCCAAAATATATCGGTAATGTTAATCCTCTCTTTTTTGCCGATATTGACAAGTATAGTACTACAGTCGATACATGTAATAAACATAATTTGTTAGAAGAAACTGTTCCCCATCTTCGTGAAGTGTCTGAATGTGAAAAAGAAAATATGATAAGGATTATTAATGATACTATCGATGACTCCGCAAGAGGCCAAGGGGTGATATCATCATTTATGGATCATTTTGAAATGTTGGAAAAAACGCATCCGTATTATCCTGAAATAAGATTAACTGCACGAACAAGAAAATCATTTTTTGAGGAACATATCATGTTATCCAATCTTGCTCTGCAAATTAAAACAGGATATTCAACTCATCTTCTTTTTGATAGTGAAGTTATTCAGGAAATTGAAAAACCAATTCAAATATCATATTTACCCTCAATATACCGTGTCAATGATTTTGTGGGTAATTTTGATGGCATATATGAAAAAACATTTACACCGTACCTTCTAAAAACAAGTGAAGACTATTATGACGAGGGAATGTATATGCATCACTGTGTATATGGGTATATTGATCATAGTCACAAATCAATAATAATTTCTCTGAGATGTGGGAGCGATCGTGTCACATGTGAATTTGATATAAAATCCAAAAAATGTCAACAATCGCGATATTTTACAAATGATCCATCGCCACAATATTTTGATAAAGCATTAACTGCACTGAAGCATAGAATTAGTAAAATATCATATCAAATTGCTCCCATAGATAAGAGAAAAATTCCGCTTATGGTGAATGGTGTTGAGGTTCAAGTAGAAGAAATTGAAGAACAACTTTTTTAATTATGAAACCAACAATATTTTTAGATATAGATGGGGTTCTTACCACATATTATCAGTATAATAGTAACCGTAAGAAATTTCAAGAGAAATATGAACTTGCACATGAATTAAAAATGCCATATGCATTCGATCCGAAATGTGTTAAAGTTTTTAATCAAATATTGGAGATCACCAATGCTGATATCGTATTATCTTCCGATTGGAGAGCTCATTGGAGTATACAGGCATTAGACAATATCTTCAAATTCAATAAGGTTATCAAATCCCCGATAGATGTAACCGAAGTGTTTCCAACATCTATTTCATATCTTGAGAAGAATAGAGCGCATGAGATAGATATTTATAGACAGAAGCACAACCTTGAATTATATGTTATCATCGATGACCTTGATCTCTCTCCTTTCGTTCCCAAAGATAAATTCGTTCAAACCACCGAGCGTGAAGGAATAAAACAATCCAACATAAAAGAAAAAATATTAAAAATCCTACAGTATGAGCAGAAGTAGAAAAAAACCAGTAGTAAAAGATAAAACAGACGGAACAAAATACCATAGAACTATCCGAAGAGTAACTAACGAAAAGGTAAGGTACTTTGAAGAAGCGTTAGATGACGAAGGACTTCTTGACCCAAGAGAAATAGTGAACGACTACAATTATAAAGACTGGGAATACGATTTACGATTTAGAGATGATGAAATATCAAAAAAAGCAAGTCGCAAATGATATGATCGTGGTATTTATAACATAAGCTTGATTTAAATGAAAACAATAATATTTATATTTATAATATGAGCGTTTAAATTTAAAAGACAAGAACCAAAAGTTTATGAAAAAAATTAATGTTGACAGTTTAGTGTCGTTAATTATAGAACAAATTAACTCGCAACCAGCTAACGAAGTCCCATCTGAAGGTTTTGATCCAAACCATTTTACATATATCGATAATCTTGCGGACTATCCTGAGCTGTTTCAGCCTGAGGATGAGGAAACTGATGTATCTTTAAATCCCCCTAAGAGTGCGGATGATGTGGCGCCCAATGATGTAAGTCCCGAAAGTGAAGTTGATGAGATGGCGCAGGTTGTTAAAGAGCCAATAGAATTGTTAGAAGAGCCACTGCGTATTCCCTCAAATACATTAGTAACTAAGCCCGATAAATATGGTAACACAGTACCTATACCTCGTATTCTTTGTATCGATCCAGATACTAATGAATATGGTGAGGAGGGTATGATAATTAGCAATGAAATGATGGTTATGCCTTCAGGTGAAAGAGTGTTACGATTTGCAAATTGGGGTGAAGATCAAAAAAGAGATAGGTCAGTAAAGCGTTTACATTATCTGGTATTTCCAAGAGATTTCGATGAAGATCAAAGTACTCAATATTTAACAGATAAGCCAAGAAACGCAAGATTTAGTAGTCAATATGTAAGACCTGATTATGAGACCGAGCCACCGAATGAACTACCAAAAGACAAAGAGAAAAGATTAGCAAGAATATTAGCAATAACGAAAGCTAATATCAAAAGATATGGAATATACCCAATCATAAACGATCTCTTTAGTCGACATGAAATATTAGACCGATTAGATATTTCTTTAATACCTGAAACATGGGCGGGAAATAGACGAACTGAACATACATGGAATAAAGAACTCAGGAGAAAATTCGGAGCGCAAGGGCCAGAGATTGATGTCGATTTTTATGCTGGTAGAGATATATTAAATGTTGATGAGGCCATTAATGAAATGTTGGAACTTCGTGCCGATCTAGCTATGGGAGATGTTGCAGCTGAAGATAAAGAAAATATGGTAGATGCCGAGGGAAACCCATTATTTGACATAAATAGAACTAGAGAGGCTTCACAAGCGTTAAAAAGAAGACACGCAAATTACATATACACGCGAGGTGGGAACTGGGAAGGAAGACAAAGAGTACACGATCCGGAATTTTTTAAGAAAGCAGGCGGAAAAACCAGAATATATGAACTTAATAGTAAAGATATTCAGGAAGGATTAAAAGAATTAAATGTTGAGAGCGTACTTGATATCAAAGGATATATTGTTGAAAATGATTATGTACTTAAAGCAACTTTTCGTTCAATGGTAAATGCAAGGAATTTAACATCAGGTGAAGGTGAATTTCGAGGTCAATTATTTGATCCCATTGTTGTTAGTCTAATGAAGCCATTACCAGAGGATTATGATCCACAAAACTTTAATTTTGACCAGAATATTCAATTTTTCGTCTCAGAAGGCAGAAGAAGAGCAAGTAATAAAAGTGGATTTTTACCACAGTTAATGGACAGGCTTGGACAAGCGATATTAGATAATATTAATCCCGATGTTGTACAAGGAAAAATAATTGAATTAGCCCAAGAAGCAGTAGAAGAAAACGCATAAAGATATGGTAAAGAAAATAATAATAACTGAAGATCAATTGAAAGGCGTCATAAATGTTATAAACGAACAATCTTATGATGATGCAATTGAAAAATATAAAAAAGAGAGAGATGTTGAAACATCTATGGGAATAGAAGATGCTAGATTATTATATAGGCTAGCACAAAATTGGTGTGAAGGTAGAGTCACACATCCTGAATGTGAAGATGTTGAACTGTTAGGTAAAAAATTAAAATTATAAAGATTTTTCCGTTGCGTAATTTGAATATGTTAGCTCCATTAAGAAATTAATGGGGCTTTTTTTGTTTTATTCAAAAATATGTTTATCTTTGTACCCATAGAAAAGACAGATTTTAGTTAATGAAAAGAATGGGAACTCTTAAAATAGATAAATCAGAAAAAGTATGGATATCATCAGATTTCCATTACTCGCACAAAAATATTTGTAGAGGAACAACTGATTGGCGCGGGCCTATCGGTGAAATTCCAATTGAAAATACAAGAAATTTTTCGTCACTCGAATTAATGAATAACACGATTGTTAATAATGTTAATAATTGTGTCGGGCAGAATGATATTCTAATATCTCTTGGCGATTTTTCATTTGGAGGCGTCGATAATATTCGTAAATTTCGTGAAAGGATTATTTGTAAAACTATTTATCACTTATATGGAAATCATGATTCAAACATATTAAAAAATCGTGATAATACTCAGGAATTATTTACCGGCCTTTTTGATTATCTTGAACTTGAGTATGATAAACAAATGTTTATACTAATGCACTATCCAATTAGTAGTTGGAATGGAATTAGTAAAGGATATATACATTTATTTGGGCACCAACATTCTTTACCAGAAAATAAATTTAGGAATGGTAAATCTATGGATGTTGGTATTGATTCTCATAATGAGTTTAGGCCATATAATATAAATGAAATCATTTTGATAATGAATAAACGCCCTATCGTTGTTGAATTAGGTGACCATCATAGGGATAGTATCCAAAACAAGATTGGATAATTTATTATTTTTTGTTAAATTATCTTTCCACCATAAAGGTTGTAAATTTGTATAATGGCATAAATTATATATTTCCTCTTCTGTTTTCCCTGAGTCTAGTGGTATTTTATGGTCAATGTGCCATCCATAAAATCCGTGGTTTTCCCAAGTCATTCTTTCTGTAAATTGTTTCTCTATATGTTCTTTTAATTCAATTGGTGAACATCCAATTATATCAAATGTTTTAGATTTTTTTCTAATGTTTTTTGTTTTTAAAAATTCAGATAATCTCGTTCTAACGCATTTTCGTAATTTATAAAGTGGATCATCTAATCTTTTCTTTTTATCATAAATTCTGTTTTTTAAATTTAATTTTTCACGATTATTTTGAGAATAATTTAACTGATAGTTCGGATTATTTTCTCTCCACTTTTTATTCTTTTTTAAAACATTTTCATGATTTTCGGATTTATATTTATTTCCTCGATCAAGTTCTTTTTGATGGTTGTTTTTATAATATTCTTTATATTGATCATTACGACACTCAAGACATTTACTAGTATATCCAATAGGTCTATCTTTTCTTTTAGCAAATTCAGAAATATCTTTTTCAATTTCGCATTTAGAGCATATCTTGGTTTTCATAATATTGTTTCAATAATTTTTCGATCAGTCTGGATTTCATTATTTTATCATTAACCATATGATTAAATATCTTCCTGTCAAGGCTAATACCGAATTTTATTTTTCGGTCTTCTAATGTTTTTGATTTTCTTCCCATATCTATAAATATATAATATATATAAAAAGTTTCACTTTTACAATAAAAATTTGGTAAATCCAATTTTTATTTTTATCTTTGTGATATAAACATTAAGAATGAATGAAATTCTTGAAAAACTATTTAATAATAACAATGAAGAGAACAATATGAAAGAAAAATATAAAATATTTGTCGATATGGATAGTGTACTTGTCGATTTTAATAAAGGATATTCAAAACTAACAGGCATCGATATGACAGGAGAATTTCGAGATGATGATGAATTCTGGGACCCAATAAATCGTGCTGGATATGATTTTTGGATCAATCTCCAATGGATGCCTGATGGTAAGAAATTATGGAATTATGTAAGTAAGTATAATCCCGAAATACTTTCCGCCCCATCAAGACAAGATGATTCAAGAGTGGGTAAACACGCGTGGATAAAAAGGGAAATCCCTGGCGCCCATTTGATTTTGAGGACAGCAAAGAACAAAAAGGAATTTGCATGTCCTCATTGTATTTTAATCGATGATCGACCGCAAAATATAGAAAGCTGGAAAGAAGCTGGCGGGATCGCAATTTTACACACCTCAGCAGATGATACTATTAAACAATTAAAAAATCTAAAATTATGAATAAACTAGGAACAGGTCTCGATGCGATTATGGATGACTTATTGTATAGAATGGAGCATGAAACTCGGAATATGAGACGAGTAAAAAAAATGTATTATGATGAAGCCTCTTTTACCTATATAATGAATCAATTAATATTAAAAGACGCTAAAAGGTTTGAAAAATTGATTGCCGGTGAGAAAAATCTTCCAAATCCATGGAGAATCCTTTATACCGTCATAGATATTGTTCAATCTGATGGTGAGGAAGTCCCGCCATTTGACACTTTAACAAATATGTTGCCGAGTCGAACATTAATCTATTATGGATGGACATTCTCTTGGGTACACGGTGAAAATACCATCATTTCTATTTATAACCCCGAAGACGAATTAGTTTATAGATTTTAATTATGAGTGAGATAATAAAGAATAAAAGAGATGGTAGGGACTTTAGTGTACAATCACATTTAAAAGGTAAACGCAGCGAATATAGTTTATGTTGGCAAGGATGTAAATATTTTAAACCAAATAATGTGATAAACTGTAAAATAGCTAGTGATTTGGAGATTTTTGCACTAACAAGAAGTGTTACTACTGCAGTCTGGGAATGTGCGTCATTTAAAAATATAAATGAACAATAGTTTGGAAAATTCGAAAATTATTATTATATTTGAAATATGAGATTTATTCCATTTGGTAAAGATTGGGAAAATGATATCTTAGGAATACCAAAAGAAGAAATGCTCATTTTATTTAAAAGAGTTTGTATTGAATTGTTAATAACAAAAAAAGATTTAAACACATTACGAATGACAACATTTCAAGACACAATAGAGATTTTAGAAGAGATTCGGAAATATAAAAATCTACAGATCTTTCAAAAGGAAAAAGCAAAAGATCTTTGCAAGGAATATTGTATCAATGAAGGTCAATTAAGTTTTTTAATATCAGTAGTAGCCGCGGAACGAATAAAAGAAAATAAAATATTATAATTATGAGTTGGGGAATCGATTTTAAAGCCGACATTTATTTGTCAAGACAATCATATTCAACAAAATATGAAGTTGAAGATAAAATATCTGAAATGAATAAAATAATCACTGATTGTGAATCAGAATTAAAAATGTTCGCTTCCGCGACGCCAAAAGATATTGTTCCTCCCGATTATTCAGAAGAACAAATAAATTGGTTAAGTAATCAGATCGCTGAGATCCTTGAAATGAATCAAGAATATCTATTAGAAAGATATCGGTTGACCCTCTATTTGGAATATTTAAATGATGGTGGAGAAATTATTAAATCCGAATAAAAATATGTTCAAATTATTCCTTGATGATTTCCGGACGCCAGCAGATGCTTTTATGTACACGAAGAATCCAGTATATTTGGAACCTGATTGGATAATTGTAAAAAATTATAATCAATTTACCGATGCCGTTATAAAAAGAGGATTTCCAAGCGTTATATCTTTCGATCATGACTTGGCAGATGAACACTATGGTATGCAAGATAATATTGAATATGGAATGATGACAGAGAAAACAGGATTTCATTGCGCCAAATGGTTTATTGAATATGCTATCGATAGTAAACATATGATTGAGGGTAAAGTTTATATTCATTCAATGAATCCAGCAGGGTCACGGAACATTGAGTCATTGTTTAGAACATATGATAAACTATATAGAGGAACATGATAGCATATAAACTTTGTAGACAGTTGAAAAACGGTGATATAACATCACTCTTTATCAATAAGAAAGTAAAATTACCGTTTAATCAATGGTTGGAAGCCGAGAGTCATCCAACAAAAGGATTCAAAGTGCGTCCTTTCTGGCATTGCACATCTTATCCTGATGCTCCACATTTGTCTATGAAAAATAGAGTATGGATTAAAGTAGAAATGGGAGATTTTGAAGTATATGAAAGGCCATCGAGCCAGGGTGGATTATGGTTTTTATCAAAGAATATTAAATTAATAGAAATAATATGAAAATAATTAACATAACAAAATATCTCCGATTTATTGACAAGGAAGTTAGGAAAAAAACCAAAATAATTGGTGTTGTTAATATCCATCACGATGAAGAAATCGGCGAAATTAAATGGTTCAGCAGATGGAGACAATACACATTTTATCCATCTGAAGGAACTATATGGAATAAAGATTGTCTAAACGATATAAATTCAGTAATAACAAAATTAATGGAGGAAAGAAAAAATGCCAAGATTTGAAAAACTACAGGATCTGATAGAATTCGATATATATCCTGATGAATATGTTGATAAATGTACATCAAGTGAAATTGGTGATCTCATAAGAACAATAAAAAGGGAATATCCAATAATTTTTGACGGCGAAATTGAAGATGAAGTCGAGAGACAGGTTGAAAGTGCCGTCGAGGAAAAGATCCAAGAGATGGAAGGAGAGGATCCAAGAAGTGATGGACAGAGGATCTTCAATCATCATCTCAGTATCCTAAAACAAGAATGGTATTCCGTGACTAAAGAAGATGCTGATATTATCGCAATACTAGCAAAAAAATACGGAGCGGTATAACTTTTTATCGTTGTCTATATATTTATTGCGGAAATGGCTATTCTGACAAACCTTATATAAACGGTATAACATTTGAAATGTTACAAATAGCTGTCTGGCAAACATTATTTGCTAATCCCCTCTTCCGCGAAGAGGGGTTCTTTTTTATGTTGGAGTATTGTATCCCCAGAAGTAATCGAAACTTCATCTTATTTTTAGGAAAAACACATCCTATCCATTGAACGATGGGGACATTATGAATGTTGGAATATAGTACCCCCGACAGGGATCAAACCTGTAGTCGTCAGATTAGAAATCTGATGCATTATTCAGTTATGCTACGGGGGCGAGTTGAGATGGTGGGACTCGAACCCACATACACCAATTACCTTGTTAACGAGTGTGTATAAGACACTGGGGATACATCTCAGTAATGATCCGATGACAGGACTCGAACCTGCGGGAGATCTCTCTGGCGGTTTACGGAACCGCTGCTGTCGCCACTGAGCCACATCGGAATTTTTGAGCTTGCGGTCAGATTCGAACTGACGCGTTCTTTCGAAACTGGGTTACAAATCCAGCACAATCGACCAACTATGTGACGCAAGCATTTGGGCTGCAGCGTATCGTGAATACGCGTCTCCTTTCCGTTTCGTACTCGGTGACCTTCGTTAATCGACGCAGCCGTTTAATTTTTTAATCCTGATCATCAGGCGGCTCTGGGGTCGCGAATGATGTTATCTGGATCGTTATTTGGAATTGTTTTTTTATATTGATCAACATCTACATATCCACCTCTTTCACGAACAAAATCGATAGCTTTTAACCCTGATTCTGGTCCATATACCTTACCATTTGATACTGATTCTAGTTTGTGTTGTACTCGTCTCACCCACCCTGGAAAGTCATTCACAATTCGTTTTTCTCTTGGAGATAATGGTTTTGTCTCTGAGCCACGAAGATAATATGGATCACCTTGAGATATTTGAACGAAATTGTTTCTCGATTCTAATTTTTTATACAGCACATCCATATATTTATGAGACCAATATATATCATGAATTTCAATATTATTAACCAATATCTCATTCCAATTACTAGTAAAATCGCGTTTGCTTATAAGATGTGATTTGATTTGATCATTATGGTCAGCAATGAATTTTTCCGCGGCAATAAAATAATTTTTGATAAGATCAGTTTTTTCTTTACCTTTTTGGGGAAAATCTATTTTTAGTTGAGAAGGATTAACATTATGATTAGTAAAGAGATCTCGGACAATATTTACCCATTGTTTATTAATATCAAAAGATAATAATTCATAATAATCTATCCATCTAATTCCATTGTCATCTGGCCTACTCATAATGTCATTTGGCGAATGTATAACCAAATTTCCATATAATTCATATAATATTCCGCCTCTTGTTTGAATTCCATATAGTACATCTAAAGTGCTGGCCGACATATATGTAAATGATGAAACTGTCTTTTGCGTTCCTACAAGACTGACTAAATTATTTATTTGATGCACATCACTAATATGAAATACCTTAATTCTTTGGTTACCAGAGATTATTTGATATATTTTAGGAGTCATCGGAAATCTATACTCCATCATATGATTAGGAACATTGTCTAACCAATGAAGTTCATCTAACGCTTTTTTCTGGGCTTCGGTGATTAAAATTTTCATCATATATAAATATATCAATTATCAATAGTAGCGGGTGAGGGAGTTGAACCCCCGACGATACGGCTTATGAGACCGCGCTGTAACCACCTTCAGCCTAACCCGCAATATGTGACGAATGCTCTACCAACTGAGCTACGCTTTCCACACTTTATCTGCAGATTAATGTGTTCCACGGCAGGATTCGAACCTGCGACTTCTCGGTGTACAAGGTGAGGGATTCGAACCCCCGTGAACTATTCGCCTC
>Ga0315284_10013898_pt1 | contig 11471 bp, 15 predicted proteins | sample YL17G09_16_MG_FD_203696 | JGI IMG/M metagenome (GOLD analysis project Ga0315284, IMG submission 203696) | Sediment microbial communities from Yellowstone Lake, YNP, Wyoming, USA - YL17G09_16 | ecosystem: Environmental > Aquatic > Freshwater > Lake > Sediment | place: USA: Wyoming | collected... | reverse complement strand
TTGAAGTTGGGGTTGGCGTAGCGCCCCTGATTGCTGAACTGGTTGTAGCCCTGCAATCCCTGCCGAGCCTGCTTGTACATGTCGTTGTCGGGCGTCATGCCGTTATTGCCGGACTGTTTCATCCGGTCGATGAAGTAGTCCTGCACGCCACCGGATTCCCGGTAGCGGTTCCGCAGGTCGCCAGCGGCGTTGTAGTACGGATTTCCGTTCTGAAAGTCTCTCATCTGCTTGTCTCCTTAGGTTGCCCAATTTACTTCGCCATTCGCCACTTGCCTCTGGTATTCGAGTTCCCACGCGGCCTTTCCCTCTGCTGTGTACTCGATTCTAGGCGAGGTATCCGGCACCGGGCCGCTGGTCGCTATGCGCGGGCCGTAGCTCTGCTGGTACCGGTTGCCCAAGGGAGTGCCGGTGCCGTAGCTCGGCATCGGAGGCCCGCCGTACTGACCGCCGCCTTGGAAGCCGCTAAACTTGCCGCCTTCGTACAGCCCGTCGCGCCGGAGCGGACGCTCGCCGTACTGCCCGCCGCCGCCGTAGCCCTGCGGCCCGGTATAAACGTTGCCCGTGTAACCCGGCGTGCCGGGACCACGCAGGCCGTAGGGGCCGTCAGTAACCCTGCTACGCTCTTCGTTTTCCCTGTCTCGCGTTGCCCGTTGCTCTGGGGTTAGCGCAAGTTCTTGCGCCTTCGACGCAGCGTATTGCGCAAGTTTTTCCTGCGTCACGACGTGGCCGCCGTAGCCCTGCTGGCCGCCGCCGCCGTAGCCCTGCTGGCCGCCGTAGTAGCCGCTGTTCTGGCTGTAGTTCGGCATCGGAGGCTCGCCGTACTGCCCGCCGCCGCCGTAGCCCTGCTGGCCGCCGTAGTAGTTCATCGTCTGCGGCGGGCCGTAGCTCTGCTGGTACGGGTTGCTCGAGGGAGCGCCCATGCCGTAGCCCTGCTGCCCGCCCTGCGGCCAATACGAATACTGGTTCTGCGTCCCGAACATGGCCTGCCCGTTCTGGCCGCCCATGTTCCACGATGTCGGAGGCTGCTGCTGCGACTGCATGTCGTTCATCATCTGGCTGGCAATCGCGTTGCGGAATGGCATCCGCAGGTTGCCCTTGCCGTTGTAATACGGGTTGCCGTTGTGGAACCGCGCGTCGCCCATGTTTGCGGGGGGCGGCTGGCCGGGCTGCTGCGGCTGCCCTTGGACGATCCTCGGCGTCGGCGGCGGCGGCGGCGGCGGGCCAGGAGTCGGCTGCGGCGGGCCAGGAGTCGGCTGCGGCTGAGACTGCGCCTTGTACTGGCTGATGGCATCGCCCCATTGCGCCATCATCGCCTTCGCCGCGGGCGTGTTCTGCCCAGCGTTTGCCATGATCCTGTCCCGCAGCTCGGGCTTCATGGCCTGGAGCTGGTAGAACTTGGCGTTCTTGGTGCGCTCCGCGTAATTGACCTCGTTGTTCGGGTCGAACTGCTTGTTGAACTCGTTAGCCGTATTCGCGCCCCAAGCCTTCTGCTCGTCGGTAAGGCTCTTGTAGTACGGTTGTTCCTGGTTCACGGCTGCACGGTATTTGCCGTTATCCCCCTTGACGTAGCTGATCGTTTTCGCCGAACCCCAGTTCGGGTCGTTGTCGCTTTGGGCGCGGCTAGTAAGCCAATGCTTAGGGTCGGTCTTGGCCAGACCCGCCCAGTAGGCGACCTCCTCTTGCGACTGCTGCGGCCCGCTGCCGCGCGGCTCGTAGTGCGTCGTCCCGTTGTTGTCTACCCACGGCTTGTTGTAGCCCTCGGAGTCCCACGGCCGCGGTCCCGTGGTAGGCGCTGGGGTCGGGCCGGGTGCTGCCGGCGGTGCCGCGGTCGGACCCGCAGCCGGGCCGGGCGCAGGAGGCGGTGCCGCGGTCGGACCCGCAGTTGGACCTGGGGCTGGCGCCGGCGGGCCGCCGGTATTCGTCCCGGCCGGCGCCTGGTCCCAACTGAACCGAAGCGGCCCAGACTTGAAATCCTTCTCGGGGTCGAAGTTGAACTCGTCGTACTTGCGCGGGCCTGTCCAGCCGGGCGGGTAGACCGCGAAAACCCTGCCGTTGCTTAGGCGGCCCCGCTTGCCCCCGGCCGCCCAGAATGCCGCATCGGAATCGCGGTCGGCCTGCTTTGCTCCCGCTCGCGCCGCGTCCTCTTGCTCGTACTCTTGTTTTTCCCGCGCTCGCTGCTCTGGCGAGATCTTGTTGCTTGTGTTGCCAAACCATTGGCCCTTCTGCGTGTTTGCGGACCCCGTCGTGTCGTTCGGGTTCCGGTTCCAGGGCGGCGTCTCGCCAAAGAAGCTCGGGCGCCAGTTCGGATCGGGGTCGCCGTAGGACCAGTAGTGCGGGTACCGCTCGTTGCGCGTCTGCGCGTCGCCGTTCAGGTATGGGTCGTCCCACCCGTACTTCCCATTCGGATACCAGTTCTTGGTCGGGTTCTGGTCGTAGTCCGTACCCGGCGTACTGGGGCCGCTCGGGATGTACGGCTCGTAGGGTTCGCCTATCGGCCAGCCTGGAGGGGGAGTGTTGTTCGCCATGATCGCTCCTAGATCGCCCAGCCGTCGAACGTGAGATTCGTGACTGCGGTGTTTCGGCTGCAAAGAAGGCTCACGTTCTGGTCAGTCCAGAGCGCCTTCTCGGTTGGTGTCGTGTAGACGTTCGCTGCGTTCGTCGCGTCCACGTCGTTCCAGGTCGTCAGCACCATGACCGGGGTCCGGCCAAGGGCGTGCGTGAAGGTCTTCGCCGTGTTCGCCCCCACGTCAAATGTCCCGGTGAAGTAGGCGCCGGCGTTCTCGGTGACCTCCAGCCCGCCGTTTAAGGCCGCCTGGAGCGGCTGATACATCAGCAACAGGTAGGAGTAGAGGTCGGACAGCGCGCGAGGCCCGAGGTTGTCGAGCAGCGACTGGAATGTCGGCGGGCTGATCGACTCGGGCACCCTCACGGCCGCTTCTCCCGCCGCGTGGAGTCGCGCTCCTCGAAGAAGACCGACACCTGCGAGATCCGAAACGGCTGCGTCGAGGTGCCCGTGCCGGTATTCCTGATGCGGAACTTGAACAGGTTCCCCTGGCACCGGACCTTCGGCACTACCAGCACCCGAGGCGTGACCCGTTTGCCCTCCGCTACGGTCGTCACGCCGATGGTCGCGGAAGGCACCGTGAACACCTGCTGCACGACGTAGTTCCCGAGGTCGTAGTCGGCTTGAATCTCAAGCATCAACGTCAGGTCGCCGCCGGGGTCGTCGCTGTAGGTGTCGTTCGTGTAGTAGTTTAAGGTGGTCGTGCGGACCTCGACCTCCAGCTTGATGATCTCCTTTTCCGTTTCCGACCCAAAATTGTGCCATTTGGTTTCGACGTAGGCCGGAACCACGACTGCCGTGCCACTCTTGGGGTCGGTCGTGGACCGGTCCTTGCAAAGCACGGTTTGGGTCAGCTGAAGCAGCGCGCCGCCATCGGCCTTGGCCCGCATGACGACGACAACCTCTTGGCCCGTCGTCCCGTCGCGGAAAGTGCCACCCGAGTAGATCGAGTAGTACTTGGTGACCGTCATCTCCTGCGTCTCAAGGTTGTAGACGAGGTAGCGGTCGCCCGCCGTCGTGCTTTCCCAGCTGTCGAACGCCGTGCCTGGCAGCGAGAACCACAAGTCTTGGCGCGCCGCATGGTAGATCGTGTGCAGGTTGCCGGGGTACTTGTCTCCCGGCGCCCACTCGGCGGTATTCCGCAACTGAGACGCGACTCGCTTGAGCGTGCCACCGACCGGCTGGCATTGCGCGCCGTCGAACTGCACCGGCCCGTACTCCGACATGAAGACGTGCAGGCCGCGGACGTTGACCAGGCTCTTCTGCGAGATGCACCCCAGCCCTTGGTCGTTGTAGGTGATCGTGTAGGGGCCTGGCGGGAACGCGACGCTACCGGTGGGCCGGAGCGCCACCTGCGACCTTGAGCGATGCACGATCAACGAGTCGGCCAGAGGTGCGACTGCCGTGATCGGATCGCCACCCTCGCTCAACTTGATGTAGTTGTGCGTTGCCGGCGGCGTGCCCCCTGCGGTGCCCGTGTGCCAGTACATGAGGTTACCGGGTGCCGAGTACCAGATGGTCCGGTCGTCGTTCTGGTTGTTCTCGTCCCCCCTGACGACCATCAACCGGTCGCGATGCGTCGCCATGAAGTGCGGGCGATTGAGGCTGTTGAATCGCCCTACCGCCACCGACTGGGTCATCGACATAAACTCGAAGATGAGCCTCTCGGTCACGTCGAGCCGGATCAAGAACGGCCCTGGGCACCCCCGGCTTCCGCGGACGCCGGGTGCCCAGACGAGGTATATCCCGCCGGTGGCGAGCGCCGGAGAGGTATCGGTATAAACCGGCCCGGTGCCGGGGGCGGTCCCCCAGAAGTAGGCTTCGGCGTATGCCGTCCGCTGCCGGAACACCGTCCAGCCGGTCTTGTAGACGCTGTCCTGGGTGGGAGTGGAGTCTGGCCCGACGAACCCCGACGATGCGAATGCCGCGTTGGTGGCGCCCTTGTAGGTCGTCTCCAGGGTGAACGTGCCGACCGCCGTCTTCGTGGCGTAGTAGACTGTCTGGACGGCGTCCGAGTCGTTGCCGTAGAGCAGGTTTACCCAGTCTGGGTTGCCGGTGGCCGTCGTGTAGGTGGCCGTCGCAGACCCGTTGGTGAACGAGATGGTCCCGGTCCAGCTAGGCGAGTAGGGCACGCTGTAGGCGTAGGTGGGCGGGACCGACGACGAGACGCTATTGGCGGCGACTTCGATGACGGCGTTGCTGCCGATCAGGAAGTGCCGCCGGTAGTCGGTGTTGCCGTAGGTCAGGTCGAGCGACACGATATGGGCGGCCGGGAACGGGAGCGTGCTGCCGCGCAGGCACTTCTCGCCATCCCTCGTCCACCACTCGGCGTCCACTAGGCGCATGTTGTCGCAGCCGCGCATCGGGTTCCCCTCGACAGCGCGGTCGTCCATGTAGGACAAGTCCAGCCCCCGGCCGGGGAGCAGGCGTGCGACAGACATCGGCATCAGTAGCTCTCCGACACCCAGCCGGTCAGCGTGTAGATCGAGTCTGAGGCCCAGCCGGTGAGCGTGTAGCTCGTATCGCTCGTCCAGCCGGTCAACGTGTACGCGGCCGGCATCAGAACACCTGCACCAGCGGGAACTCAATCGGCTTCAGGATCGCCTCGGACTGCGGCTTCCACTCGGCCGACCACCCGCAGAGCGGGCAGAAGTCACGCACCAGGAACACGCGCGTCGTGTCGTCTTGCTTCATCTCGGTAGACCGGACGTGGTCGCACGGCGGGGCGACTTCGACGAGCGGTGCGGCATCAAGGATTTCGGATTTCTTCGCCATCGGTTGCACCTCAAGGATGGGGCGGCGCCCAGGAGTAGGCCGTGTCGGCGCTCATCGAGCGCGCGCGCGGCAGTTTGTTCACGCCGGCGCTAGAACCGGGGACGAAGGTCATCTGGTACGGCAGCATCCGGTCGTTGTCGTTGCGCATGGATTGGCCCATGTACTGGTCGGCCATTGCCTTCCAGAGCTGCGCCTTCTGGTCGTCGCCGTAGTGCAGCCAGCCGCGAGCAGTCACCAGCGCCTCGATCAAGCGCGAGTAGTTGTCGGTGAAGTCGTTCGTGTCGCCGTCCGCAGACAACGCCACCGGGAACTTCCACCCGATCACCTCGAGCAGGTAGGCCGCGTCGGGCGACGGGAACAGCATGAAGCCAGCCCCACGCTTCGCCCAGAACACGGGGCGGCCCTGGTTCACGCGCGACTCGTCGTAGAGTCCCTGCGTGAGCGTCACCTCGGTGAGCTTGTCCCAGTCGGCCGTGGCGGTGTCTCTGATCCCGATGTGCGCGGCCATCTTCCAGACGGTCGGGTCAGGGTACTTGAGCCAGTTCTGGCTAATGACCAGAGTCACCGTCTGCCGGTCGAACATGCTCGACCAGAAGTGCGCTGCGCAGATGTCCTCGCGCAGCGCCTGGTTCACCCAGCGCGTGACGTTAGCGGTTTCGGCGCTCGGCGCGTTCGTCCGGCTCAGATTGTCGAGAACCTGAGTTCTTATCTCGGATAGAGTTGCCAAGGTAGCCCCTCTCAAGAGCGCGCCGGACGGGAGGGGCAGTTAGCGTGCCCCCCCCGTCGTTGACAAAGCGCGCTGCCTTGGGAGCCTCGCGCTTAAGGTTCTGGAAGATCAGATCCTCCAGCCGAGCCATCAGTAATGCTGCCCAGGCTCCGACCGCGTCCCGGTGGGATACGGGCTAGGCCGAGAGATCCGCGTGCTGGTCGTCTCCATCTCCGCGTCGCGCACGGAGCGGCTACGGCCATCGCTGCAAACCTTTTGCGCCGTGGCGATCTCGTCGCCTCTGGATGCCGGGTAGCTCTCCCCGGCCTCGGTCCCATAGGCTTCGGTTTCGCCGCTTGGCCTGCGGTCGCGGAAACGCTTCATTACGCCGTCACCACGAAGACGCGACCGACCGCGCTCGTATTGGGCTTTGCCGCGCCCGCCGTTGACTGGATCGAGTCGGCGTTGAAGCGGACGTAGTAGCCCGAGTGCCCAAGGGTTGCGGTCGCCGCCGCGCCCGTGTCAATCGTGTCGATTTCCACGATAAACGCCTCGCCGGGGTTGAAGACGTTGTTCGCGGTGAAGCGAATGACGTAGCAATTGCCGGTGATCGCCAAGAGCGGGATGGTCATTGTCGCCGGCGTCATGGCGATGTCGCCCGAGCCTCCCGGCAGCAGCGAGGTCTGCGCCCCGTCCGGTCGGCGCCAGAACTTAAGGATCGGCGCCACGACCGTTGGCACGACCCCGACGCACGCGAAGAACTCGCTGACGATGAGATCGCCCGAGGTCGCCACGACCGAGTACATGCAATTGCCGGCAGTCACACCGCCGGTGCCGATCCGAGCGACGCCGTAGGTCGGGCTGGTGGCGTGCCCGTTCGTCGCGCCGACACCGGAGTTCGTCCGGTGTCCGTCGCCAATGGCGTTCTGTAGTCCGTATGCCTCTGCCATGATTGGTTCTCCTTGTGCCTTCGCCTATCAGGACGAGGTGACGTGAACGATGGTTGCCATCGGTTCGGTGGGAAGGGAGCCGCCAGGCCAGATCGCCGTGAACCCGAGCAGCGCGTACCAGGCCATCGCTTTCTCGCGGCCGAAGTCGCCGGGGATCGAGCGCCGGATCTCGTCGTTGATCACCGTGATTTCCATCACAGTCTCAGCGCCGAAGATGAACATCTCGCCCTTGTAGCCAGAGGTTCCGAGCGTCCCGAGGATGTTCGTCTCCTCGACCAGGCGGGCCGAGTAGAGCCGTCCGACCTCGCCATTCCAGAAGCGGTCGGGGTCGCCGAACTTGACGATCTCCTCGAAGTCGGGGTCGTCCTTGATCGCGCGAGCGCCATCGACGCCCGAGATCGCGACGTAGTCCTTGCCGTCGTAGGTGGCAACCGGGGTGGCCGTGCTGGTGCCGAACACGCCCTTCTTGAGCGCATCGACGATGTTCTTCAGATCCCAGACCGAGAAGTCGCGCGTGGCCTTGGCGTTTGCGGTGTACTCGCCACCCACCAACGTGGTCGAGATTTCCCAAGTCGCAGTCGGCGACCCGGCCGAGCCGGTCGGGATGTACTTTACGCGACTCTTGGCGAACTCGCTCTTCACGACGCGATCCACCGTCTTGGTGTTGTCGTTGACCAGCGCGTTCTGGATCGGGTCGTTCGTGTCGAACTGCGCCAGCGTCTCAAACTTGCTCGTCCACGGGATGGCGTTGCCATACTCGTAGGCGACGCATTGGCCGCGGTTGATGGTGATCTGAGTCTTCGGGATGGGCACGCCTTCCGTCAGCTTCCCGCCGGCGGTCTGGACGTTCATCACCTTGTTGAAGTCGAGGACATCGCCCATCGACTTGCCGAAGGATTCCTTCGACTCGGTGAACTGCCGGAACCGCGTGCGCGGCTGCCCGACCGTTCGGAGATTCATCGACAGCTTGGGGTTCGCAAAGTACCCGCCGCTGGCAGACAAGTACCAAACCTGTCCCGTAGGCATCCTACATCATCAACCTCGGAGCGCGCATAATAGTCATTTTGCCGGTGATCCCCATCACCGCCCGCCACGGCGCCTGTAGTCGTCGTGGTTCGCAGGATTGCGGCGAGCCGCTTTCCACGCCTTCGTATTGTCGGAGAGCATCGAGTTGAGCGACAGTTCGTCCATCGGGACGCCGTCGTTGTCCAAGACCGGGCCGCTGGCCGCCGGGCGCCCGCCGGGCGCCGATGCGTCGTAGTTGGCCGTGCCGACCCGGCTACGGACCACCCAGTCGTCGCGCTGCGCCAGCTCGCGCCGGACGTTGTTCGACGCGGCAACGAGCTTCTGCTCGACCGTCCAGTCGTTGGGCATTTGCTGCATCTGCCCGGCAATCCAGTCCTGGTAGATCCGCATGTCGGCGTTCTGGGGCGAGCCGAAGAAGCTCGTATAGAGCTGGTTCGCGTACTGCCGAGCCTCGAGGTCGGAGATCTTGGAGTCGTTCTCGGCACGGGCCTGCGCGAGCGCGGTCTGGGTCGCAATGTTGATCAGCTTGCCCGAGAACGCCACGGGGTCGTTCACGAACTCGTTGATCGCGGCCTCGTTGGCTTTCGCGTAGTCGGTCGTCCCCATCTGCGGCGGCGCCGGTCGGGCGGCTGCGGCGATCTTGGGGAGCGTACTCTTGATCTCTTGCAGCGTGGAGCCGACAGCCTGATTGAACTGGGCCTGCTGCTGTACGAACTGGGCCAAAGCCGGGTCCATCTGCGGAGCCTCGTCTGCCATGCCTTACCTTCCCACGGCCCTGAGAGCCGTCGTGCGCTGCGTCTCAAGCGCGATCCGGCCTCGGGTGTTGACCTCCCGAAGCCATGCCAGGCAGGCATCCAGTTCTTGGACTTTGGCGAAGTTGAGCCTGCGCTCCTCGCCGGGGCTGGCCGTAATGCCAGCTTCCTTCGCCGCGTCTGCTGCCTGCCGTAACAGCGCGCCGATGGAGTCCTCCCAGCCGGGAGGCGTCAGAACCTGCGAAAGCAGGATTGCGGAGTCGTCGTTCATCGTAAATCGGGCCAAGTGGGCGGTCGCCTTGGGGCCTTCCACCTCGGTGTCGGTGATGAGCTTAGTGATAGCCCTGACCGCGCCGATCCGGCGACAGATGCCGTCATAGTCATGCTCTGTCGCCCGATGTAGCTGCCCCGAAAGCCCTTCCTCGGTGCGGGCCAGGTACTGCTTGACGCCCTCCTTCCAGTCGGAGGGCAGGTCGCGAGCGGCATCCTTGGCTGCGGTTTCGGCCGCGATGAAGTCCTCGATGGTCGCTGCTTTGGGCATTAGCTGTTGACCTTGAACGAATGTTTCGGGAAGCGCAAGGTCTACTGCTGCGACGAGCCGGAGATGTGGTAGCGCGACGGGGTCGGAGTCGGGGTCGGCTCGATGCAGCCGGACAGGACTAGGGCCAAAAGCAGCAGTTTCATGGGTTTCCTCACCAGGTCAGACGGTAAAGTGTGCCGTTGGCCGCGGTACCCGTAGTTCCGGCACCCGCTAGTGTGGCGCATTGGTAGGTCGCCGTGCGACCCGACGCGCTAGTCGTGTCCAAGAACACCGTCGCGACGTTTGTCGTGGCAGCCGAGGCCAGATTGGCTAGATACCGTGGACTGTCCACGGCTGTTCCGTTGATGTGAATCTGGCACTTCCAGTCTCGGACAGCGCCGCTTGAGGTGAGGTTGATCTGACCGACGACCAAGGTGGTCTTCCCGGTGTTGTCGTAGGCGGCAAGAGTGCTGACTGCGGCAAAGGCCGTTGTCATGTTTGTCGGGCCGGCCGTGGTGTTTGTGTCGGAACTGATCGACCCCCCAGCCGGCGTGGCCCATGTCCCGTCGCCGCGCCAGAACGTCGTCCCCGAGGCGCTGGTGCCGCTGCCCAGGTTCGTGACCGGCAGGTTCCCCGTGACGCCTGCCGCTAGACTGACCTGGCCGCAAGTCAGCGCGCCCGAGGCTGCGATAGCCGTGGCGTAGTTGTTCGCCGCGCAATCGGCAGGGTTCGCCGCGAGCGCGGTCGCCGTCGCGGCGTTTCCGGTCACGTCGCTCGGCTGAGCGCAGGCGGCGACACCGGAGGCCAAGATGCCGCGGGCGAACTGGGTGCCCGTACAGTCGGCCGGATCGGCTGCCAGCGCCGTCGCCGCCGTCGCAAGCGTCGCCGTCGCGGCGTTCCCGGTCACGGCGCTCGGCTGCGTGCAGGAGAGCGTCCCGGCGGCGTCGATGCCCGTCGCGACTGTCGGCAGGGTGCAGGAGTTCGGCGCGATGGTAGTCCCGCTGCCGCCGCCCGAGTAGCCGGACAGCATCGCCGGCCAAGCAGCGTTGATTCCCAGAATCAGGAACGCCAGCACGAAGCAGATCACCGCCGCGATGGCGAGGCCGAACTGCTCGGGGTTTATTTTTCGGCGATACATCTCACCGTCGTCGTGCCGCTGGCCGTAAGGCAGGAAAGCGAGAGGTTCTTGGAGCTAGCCCCGAACGTGAACGAGGTGCCGGCCGCGAGGCTCACCAGCTGGTCGGCAGAGAGCGCGCAACTGCACTTGGCGCAGACCAGCACCTTGGTGGTCCCGTCGTTCAAGCACGTCACGGCCCGGTAGTCGGGGATACCGGCCGCCGAGGTCGGGATCGGGCAGTTGAGCAGCGGAGTCGTGCTGGTGCCGCAAGTGACCACCGCGCCGTCGATGCCAGCGCCCTGCTGGATGCGCGTAAATGTCGGGTTCGTCGCCCCCTGCCCGAAGGCGACAGCCGGCAGGGCCATAGCCAGGCAGAGGACGACGAGCCAGACGCTACTTTTCGACGATGTACTTGATGACCGCATCGGTGGCGACACCTCGCAGACACGACACCGAGACACTTTTCACGCTCCGGTCGAACAAGATCGACTGGCCGGCGGCCGCCAAGTAGGCCCCAGCCAAGGCCGCGGTGCAGGGGACTGGCGTAGCGGGGGTCGGGACACCAGTCTGCACGCAGATATTGACGCCATTGGCGTCGGCGGCGCTGATTCGGATAGCCCGAACGTCGCCGTCGCCGGCGTACACCGAGGTGGATGCCGAGCCGCAGGTGATCTGACCGGCGACAATCGTGGCCCCCTGCTGCATACGCATGAAGTAGGGCGCATTGGCGGTCTGCGCCCATGCCGGGCAGGCGGCGAGGAGCAACCCCGCCGCCGCAATGAACTCCCGCATCATCAGATCTCGTCGTACCAGACGGTGCCAGACACCGAGATGGTGCCAGTCGTCCCGAGGGTCACCGACTGCACCAACCCGAGGGCATTGCCCGCCGTCGTCTCGAAGACCGCACCGTCAAGCGGCAGCACCACAAGGCCGCTCGAGATCGGCGGTTGAGTGGCAGCGGCAGCGAGTCCGTAGGTGATCGCATGGAAAACGACCCCCGTGGCGTAGGTCGTCGAGTCGGTGAACGCGATCTGCGGGGCGACCGTACCGTTCAGCACGACG
>Ga0315284_10013897_pt1 | contig 11471 bp, 10 predicted proteins | sample YL17G09_16_MG_FD_203696 | JGI IMG/M metagenome (GOLD analysis project Ga0315284, IMG submission 203696) | Sediment microbial communities from Yellowstone Lake, YNP, Wyoming, USA - YL17G09_16 | ecosystem: Environmental > Aquatic > Freshwater > Lake > Sediment | place: USA: Wyoming | collected... | reverse complement strand
TGGCCGGCAGGCGACAACCGGCCGACAATTGATTAAGGAAGCATCGCAGCGGGAGTGAGCGGCGTCGACTGCACACTGCAACCAACGGAAAGTGAGGAGCACACACGTGAGGCAAGAAAACCAGTCATCGCGAGTACAATCACACGGCACTGACAACCGGAGGACCACGCGAATACTCAGTATCTTCATTTCCCTGGCCATCCCAGCCCTCCTGGGGCAACCAGCATACGGCGGGATGGGCGGGGTCAGATGGGAGGACCTTCAGGAACACCTGTCACGGATGGGCAGGCCGCTGCTAGACCTGAATCTGTGCGACTGTCCCGCCGATATTCAGAACAAGCAACCCTCTCGCGAGGTGGCGCAGGTGATTGAAAATACGTTCTATGCGTGGGAGGAATACCGGATTACAGGGAACGACAACAGCGAGAAGACGTGCATCGTCATGAAGCAACCGCAGTCTGCCCCTCTCTCGGTACAGGAAGCACGCATTCTCCTGACAGGGTCATCCCTCTGGCTACAGCCGGAGACGGCACCCGTTCCGGTGAAGGAGGTTGATGGCAACACAATAGACCTGGCGTTTGACGCAACGGAAACAACTCGTGGCGATAAGGAGGGAACACTGAGAATTCAAGACGTGTTTGAGAGCGATGATCGAACGCGAATCACAGACACCAAGTCAGTGCCGTGGAACACATACTGCTTCATTGTGACGCACTTCCCATCCGATCCGGCCGATGTGTGGAGGCGTGGAACGGGGTGTCTCATCGGCCCATGCTGCGTTCTGACGTGCGGGCACATGGTGTACGACCAGCCGAATCAACAGTGGGCCGACAACGGATACGTGTTTCCGGGCCAGACACAGAATTACGCGGGTGGCCTGCCCCTCGAACCGTACGACCGCCAGGATAGAAGCGAGTTTTGGACGAATACATCGTACACCTCCGAGGGTGGGGCGAAATACGATTACGGCGCGGTGCGACTGGGCTGCCCCATCTCAGGGATCAATACATATCTGCCGGTCGTGTTTGATGAACCGATCTCGACGGGCACTACCGTCTACATCGCAGGCTACCCGGGCACCGTGAAAGGGGGCACCCTGAACGAAGAAACCAATAGCTTGGCCTTATGGCAGGGGTCGGGTCCGATTACCTCCGTCTTCGACGAAGAGTTCTACTATACCGCCGATACTTCGGAGGGAGACAGTGGTGCTCCCCTGCAAATACAAACATCCATCTTCGACACAGGGCGTATCATCGGCGTGCATTCCGAGGGTCACTGGTATGGCAATGTAGGCGCTCGCCTCACGTCGGGGAACAAGCCGATGATCCAGGAACGGATGCAATGGACGCCGTCCACCAATTGCCAGGGCGCTAATGCGTCGAGTCCCTACCCTGCCGACGGAGCGACCTGGAAGGACATAGAGTCCGGATGGCAAGTCATCCGGTGGACACCGGGCCAGAATGCAAACTGGCAATACATCCACCTCAACGGCCAGTTGATCGCACAAGTGGCTCCAACTATGGAGCACTGGTACCTCGATAGGTACGGTTTCGCGTCGAACCAGACGTACTCCTGGAGAATTGACACACGGGACAACGGGGGCACCATCCATACCGGACAGGTGTGGAGCTTCACCGCATTGCGTCTCAAGGCCTATGGTCCTGAGCCTGCCTCCGGCAGCACGGTGTATGGCGACTCGGTTGTTGTCAGGTGGGAAAAGGGTGAGACAGCCAAGGAACACCGCTTCTACCTTGGTCTCCAGAGTTCCAACATGACGTATCGGTTTACGACGAGCGGCACATCTGGGACAATCACGAATCTGCGCAGCGTCCCGGGGCAGACCCTGTACTGGCGTGTTGACACGGTGGAGAGCAGCGGCAACGTATACACAGGGGACGTGTGGACCTTGTACATCCCCTGGTGATAGGAGGGGTGTGACATCACAGGTCGCCCTGATGGGGAACCATGAAGACGATATCGAGGCGACGGATACTTGAAGGTGGACTGGCCGCCGCAGCCACGTGGCATGTGGCTTCGTTGATGCCGGTGCGTGGGAAGACTTCGCCCAGCGAGCGGCTTACGATGGGGGCGATCGGGCTGGGCGGCCAGGGGACGCACAATCTCAAGAGCTTCCTCACGTTCGACGACGTGCGGGTGCTGGCCGTCTGCGATGTGGACAGGAACCATCTGCAAAAGGCGAAGGAGACGGTGGACGCCGCGTATGGCAATGGGGATTGTGCCGCGTACGGCGATTTCCGCGAGGTCCTCGCCCGCGCGGATATCGACACGGTGCTGATCGCCACGCCGGACCATTGGCACGCGATCCTCGCCATCGAGGCGGCGAAGGCCGGCAAGGACATCTACTGCGAAAAACCGATCTCGCTGACCGTGGCCCAGGGCCGGGCCGTCGTCGAGACGATGAAGCGATACGGCACGGTCTACCAGAGCGGCACGCAGCGCCGGAGCATCGCCTGCTTTCGATTCGGCGTGGACGTCGCCCGCAGCGGCATGCTCGGCAAGCTCCAAACGCTGCACTGCTACTATCACAACGGCCCGACGTGTCCCCCGCAGAAGCCGCAGCCCGTGCCCGACGGTTTCGACTACGACATGTGGCTCGGCCCCGCGCCGTTCGAGCCGTACACGCCGCCGCGATGTCACGGCAGCTTCCGGTGGATCTACGACTACTCCGGCGGGCAACTGACCGACCTCGGGGCCCATTTCGCCGACCTGGCCCAGTGGGCGCACGGCATCGAGGACACCAGCCCGACTCAGTACGAGGGCTGGGCCGAGTTCCCCAAGGACGGCTTGTTCAATACGCCCGTGCGATTCGAGGTCACCGCCACGTATGCCGACGGCGTGAAGATGATCATGCACGACGAGACCGAGCCCGGCCGTGGGCCGCGAGGGAACAAATACGTCGGCAGCGACGGCTGGGTCAGCGTCGATGACACCGGCAAAGTCACCGCCTCCAGCCCCGCCATCCTGCGAAAGCTCAGTGCTTCCCAGCAGGGCTACGAGTACATGGAGGGCCACCACCGCGACTTTCTCAACTGCGTCCGGACGCGAGGCCGCACCATCGCCCCGCCCGAGGTCGCCCACCGCTCGACCACGACCTGCCACGTCGCCAATATCTGCCTGCGCCTCGGCCGAAAGCTCCAGTGGGACCCCGCCGCCGAGCGATTCGTCAACGACCCCGAAGCCGACCGAATGCTCGCCCGCGCCACACGCAGCCCCTGGCGATTGTAAGAACCCTCCTAAGTGGATTGCTGCGCCATTTCCGGGTGGCACCGCCAAACTCGTTTGACGGTGTTCTTTCGATCTGGCTTGACGACTCAGCGCATGGCTCACTTCTCCTTGGGCTTTTTGCCGGGGGATTCGGCCTTGGCGTCCTGGGGCTTGTCGAGGAGCTTGATTCGGGCGTTGCGGATCTGGGCGTGCTCGGCGCCGCGGCTGAGTTCCTGGAATCCGATGTGTCCCTTTCGCGGGCGGTCCTTGACCTTCGGGCACGGCTGGCCGTTATGACGCAGCACCACCTGGGTCTGCTCGTCCAGGTTCAGGTCGTGGATCACCACGCCGTTGAGCGTGACGTGCAGCTTCGGCCCGACGAGCATCGCCACGTAGCTGTTCCACTCCGTCGGCTTGTACACCTGCTTGAGCGGCGCGATCGCCCGGTAGATGCCGCCGGCCAGCTCGGAGTCCTTGGCCTGCGGGTTGTACCGGTAATCGGCCATCTGCAGCTCCATGCCGTCGAAGGCGGGATCGCCGAACAGCGGCGCCCGCAGCGCGCAGCCGCTGTTGCCGGTCGGCCCCAGCTTGAAATCGAACTTCAGGACGAAGTCGCCGTATTCCTGCTTGCTGAGCAGCCAGGTCCCCCGAGGCTCGCCGCCCTGGAGAATGCCGTCCTTGACGATCCACTTCACGGCCGGATCGGCCGGCTTGTTCACGTCGTCCCACGCCCGGACCAGCCAGCCCTGCGGCGTACCGTCCTGCGGGAACAGCCGCACGAACCCTTCCTCTTTCTCCTTCACCTCGGCCGCCAGCACCACCGCTCCCGCCGCCAGCACCACCGCCGCCGCAAGGCGCCACCAACGAACGCTCATTCTCATGGTTCAACCTCCACAATCTCAGTTTCCATGTACCGATCCATCAACAGCCAGTCCCTGGCACGATTACGCCGGACATTCTACCGCCGGACGGACAGGCGTGCAATCAGCAGGCTGGAGGCAGTAGGCAGTGGGCAGTGGGCAGTGGGCAGTTCCAATAGGCCGTCCACCCTGATCTGGTGACCGGTGTGTCTCATGCATAGCTCGTTTGGAGTCCCGCGTTTACGCGGTCTTAAGCCGCCTGAAGGCGGAACTCCGAACCGAGTCCTCGACCTTCACCCACGAAATTGGGATGAACGGCGTACTACGTGTTGGTGAGGGGAACTGGGCCGGGTGGCATCGAGCAGGACATGCTGCATGGCGTCGCCGCGGCCGAAGGCGCAAAACATAAGCGGACGAACGTCACAACGTCGCTTTGCCGGGCTCTCCGTGCCCCTATGAGGAAGGATAAAAAAGGCCCCACGACGAGCGCGGGGCCTCTCTTACGTACAAGCGAATCGTGCCTTAGCAGGGCACGACGTTGGTCGCGCACGGGCCCTTGCGGCCCTGGCCGATCGTGAACTCGACCTTCTGGCCCTCGTTGAGCGAGGCATACCCGTTGGTCTTGATCTCCGAGTGGTGGACGAACAAATCTTCGCCGCCGCCGTCCGGGGAGATGAATCCAAATCCCTTGTCCGAGTTAAACCATTTCACTGTACCATTTGCCATTTTCTGTACTCCCTGGACCCGACGGGTCCACAAATAGTTTCTCCCTCTGTCACTGTTCAAAGGGGTAAACTTCGAGGGAGGAAAGCATACTCCTTACTTTTGACTGCATAAAACTATACGCACAGCCCGCCCCGCTGTCCAGTAAATTCTTCAGAAAAAGACAAAAAAAACCGTCCCAGAACCCCCCGCCGCAGAGGGAATGCAGCCGCAGAGGAACAACACCCCCTCTGTCATTCCCGCGAAGGCGGGAATCCAGGTCTCTCAACCACGAAGAGCACGAGGAGCACGAAGGCCGCGAGGCCCCGCCACAATCATCAATCGTAAATCATCAATCATCAATGTAAAGGCCCGGCTTTCGCAGATTCACGCAGGTTTTCAACCGCCCGCCGCGCAAATCCCCAATCCGAAATCCGCAATCAACCCGCCCCGCCGAGCCATCCGGATTGAGTATGGCGTCCCTGGAATTCCCCCTGCAAATTCTTCCAGAATTCTGTTGACATGCTTCACCGGCCGGACGTAGAGTACAGCAGAATTGTGAAGCCGAGCAACCTTGACTTTCGCACCACTGAAGCGGCTTTGATAAGTTAAACCGCTGTAAATCCTGGCGCAGTACGACGTTGTATCCCTGTGTGGACTCCCCGCACCCCATGTGGAGTATGCGCGCCACTGCAGGGAAAGGAGGCGGCGCGTTCCTATGTGACAAGGGACGGTGAGGTGTCAGAGGTACGTTGCAGGCCGGGAATAGGCGATGGTCTTCGCCCCGTTCTATCTTGGAGACCTGTTGGGAGAACGCTATGAACGCAAAACGATTGATACTTGCTCTTGGCATGGTGGGCGTATTCTGGGGTGCCGGATGTAGCGACATTCCATCCAACACTCCTTTGCTGCTGGAGAAGACGTGTGACAGGATCGAAACGAGGAGTGCTGTGGTCACGCGAACCCTGCGAACTGTTCTGGACGAAGCGGCGTTCACGCAGGCGGACATCGCAGAGGTTAAGAGTGAACTTGCAAAGATCGATCCGAGTGCGCTTGCGGCTGAAGATCAGAAGATGCTTCAGGATGGGATCAGGAAGCTGGGGGAGGTGGAGCAGGCACTTGGCGCTTTGGCGAAGTACGGTTCAGTCCCACCAGAGACAGAGCGTATATTCGGGGAGACAGTAAAGGGCCTCGAAATCGTTCACGAGATTATCAGTGCCGAAATAGACAAGAAGGCTCTCGTCCAAAACATGATCGATATCATTGGGGGATCTGAAGGAGAAGAGAAATGAATCAGGAGGTTGCCGGTCTTTCGAAAGCGCTGGACGTCGTTCGAGACAAGCTCATCGCGACTGCGCGCACAGCGCCCGGATTTGGAGAAATGCGGGCACTGTATCGTGAGTTGACCGCCGCACTGATCGATGCAGGTGATAAGGCAGATGCCGAATTGCGCAAAGAAATCGCAATCGTATCGAAGGGCATTGCGGAAGAGTGGGAGAGCAATAAAGACAAGCTCTCCCCTTGGCTTGATGTGCTGAAACCGGTCGTTACTGCGGTCGGGGCGATCCTGAGTGCCGGACGCCTGACCAATCCGCTGTTGGCCCTGCTTCCTTGAGAGCTGACAATCCCGCTCTGGGTAGGACCATCGCACGCATAGTGAACGTGATGGAGATGGCCGCAGCGTTGGGTCCACATCATCACATCAGTCCGCTTTCCAGGCGAGGTACGCCTTTGACAATGAATGGGAGGCTGTCATGTCGAAACATCCGAATACCGAAGAACCCAAGTCGGCAGTACACGAGACTCCCACATCCAATGGACAGGACCATAGCCCACCGATGTGGCGGGTCTCAAATCGGACACCCTACCGCCTTGCGGTAAGTGGCAGTGGAGAAACAACAAGAAACCAGGTCCAGAGAGTACTTCCGCCATTTGGCCAGGTCAAAGTTACCGAAGAACAGTATAGGGCGCTGGCGCTTGATCGATGGGAGTCTTTGGGACTGATCAAGAGCTGTAGGACTCTCAAGGGAGAACTTGACCGCCTGCCGTTGCTTGCGGGTTTGGTCTTCGCCCTCTTGTTCTACGCGGCGGTGATCTGGCTTGTCTGGTACCTCGTTTGGAAGCCGCCTGCCTCCTACTGGCTGGTCGTATTCGAAGGTATTGTGGCGTTGTCTGTGGTGTTCCTCATGTGGAAATACGGCGTTCGGGGTTGGTCTTCCCTTCCAGGGCAGATGGCTCAGTACGCTGGCATGTTTCTCGTCATAGCTATAGCATTCGGGTTTCCCGCGTATGTAATCGTGGTGTTTGGCGACGTGTCGCCCAAGGGGGCTCTGAGTCAAGAGCAGACGGGTGTGCAGAAATACGAAGACGTACCCAGTGACCCGAACCAACAAGGTGCTGAGGCCGGTAGCAGCACTTCCTTGACGACAGGCCCAACCCAACCCAGTTCCCCTCCGACGGGTGCGTGGACCTCGAGGGTAGCAAAGTGGATGAGTAACATATCTGATCGCCTCGGGCGCTTATGGCGGCCATTTCTGCCGCTACCGGAGACAAAGAAAGTGCACACGTTGGGGCGTCTCCTCCAGCTTCTCTTCATCGGGACTTTCGCATCGCTGCCTGCTCTTCTGTTCTACCTGTTTGACCGCCAGAGGCTGTCGACGCTGCGCGAGAGATTCTTCAGATCCGTGCTGTCGCTCCACCCCTGTCTTCTCAGCTATGAGGATGCCATGAGTGTTTACGGGATGCAGGCAGACGAGGCTTTGGGTGAAGATCCCGAACAACCTCCTGAGGCCGGACGCACCGAGAAAGTGCGACGAGCCAAGAAATTGGTGGTCATAGTTGCCACGCTCGTTATGACGATAGGCTGGATTCTCTGCCTATCGCCTGTCGGGAGTGCACCAAGAAACAGTCGGGCCGACGCGGACCTCCTCGCCTATTTCACACCGGCGCCAGACCCGATGGTCTTCGCATTCCTGGGCTCGTATGTGTTCGCGATCGGTCTTCTTCTCCGCCTCTATGTCCGATCTGACCTGAAGCCCAAGGCGTACGCTCACATCTGTGTCAGGATCATCACGTCGATAGCCCTGGGATGGGCGGTTTCCGCGATACCGATATCGAGCAAGACACCCGCACCAGGCATGGAGGTGGGTGCGCAACGCCAAAACTCTCCCAACAGTCCGTCGGCCAACGTGGCTTCCGCTGAGAAATCCGAACCATCATCTGGCACTGGAGGCGCGTTCTGGTTGCAGGCCTTGTCTGTGGACGGTGGCAAGGGGCATGACCCTTCTGGAGCCTGGGGGGACGTCAGGTGGCAGGGCTACGTGCTTTTGTTGCTGGCATTCAGCATCGGGTTCTTCCCGTCCCTGGGGTTCGCTGTGATACGCGAGTTTCTCCGGAGCCGGAAAAGTGTACAGTCTATGATTCCCTCGCTCGAAGAACCACTCCCACTGGACGGCCTCGATGGTATCAACGTATACCATCGAGCAAGACTCCAGGATGAAGGGATCGACAATGTGGAGAACCTGGCGCACGCCGATCTTGTGGATCTCGTCCTGCAGACCCGTTTCCCACTTCCCACACTCGTCGATTGGGTCGATCAGGCTATTCTGTATCTGCACGCAGGGCGTACGCTGTATTCCAGTCCCGGCGGATCCGAGGGTACCGCTACAGATCCGAAAGCCGGGGAAAATAAGGATGAAATGGACCGTCTTACCGGCATAGATAGGCTGCGCTCCTATGGAATCAGGACTGCCACCGACTTGGAGCAAGCGTATAGAGAGTTCACACAGGCCGGCAAAGAGGAGAAGAGGAAGAATGAGTTTCTCTCCATCCTTGGGCCGGCCACCGGCGAACCGAAGAGGCTGGAGCTGGTGCTGCAGGTTATCAAGGATGACGAATGGATGCCGCACCTTCGATACTACCGTGATCCAGAACGGTTCAAGCCACACACTTTCACGCTAAACGAGATCGAGAAGAAACTCGGTCTTAGACATGACAACTAGCGGCGGGAGCGTGTCTGACTAACTGATGCCAACGGAGTCTGTCCTTTTCGGCGGGGGTCTTGCGGGAGCGGGGGGAGCGCGTCTTTAATTATATAGTTATCCGCAAAGGGCACATCAGGCGGCCATTCGAGGGCCAGCCCTTAGGTTGAGCTTTAGCGGGAGGGGGTGGTCATCGACTGAACTGGATGCGGTTCAAGACGACGTTTCCGATGAAGTCGGCGAGGCTGGAGGAAGTTGTTGGTTGACGGTTTTCAGTTCGGCATCTGCGTCCATCAGCGTTTATCAGCGGTTGAAAAGCAGTTGTCAGTTGCTGGTTCACGGGAGAGAACTGTCGGCTGCCAGTCCTCAGTTGACGAGCTTGCGGCAGGCGTCCACGAAGTCGATTGCCTGTTGGAGGGTCTGCTCGACCGTCTGGCGGTCGATTTCGATCATGGGTTCGAGTCGCTCTGCTGACGGCGCTCAAAGGTCTCCCGCAGATACTGGAAGAACGTGCGGTCGATAGCACCCGTCTTGACAACGTGTTTGCCGAAAGCGGAAAGCATGCCCCGGTGTGAGCTGCGTTGAATGCCCTTGGCGAGCAGGACGGCCGTCGCGGCATGGAACATGGCATAGTAGGCCCTTGTCACGGCGGCCGCGAGCCGGTTGTGGTCGAGGAGTACCCGTGCATCCTCCACGCACTCGGCGGCTTGCTCGAAGCGCAGTTGGATTTCCTCAGTCACGCGGCGATCCCTTCTTCCTTGATGGCCCTGTGGATGGCGAAACGGCCCGCCTGCAGGTCCGCCTCTGCTGCGAAGTAAAAGAGTACGAGCGTGGCATAGTCCAGGCTCAGGTCGGCGCCCAACCGGCTGGTCCGCTCGTGTTCGGCGAAGCGGTTGGGAATGTGATCGAGGATGACCGCAATATCGATGTCACTGTCCGGCGTCAGTTGATCTCTCGCCGCCGAGCCGTACAGGTACACGCCGCGAAGACGCTCACCGTAGATCTCCCGCAGGCCTCGTTGGGCCTGGGAGGCGATTTCCATCGCTTGTTCTCGTGTCGCGACCATCGATAAGTTCCTGCTTAGGGACTACTTGTATCACTATTATCGTAGCCGTGCCAGACAGCCCAGGCAACGGAAAACCTGCCGCGGGAAATCAAGGTCGTCAAGTGCCTTCGTCGGTTGGCTCTCTGCGTCTGTGCGCAAAATGACCTTACTGAAAGAGAAGGTGTGATCGCAATGACACGATGGCAGGGGCGGTCCGATTGGGGATTGCGGCCTGCAGTCTCCGGGCGGATAGGAGGGGATTGTCTTGCCTCGCTTGCAAAGAGATGCGCGGATTTTCCGGCCGGCCGGGGCAATGGACGGCGGGGAAAGGGCCGAAATGGGCCTTTTCGGGCATGTTCTCGTGGGGGGCGAAGGGGTGAAAAAAAATTTCATTTTTCGCTTTTTGACCCTTGACGAGGTTTGAATAAGGGATAGAATACAGAACTCACGGTGAACATGCAGTGTATGGATCATGCCTGTTCGCCGGTTTTGTTGGTGGACCCAGCGGGTTCGCCGGATCTTTGACAAGTGAACAGTTGAGCCTTATACGAGCAGCGAAAGTGCAAACGTCGCAGCGGGTGACCGTTGCGGCGGTTTCCATGACAGGATTCAGCACTTTCGGTGCTAAACCAGAGAGTGTTGAGCCTTACGACGGATCCGCTTCATCGCGGGTCCGAAGCATCAAACTGAAGGGTTTGATCCTGGCTCAGAACGAACGCTGGCGGCGTGGTTAAGACATGCAAGTCGAACGGACCATTAATTTATTAGTGGTCAGTGGCGAAAGGGTGAGTAATGGATAGGTAACGTACCCCGAACTCCGGGACAGCCATCCGAAAGGGTGGGTAATACCGGATAACATCGCGGGCCGATGGGCCTGTGATCAAAGATTTATCGGCACGGGAGCGGCCTATCTCCTATCAGCTTGTTGGTGAGGTAATGGCCCACCAAGGCGACGACGGGTAGCGGGACTGAGAGGTTGGCCCGCCACATCGGGACTGAGACACTGCCCGGACCCCCACGGGGGGCTGCAGTAACGAATCTTGGGCAATGGGCGAAAGCCTGACCCAGCGACGCCGCGTGCGGGAGGAAGTTCTTCGGAATGTAAACCGCTGTCAGGGAAAGGAAAGTCCACTTCGGTGGATTGATCCGACCCAGAGGAAGTCACGGCTAACTCTGTGCCAGCAGCCGCGGTAAGACAGAGGTGGCAAGCGTTGTTCGGTATCACTGGGCTTAAAGCGTGTGTAGGCGGAAGCGTAAGCATCTTGTGAAATCCCCCGGCTCAACCGGGGCATTGCTTGATGTACTGCGCTTCTTGAGGCAGGTAGGGGTGCGAGGAACTCTTGGTGGAGCGGTGGAATGCGTAGATATCAAGAGGAACGCCGGTGGTGAAGACGTCGCACTAGGCCTGTCCTGACGCTGAGACACGAAAGCGTGGGGAGCAAACGGGATTAGATACCCCGGTAGTCCACGCCGTAAACGATGCCTACTAGGTTGTGGCGGTTCTGACGCCGGCACAGCCGAAGCTAAAGTGTTAAGTAGGCCGCCTGGGGAGTACGGTCGCAAGGCTAAAACTCAAAGGAATTGACGGGGGCTCACACAAGCGGTGGAGCATGTGGATTAATTCGAAGCAACGCGCAGAACCTTACCTGGGTTTGACAT
>Ga0315284_10013896_pt1 | contig 11471 bp, 8 predicted proteins | sample YL17G09_16_MG_FD_203696 | JGI IMG/M metagenome (GOLD analysis project Ga0315284, IMG submission 203696) | Sediment microbial communities from Yellowstone Lake, YNP, Wyoming, USA - YL17G09_16 | ecosystem: Environmental > Aquatic > Freshwater > Lake > Sediment | place: USA: Wyoming | collected... | reverse complement strand
CTGCGGCCGCACACCGGGTCAAGGCGCAGATCACCCGCAGCGATGGCGGCGGCAGCTTTGAAACGGAGCCCGTGCTCAATGACTTTCTCTATGCAAACGCCAGCCCGGCAGCGACGACCCGCTACCAAGTGGAACTCAACGGCGTCTTCGAGACGCATCGATCTAGCGGCCTATGGGTGGCTACGGCCACAGGCTCTACCGCTGCGATTCTAGCCGCCGGCGGCGACCGTCGTCCCGCCGGCGAAGCCTTGTTCCAGTACCGGTTTCGCGAGTTGTATAAACTTGGCCTAGCGGTACCCGAGATCGAAGGCGGCCTGTTCGATCCCGATCGAGAGTTACTTGAAATCGAGAATCGTTGCCCAAACGCGATTTTAGCTACGGATGGGCAGCATGGTTGTATCGAATTAGGCTACGGTGATATGGTTCGTTTTTTACGGGCCCCGGCCATTCAACTGGTCCGTAGCTACGACCGTTAACAGCTAATGCCCCTTACCGTTGCGATGGCGAAGCAAAAACCCATCGAGATGGTTTAGACTTTAGGGTCCTTAAAATCCGGCTGCTCCGAGGTGCAGGAGCGGCGAGTAGGCGTCGGTCGGGTCGCTATAAACCCGCCAAGTGTTAGCAAAACTCGTCTGAAATGTTTTGTTGGTCGTCGCCGAGCAGAAATAACTGTCCACGGCATTAGCATAGACCATATTGCCAAAGCTGATCGGATCGCTAGAGTTGTGTAGCGCCATGTCCCCTACCTTTGTGTTACCGGCCTCCTTCATGTCGACAAGGAAGGCGCTCGCAAGGCGCTGGCGATTGGCGGCGAAGCCATTGCCGTAAGCCTTCCATTCGATGCTGTTGAACGGCGCGGCGATATTCGGGCTTTGGACGCGTTGTAAGAAGTATTCGGCTTGTACATACGACAGCAGGCGCAGCAGGCTAAAACGAATGAGTTTGGGGTCGGCATCGAGGACGAGGCGCAAAGGCTCGCTGTTACTCGGAGCAATCCAGCACGAGCGCACCTTAGTGGAGGCGCCAAAGATGGCGCGCTCAGTGGCCGTGAACGGGGTTTTGCTGCAGGCGGCGGTGCCGCCACCAACGATGATCTGCCCATTGCCAACGAGGAAGAACAACTGAATCAGGCTTTTCGGCGCGACCGCGAGGGTTGTGAGAACGGCATTGCGGGCGGCGATGTCGCCTGCCGCGCTCACGATCGCCTTGCTGTTATTGAGATCGTTGATGTGGGCGGGCAATTTGGCTTGGCTGATGTCGGCGGCCCCACAAAGGTTCACGTCATTGACCTCGGTCTTACCCTGCGCCGCATCGTCGAGGCTCTGCACGTAGGAGCCGTCGCTTTGTGGTTTGCATTGACAAAGTAAGACGGCGCCGGCTGCGAGGTAGGTGCAGAATTTGATGTGCATCATGGTTCTAGTCATCGGCCGGCCCTTCGCGATTGTCTGCGGGTTGCGCTGAGGCGCTTGCAGGCATTGGTGAATCGGAACGAATCATAAAATAATCTCGGCGCTCACACCTGTGGCTACTAAGGCTTAGTTTGGGTTCCAGCCGTAGGGACTAAGCGGCTAAAAGGGCTAGCTGAGCTGCCTCCACCCCCACCTGGCGCGCCGCCGATGCCACTAAAAAGGCCAGCCAGATTTGGAATGAGCGAGGTGATAGTGCTGAGGATCGAGCCGCCGGTCGAGCCGGCGCCCAGGCCAGGAATAAGGCTGAGCAAGGAGCTTAGTCCGCCGAGACCGGCGGTTAGGTTGCCGATGTTGTTGCCTGTGGCGCTGGCCGGGGTTGGATTCGGTAGGGTGCTTGCAGGTAGGGCGCTTGCAGGTAGGGCGGCAGTTGGGCACGGCGTGGCTACGGCGGTGCCGCCGGCACTGCTGCTGGCAGTGCCGGCGGCTGTCGTTGCAGCAGTGCCGGCTGCCGCACAGGGAACGGCAGCAGCGGGGACCACTGGTGCAGCGGCGGCGGGGGCAGTCGTGGCTGCAGCCTTTGGACTATTCGCGCTAACCTTCGGCGGTGGCCCAGTCTCTGGAGCTTTTTCGCAGCCCAGACCAGCAAACATTGCAACCGCGAGCCACAGGCAGGTGGCAAACAGCTGACAGGCATTTTTTCTTAGCATGCAGAATATCCTCGCTGAAGCCGAAGGGTCATTTCTCTAATCGTACCAGGTCCGCAAGCGATGATATATCGGCCAACTCTCGTTGAAACTTTAGCAGAAATTTGTTAATGCTAAATAGATATTTAATTATAAGAGGTTGGGTTAAGGTTCGCGGGCGAATTATGCTGGAATAATCCAGTGAAGATTACTCTTCGTTGATAATGATAGGGTGCGATCCAATATCGCAGCGCTTGCACTGCAGGATCAATTCCACCTCGCCTTGGTTGTCACTGTAGCCACCTGACTGCTCGTTCATCATAAAGTAAACCGGAGAGTTGCGCGCAATGCTAACGGTCTTATCACGACCGATCGCCGTTGCCGGCGTACCTGGACCAGCGCTCATCACCAAAACCTGGAGTGGGGAATCCTTGCTGGGGCAGCTGCTCCCGCAGGACTTGGTTGAGCCGCCAGCGTCCGATACCGCCCAGTTAGGCGAGGCTCGCCAGTGGCCATAAGCGACGATACGGTAGGTGCCGGTGATATTTTCTTGACTGGAGAACGAGGTGCCAGCCTCGGCGTTGGCCTTGACGCGAAGGCGGTAGGTGGGGAGCTTTTTCATAGCCGCACGGCAATTGCCGCAACGCCAGTAAATCACTTGTAGGCCCTGATTGTCAGCGAAGTGGCCAGGTATATCGTTAAGCACAAAGCCCACCGCCTCACCCGCAGCAAGGTCTAGGTGCCCGCTGGATTCGGCGCGGGCATAGCCCTGGCCGGTTCGCTGCAACAAAGCTCCTTGTTTATCACTAGTGCTTAGCGTTCCTACTGCGCTGCCACCCTGGGCGTTGGCGCTAACACCGTCGCTGCCGACGCTATGACTGGCGTCAAAGCTCCAGCTGCGGCCTGTGCCGACCGCAAATTGAACCGCCATCTTGCCATCGTAGGGATTAAAGATTGAATTGCCCACTGCACTGTCGGCGGCGATATTCAGTGTATTTAGGGCTATAGCATTAGGGTCGAGCTTTTTCAGGGCGGCGCCGAGGCTCTTGTAACGCGCGCGGCAGTCGCTCCAATCGGGTGTACTTAGCATGGTGTCGGGCAACTGATAACTATAGCAGGCGCCAGCAGCTTGTTTGATCAGATCAGCATTATTGTTAATGTCGGCCTCCAACTGCAAATCGAGGGGCAGCCCCACCTCGCGGGACTTGGTTGCAGCGTCGGTATAGACGAGATTCTCACGGTTCCATAGGCTCAGCTGCTGCCGCATCTGTAGGATATCAGGTGGCAAGGTGCCGACTGCTTGAGCGCCGAGGTTGCGTAACGGTGCGGTGATAAAATTCAGTACGCCGGGATTAGTCTCCACCTGTTGTGCAAAAGGCCCACCGGCATAGGCGGTGAGTTCATCCATGCGTTGCTTGCAAGAACTAAAGTCCGCCGCTGAATTCAGTGCGCAGGTTTTGACCGCCAGCAAGGCTTGGCTTGGAGTACCACCCACTTGATTGACGTTGATGGTCAGCGTACCGTCCATCGCGGACTGAGATACCTTGTTGCCGAGCTCATTCCCGAAGTCCCCAAACGGACCCGAGAACTTCATTTTAGCCTGCCAACGGTTGCGATTCTCAACGCTGCCGAAATCGAGGCTAAGGGTGATCGCCAGCAATCCACCTCGGTTGATTTGCATGACATAGTTGTCGCCACAGCTTTGCAGCATCGAGCTCGCCTTGAGCGCTTTGGCGTCGGCCGTGATACTAGCACCGCTGAGCTGCTCGCCGCCGCTTTGGATTTTGACGGCGTAGACCATGGTGACCACCGAATCCTGCTTAGCGAGCGAACGAAAGTAGCCTCCTGACGCACCAAGCTGCAAGAATTGCAGGCGGGGCGTGCCATTGACCTCGCCAGAGAATTCTCGCATTAGGTCATTGCTATTCATGTTCTGCGTAAGATTGACCGAGCTCTGACCTGTAGTCAACTTGACGGTGTTACCACTGACGCAGGATGCACCATTGCGTAACTCCTGCACTAGGGAGTCATAACCATCGCCTAGCTTAGGTTCGACACCGCCGACTGTAAAAGGCACTGTATCTTTAGTCTGTGCCGAGCTCGGAGTTTTACAGCCAGCTACAGCCACGAGTAGGAGGGGCATTAGGCCGGCGCTAGAGGTACGCATTGCTTTGTTCATCATCGGCTCCAAGGGTATTAATTGCTGCCAATCATTGCGGACATCTGGCTAACGTCTGCTTGAATCATAATTTTATCTAGTACGCCCTGCACGGTGCGAATCATCGCCAGGCGAAACAGTTCATTCGTTTCAGAACTCGGTACCAGATCGACTAGCTCATGGTTTACTCCAGCGGTCATGTCGCTGCTACTGGTGCTGACTTTGCACTCGGCTGCATGTTCACCACAGAGGGTGCGGTAGGCGTTGTAGCCCATGCCGATCATTAGCACAGAGGCGGCCGCCGGATTGCCCGCCGCTGCGATCTGGCCGACGGCACTTTTGGCCTGACCGAAGAACGCCGATATATTGCTCGACGCGCCGGGCGCATGCGTGGCTACCTGCTCTATCGCCTGTTTAAAGGTCGGCCAATCGACCTGCCAATTGACGTCGTGGTCAATCGCTTGCTTAAAATCAACTGGCGCTACGCCCATGCCCTTTACGACCTCCCATCTCCCGGTCTTCGCACCCATGTTTTTACCTATGAAAAGCGATGCATTGCGAAATGCTGCCTGTACATAGGTATTTTTCAGGTGCACGCCGACATTGCGCACGTCGCCTGTGAAGTCGGTGCCCGAAAGGCTAAACTTGGTCAAACGGGCGCTAAAGCCAATTTCATTTGCCGCCAGCTTACTGTCCTCTAGCACCGTCTCTTCACTCATAAACTGGTAGACGCAACGCATCTTCACCGCCTTCACCACTAAGCGCTGCCGCCACTTATGCAGTCTATCCGCCTGATACTTGGTCTTGTAGTCCAGCCAAGCCGCCTGGCAGGCCTCATCAAGGCGCGACCGCATGGCCAGGGAGCTAGAGCCGAGTGCTAGAGTCGATAGGCCGAGATCCTGGACCAAATCAGCCTTCGGGATTCGCAACACCAAGGTCAAGCAGGTGCCTGGGCTTAGTCCCTTGCAAAAGTTGCTGTCCAAGGCCAGAGGCGGAGCGGAGCTGGTTGCGGGTAAGTCTGAGGGCTTAGTCGTCGGATCACCGACATCTTCATCCCAGCCGAAGCCTTGGGCGCCTGAACCTGAGTTGTTCGCCGTCTTGCAGCTCTGCAGTAGGGGGGAGATGCCAGCTATAGCAAAAAAAATTAGCCCATAACCGCCCAATATCAGAGGTCGAATCGTGGTCATTTAGCTATTCTCCCGCAGGCTTTTTTATCTTCACGAGTGTTTGGGCAACTATAGGGGCATTTTACGTGGACAGCATTTGGATGAGCAGTAAGATGCCCAGTTTATCATGGATTATTTTTTCTTGCGAATAGCTCAAGGGCGGCGATAGCAGCAAACTGCGTCAAACCTTCCTGACGGCCCCCTGTGCTGGTATTTTAATAGCAGTGCTGTGGCGTCCTACCATTTATAGAGCGCCAGTTACCGATACCCCGCCGACTAGGATGTAGGGGCTTAAAAAACTGCCGCTGACCATCTCAGTCTCGCGGCTCACGCCCAGGATCTCCTCGGCGATGGTAAAGAAGTTGCCGGCGATCATGGTTTCGGTAACGCTGCCTGCGTCCTCACCGTTGGCAAATAGACGGCTGCCTTTGGCCACGCCGCTGAAGTCACCCTTAATAGGATCGGCATTGCCAGAAAAACGGTCAACTACCAATAATTGTTTATGTGAGCGTAGTAACTCGGCCTTGCTACTGGTGCCTGCGGCGACCTCTAACGCAAAAGGGCCGCCGGAGGTGGCGGTGGTCTTCGCCTTGCAGCGCTTGGCGCTATAGCAATCGTGGAGGATCATCTGTAGCACACCGCGGTCGACAAAAGTCTGGGCTTTGGTCGGAACGCCGTCGCCATCGAAGCCCGTGGCGCCTGAAAACCGCGGGTCATGGGGGTGGTCACGCAGCGTCAATTGAGGCGAGACTATCCGTTGCCCCACCGCTTTATCCCAACGGCTTTTGCCGTCCATCACCTGGCGACCGCCAGCATGGTAAAGCAGAGAATCGACCAAAAGCTCGTGCACGGCCCGCGGCGTCAAGAGGATAGCGCCTTTATAACTGGGACACTGGCGCGGCTTAAAGAGCCCTAAAAGTTTGGCGACAAAGGCGTCGCTATCTTTGAGGCTCGCCGCTAAAATAGCGCCTCGGCTTAGCGCAAACCCCGAATCGTAGTCAAAGCCAGTGACCTCCTCACCGTCGCGGCCCATGCCCATGAAACTCCAGCTAGCCATCGCCTGGCGCTCCGATTGGCGCATTCCTGTGCTGCTGGCCAAAGCGTGGAAGGAGACGTCGACAGCCATCTCGAAGCGGTCAAGCGCCACCCGCGAATCGCTGGTTAGGCGGCCTAGCACCTCCTGCATGAATTCTTGGATGGCTACTAAATCGACCTGGGCAAGCTCCTCGGTGTATAGGAATGGCAGCACCTTAGCCCTTGGCGCTTCGCTCAGACTGGCCAGGGTCAAGGTCAAGTCGGGCACCGAATATTTCGCTAGCGCTAAGGCGCTAGCAACGGCTGTGTTGATACTATCTTCGCTAACCGTATTGATCGATGCTGAGCCTTTTTTATGATCCTTGTGGACCAGGAGGCCGATATTTCTGGAGGCCAAGCTGTTGGCTAAGGTGAACTGCTTGTTTTCAACCACCAGCCGTTTTTGAAAGGATGCTGAAGTGGCGATCTTGGCACCGTCAGCGCCGAGTTTCTTGGCGGCTTCGAGTCCGTATGCAGCTAAACCTTCGAGTGTTTCTGCGGCCTGGTCGATCGATTCCACGTCTTTATCTGGGTTGTAACTCATGCTTGTTCCCCTCCGACGGTGATCTTGCAGCGGACGTAGGGCCCGCCAGCGTCGACCTTTGCCGCTTGGCCCTTACCACAATAGCCGGTGCCAAGGTCCCAAAGAAATTCCTGACTCACGGCGTCTACCGTTTGCAGGACATCGAAGGCGATGCCCGATAATGTCGCCTCGCGCAGCAATTCGACCTTCTTGCCGCCACGGATGCGCCAGACGTAGCCGGTGCCGAACATGAATTCGCCATTGGCATCGGCCTGGCCCGATCCTGCCCCCTCGACCAAATACCCGTCCTCAACTCCGGCGATCATGTCTGCAAGTCGGCTGGTGCCGGGCAGCAGATAAGTATTACGCATGCGGATCAGGGGCTCGTCGTTGAACAGCCATGCCCGCGCGTTGCCGGTTGGAGCCACGCCAAATTCCTGCGCTGATTCGCGATTGTGCAGATAGGAGTTTAAGATGCCGTCTTTTATAATGATGGTGTTTTCAGTCTCTACGCCCTCATCGTCAAACGGTAGGTTGCCGACGGCGTAGCCCGAGATCGTCTCGCAGCCGGAGTCGGCCATGGTGACCAAATCAGAGGCGACGCGGTGGCCGATTTTACCCTGCGCTACCGAGCCTGATTTAACAAAATCGGCCTCAACGGTGTGGCCGATCGCTTCGTGGCAGAGCAGCCCGACCACGGCTGGCGCTAAGATCACCGTCTTTTGACCGCCTTCTGGGTATTTGGCGGCGAGCAGATCGACGGCGATGCGCGCCGTCTCTTCCACTGCATGATCAAGCGACGGGTGTTTAAAAAGACAGTTCCAGCCTCCGGATACCCCTGCACCTTTATGGCCGGTGGTGCGGTCGCCGTCCTTCTCTGCAATCGCCGTCATAGAGAACTCAGGCTGCGCCAATTTCAAGGAACAAGCCACGCCGTCGCTAGTGACGATGGCCTTCTCTTCGAGGATTTCTTTGTACTGACAGCGTGCCGTGTGCATGCGTGCGGAGGCTGCGGCTAGCTGCCGCTCGTAATTCACGACTTGTGCCAACTTGTCTTCAAGCTTCATCTGCGTTAATTCGGCGTATCCGGGGCCGATGAATTGCTGTTGGCTCAGGCGGTCACGGGCTAAGTTCAACGCCGGTCCGGCTTTGACCTTAGCCAGCATCCGAGCATTGCTCTGGGCCTGCGCGATCGCGCGCCGGATGGCTTGTGGGCTGGTATCTGCAGTCGCGGCAAAGCCCCAAGCCCCACCGACCAGGGCCCGCACACCGACGCCTTCAGTGATGGCGTGATTGGCGACGTCGACTCGGCCCTTTTGTGCGACAAATGAGTTGGCCGTGCGCTTATGGTAGCGTAACTCAATGAATCCCTGCTGGCCTTGTACCAGTTGCTGTAGAGTATCCTTCATGCGGCACTTTCCTCCAAATAGTCGCTGGATGCCAACGGCCCTTCCTGTTTGATACCGCAACACCGGCTTACTTTAGCGCGGTCAGGGCATTTTTAGCATAAAAATGGGCGCGACGCCCATACTGCTCATAAAGTTCCCTGGTTGCCGGAGGACTGACCGAGGCAGCTTTAGTGTACGCCAGTTCAGCATCGCTATAGGCATCCAGCCGCATCAAGCGCTCGGCGATCAGACGGTACCATTCAAAATGGAAGCTAAGAGCTAGAGCGGGATCAGGCGCGACTTCGCTCAGGAGCCGGCGGAGGTCGCCTTTATTCAGGGAAGACTGGGTATTGCGCAGCTTTAAATACGTGAGGAGCCACGGTTCAGCGTGGAGCTCAATTGCGCTGCTAGGTAGGGTGTGGCGCCATCCAGCTAGGTATCGCCGCCATTCCATTGCCATGGGTGCGCTGATGTGCACCTCGTCTAGGTCTATGGCCAGGCGGGCTTCGATCTCGCGCGTGAGGCTAGCGCCGAGGAAGTGGGCGTTGCCCTCGGCAGCGAGTTGCTTTAATACGGCGACGCTGTCCGAAGTGTTGGACTGAAGTTTTAGAACATCGGCCTGGGTGAGGCCGATGTTGATGTCGACCAGGCTCGTTGCCGGAGTCTGGCGGGCGGCAGCCAAGGTTGCCTGCAGTTTGGCCAAAGCCTCTGCGTTTGGCAGGTGAGCGGCGGCTATGGTGTTAAGGTCGCGGCGCCATAGGGCCGCTTTGGTGCCGCGGTCGCGCGGATCCAGCAGGGCGAGATAGGGGAGGTAGTCGCGTTCTGGGTCCCAGCCGGCTAGCTGGCGCATGCGGGTATAGATGTTGCTGCTGCGGCTGATCTGAAGGTCGGCTTTGGTATGCGGGCAGTGGTCGTGGAGCAGGCCCGGCTCGCTGAACCAGGCTGCAGTGTATAGAGCGTTGACCTTAGGGTCGTAGTCCTTGCTGATCTGTTGCTGCCAGGCGGCGGTGAGGGCGGCACGGTCTTGGCCGAAAGCCTCGCTCCAAGTCTTACCGGCGTAAAGGGCTTTGACTTTGGCGATCCCTTGTTTGGCTAGCAGAAAACGTAGCAGCGAACCGGCGACGGTGTAGGCGCGGTCGCCAGAGATGGTCCAGAAGGCGGGTGAGAATAGCGTTTCTACCGGTGGCAATCGCTTGTTTAAGAAAAGGTCGGCGCTAGCTTGGTCGAGGGTCAGGGCGCCGGGCTGTGGTGCTAGGGCGACAGCTAGGCCTTCGGTGAAGGCCATGTTTGGGTGAAATCCAAGACCTTTGTAGCCGAATCCCGATGCAAGAGCGTGCACTAGCTCGTGGCGCAGGGTTGGATGTGGCCAGGTTTCGCTGGTGATGTGGACGGACGGAGTATGGACGTCGGTGACGTCGGTGGCACCGCCGCCAAACCAGATTTTTTTCTGGTCGATGCTAGGGTAAACATAGATTTCGACATGTGGTAGTGAGTCTGACGCTTGATCGTGAAGTATGACGCGTAGTTCACTGAGGTGGAAGGCGGCTTCGAGTTGGACGCGCTGCACATCCAAGGGGACCGCCATGCCGCGGCTTTGGGGTTGGTAATGCATGGTGTAGCCATCGCCGGTCAGGACGCCAGGGAGCAGCTGGTCGAGGGTGTTTTTGCTGTTTTGGCTGCTTGGATAGTCGGCGGCAAAATGGGCGGCAGTGAACCAAAGAGAGATCGCTAGGACGAGCGCTGCAATGTTGATGAAGCGCGGGCGTAGCCAGGCAGCCATGAGGATCCCTACGGCAAGCGCGAGGTGGCCGCTGCGGCTGAGGATCAAACCGTGGTCGATGCTGATATAGGTGTCATAAATCGGGCCATGCCAAAAGCCGAGTAAGGGATGCATAAGGTGTTTTTGTGGCGCCAACCACAGTTGAGCCAGGGCTACTGCAGTGACGACGACGTAGCTTGCGGCTAGGCTGGCGGCGGCGACTAGGCGCCTGGTATTGGCGCTGCGAAGCCTAAACAAGCCATGCATGATAGCATGCGCCAGAATCCAGGCCGGATACCACAGCACCGTCATCCAAAAGCCGAATCCTGGACCACTACACAGACAGATTTTGCTGATCAACAAGGCGTTTGCTGGCGCCAGTGCAATCAGGGGGCTTAAGATGAAGATCCAGAGCACATCGAAGGCGTGGAGGGGACCCAAGGTGCTGCTCCTATCCGGCAGCAACCTCAGAGGAAGCAGTAGCCCAACCAGTGGCAATAGGATCAGAGCCGCATACGAGGCGAGTAGCGCGTATTCATACTCGAGGTTGGTCCCGACCGGGAGAGCTAGGGGCAAAGTCGCAGTCAATAGGTAGACTAAGGTGAGTATCAGGTGGCGCCACAAGGTCGTTGCTCCGCAGTGGTGTGATTCGCGGCGGCTCCGGCGGCTGCAAACCTATACCGATTGAAAAAAGGTCCACTGCCGAGAATGCGGCGTACATAAGGCGAGGAGTGCATCGCGTTGGCTGCGGACGGTCTCGGCAAGAAGCACTAGGTCGGTAACGAGCAGGCGGCTAGTTGCGGCTTTATAGAGCAGCGACAGATGCAGGTCTAACGCACCAAGTAAAAAGCCAAGACGGTGACTGAGCGAACATTCCCAAGGCTGCTGCCCGGTCGCCGCGTGGGCTACCATGGCATCATAGTCGGTAAAGGCTTCGTGAATCGCTTCATTGCCAAATAGTTGCGTGAGGACGCGCAGCTCGGTAACCTTGGCGTGGATTACCATTGCGGCCTCCGCTTTATAGGCGCTCGCCCGGTAGTAAACTAGCTGGCACCGCACCGCGTCGATGCGGTGATGAGTGAGCTCCATAAGCTCGAGAATGATGTCTTGATGCCGGCAATGGAGCATACCTACAGTTCCTTCCGCCGCGTCGCGGCAGCGCGTCGATGGGGCCTTGAATTGTCTCTGTAGTTTTATTTTAAAGAGCGCGGCGGGGGCTGTCAAATCGTTGGCCCGTAAGGGTTCTAGGGAATTACCGTTAGGCCGAGTGAATCATCAATGCTTCTTCGTAATTGGCCTCTCATGGTTGGC
>Ga0315284_10013895_pt1 | contig 11471 bp, 25 predicted proteins | sample YL17G09_16_MG_FD_203696 | JGI IMG/M metagenome (GOLD analysis project Ga0315284, IMG submission 203696) | Sediment microbial communities from Yellowstone Lake, YNP, Wyoming, USA - YL17G09_16 | ecosystem: Environmental > Aquatic > Freshwater > Lake > Sediment | place: USA: Wyoming | collected... | reverse complement strand
TGTCGCGGCGGTCATTCGCACCGGTTCCTTGTCCCTTCCTGGCCTAACACCGTGAAGGTTTTTTGCCGGTCCGTGTGGGTGTGAACAGCGTACACGGCGCATTTGAATTATGGTATGGGCCCAAGGGCCCTACCGCCCTGTTAGTTGGCCTAGTATTGTTATGCACTACTACTGTAAGCCGCTAGGCCGCTGACTTATTGAAGCCGTTTCTTCTTTCTATCCCTTTCAAGTTTTTCAGTTATTGCGCTCTCTACATAGATAGCCGCCGATGTTTTTAATTTTTTCGCCATTTCACGCATTTCATTTAATAGCTCTTCTTTCAAACGTATAGAATATGCCTTCCTGGGGTACCCTTCTAGCGTTCTGTAAGGTTCTCTTGTCATTATTCGTTCTCCTTCGTGTATTTATTTGTATTTTATTTGTTGACAATATATTTTATTGTCTGATATCATGTTTACAGATTAACAAACAACGGGAGATAAAGCAATGAGTGATTATTTTGATAGTTACCGGTCTTACTACAGTGAGCCGCAAGAGCGTAGAGATATAGATTATGAGGCCCAGGACCGACGCGAATATCATGAGGAGGAGAAGCAGGACGCTTATAGAGTGATTTCGGTAGCTGAGGCATACAACGCTATCAAATTACGCAAAGACGAACTTAGAGACGCTTTCACGGCTTATAGCAATCGTAACAAAAAGAGGTAATGGAAAATGGAATCTAAAATCATATTAACGACAGAAGAAATTAACAAGGTGGTTGACGAGCTTAAAGAGATTAAGGCAAAACTATCTAAGATGGAAGCGAAAGAAAAACGGTTAGTGCAAGCGCTGCACAATCATATGTTAGATAACGAAATTTTATGCACTAAAGACGGTGAAGAGCTGGCGACATGGAAATATGCAAAGCCAACAGTTTTCTTTGATGCTAAAAAGCTGGAAAGAGAAAAGCCTGATGTGTACGTTAATTATATGGGCGTGCGTGAAGGCAGCAGACGGTTGTTGATTAAGTAGTAGTGAGGTAGTAGTAAAATGAGACAAAGTAAAGAAATAGATTTAATTTCCAAAGCGATGCATGCAGCAAAAGCAAAAATTGGGGATTTAACAAGAGATACAACGGCGCATAAATATAAATATGCCGATTTAGAGCAAGTCCTAAATACAATAAGACCGGTTTTAAATGAACATGGATTAGATATGACGCAGGGCGCTAAAGTGTCTGACGACGGCAAATTTCTCATTGTCACTACTACGGTCAGATTAATCGGTACAAATCAATGGGTGTATGAAGATATGCCCCTGCCAACTGAAAATAAAAGTCAGATGAATGGTTTCCAGCATTTTGGTTGCGGTATGACTTACGGGAGACGTTACGCGCTAGCAGCGTTTTTTAATATCACGCAAAAAGATGACGATGGCGCGGCGCAAATAACATTAATGCCAACTGTTTTGGATAGCATTGTTTTTGTACGCAATTGTTTTTCTAATGATGATAAATTATCGGCTTTCGAGCATTTTAATCCACTTCGAAGAGAAACAAAAATGTCTATATATGCTAATCTACCGGAGGATGTTTGCAAATGGATGAACGCAATACTAGCACATAAATAGCAATTAAAAGAGGTGAATCATGGACGATTCAGATAAAGATGAACATAAACACAGGCATATTGTAGTATGCAGCGGACAGCCCCCGCATGTAATATTAGAATTTTCTACGGAAAGTGGTGATATAAAAATAGATGAAACGGCCAATATTGATATTTTTGAACAAAAACCAGAGCCGGTTATGATAGTCAAAAATAACGAAAAAAGGAAAAGTAAACATTTCTTGCATGTGCCAGATTGTTTAAAAGGTGGTGACGATGATAAAAAGTATGAAAACAAATAGGAGAATTTATGTCAGGCGTTAATAAAGTAATTTTGGTTGGAAATATTGGCCGATTGGAATCAAAGCCTATTGCGGGCGGCGGTTTGGTTGCTAATTTTTCGGTTGCGACTTCTTCTAAATATAAAGATAAGTCCGATAACTTTGTTGAAACAACAGAATGGCATAATGTTGTAGCCTTTGGAAGACAGGCCGAAATTATTGTTCAGTATTTGCAAAAAGGCTCAAAGGTTTATGTTGAAGGCTCTCTGGAAACAACTAAATACGGAGAGGAAGGCAATTGGAAATATTCAACAAAAGTTAAATTAAAAGATATTCAAATGCTAGATAAAAAAGAGGCTGGCACAGGTGCGCCCGCTCAACAACAGCAACAACAACAGTTACAACCTGAGAGAAAAGTGATTTCAAACTTTGATGATTTTCCATTTTAAAAAGGAATAAATAATGCAAAAGGATTTCATGGGGGGGTTAAAACCCCCATTTGCAAAAAACAGATACAACAAATTTGGTTTACTTTTATTGCTAATATTAATTTTATTATTAATGACTTTAATATTCCAGGGGTGTCAGGCAAATAAAAAAGAATTGCGCTATCAATGTTATTCTGTAGAAAATGAGATTTTTTGTACAATGAAATAGGGATGTTAAAACATGGAAGGAAAGATTTATCGATTAGTATCGGCTACAAATTATTTAATGTTTAAAAGAAAAGCACAATTTTTTTTAGAGCAAGGGTATAAAGAGGCCGGCGATTTTGGCGTTAACAATTGGGGCGCTGACAAAATATATCACCAGTTTTTTATTAGCCCCAATCAGACGCATAATAAGTGCAAAGATAATCAGGACGAGCCGGGCCATCCGGTTTCTAGACAAAAAATACGGATTGCTAAGTTAGACGCTAAGATCAAGGAAGCATCAGCGCGGTCGATTGAAGACGCCGCCCTGCTAACCTCTTTGACGGAGGACTTGGCGTTTTATGATGAGTTGAAAGCGACGGAACAATATAAAGTTAGGTACAAAGATAGGCTCTTGATTGATGACTATAAGAAAACAGCTTTATTAGAAGTAAGGGAAAAAAAGAAGGCTAAAAAAAGTAAAGATGAGGTGTTAAGTGAGCAGTATAGCACGTATTATTGACGAGATTGATGAAGATTTTAAGGACGTTTTAAAAGAAATGGACGCCATTTCAGCCGATTGTAAATTAGCTGAAAATTATCTAAAAACGATTAATTTCATTGAGGGGTTTAGCTATCAAATATCAACATGTGAAAATATATATTGGGATAACTATAAGCAAAGGTTAATGTATATTAATCATGACGTAAATCCGCCATCAGCTTCAAGGCGTCCCGTTATAGAGACAAAGATAGAGATACGAAAAAAGGCGCATGGCCATCTTGGTGATTTTTTAAGGGCGATAAAGAACCACCATAGATAGATAACCGTACTGTACTACAACGTTGTACTGCCATTGTATGGTAGGATTCTTCTAATAAGGGCGATTATCGGAAGTGAAAAAGGGTAAAAATGAAAATAGATGAACTTGTTTCAATATTGAAAAACTTTGAATTAACGCACGGGAATATAGATGTATATTTTGACTATGATGGGTTTGTATTGCGAACACCAGAATTAGAATACAGGCGCAAAGGCGAACCGTTTATTGGTCTGGGTAACGATGACTGGTTTAATGATTATGAGCATGATTGTGGCGAAGCGATACCCGAAGAAATGATCGCAATATCATAAATATAGACTAATGGTTTACTTTTTGGAGGATAAATGACAACAACATATATGATTTTAAATTTTATAGCAATATGCCTGCTATCCATAGCACAATGTATTAATTCTATGCGCATTACTAGAATTAAAAATCATTTAAATGAAACTATAATAATAGCAGCAAATTTATTAAAAAATAAAGGATGTAAAAAATGAATAATAATCCATATAAAGAAGCATTTGAAAAAGAGTATAACAGACGATTGGATAAACTTGTCTTTAAAAGCCAAACATTAAGAGATTTAACTTTTAAAATTCTTAGTCTTCAATCAATTATATTGCGCCTTGAAAAAATGACCGCAACCCCAGAATTATCACAATGTATTTTTGATTTAAAAGAAGCTTTTACAAAAATGCATGCGCAAGTATATTTTTTAAATGATGAAATGGAAAATGAATAAATGAGCATTGAAATTTCTTTAGATATTGATAACGGTGTTGATTCTTTAAAATTAAATATTGCCAATGATCCAGAAGATTGTAGATTATTATTGACAACACTCTGGAGTGAAATGACGCGCCATAAAGAAACGGGCGTTAATGAAGTGCGGGAAAATGAATCACAAATATTTATAGAGCCCGGAAACTTTAAAGTGGCTATTAGGGCGTTTAGATTAATGGCTGACTTAATTGAACGGGCGAATGAAAATGAATGAATGAGATGGTTAAGATTTGCAAAGTACATGGGGAATTACCTCATGATCAAATATATATACATCCCAGTAACGGCTATTTAAGGTGTAAGCTATGTCGTTACGAATATCAAAAAGAGTATATAAAGAATAATCCAGAATCAATATCAAAATCAAAGAAAAATTACTGCAAAAAAAATATAGAAAAATTAAGAATAAAAAGCGTTATAAGAAACAGAAAATATAAAAAGGAAAACTCAGAGCACTGCAATAAACTGCAAAACATTAACTCTAAAAAAAGATGTGCTATGTTAACTGATAGCTATGTTAGACAAACAATATACAGTAAAGGCATATTAAAAACAAAAGATATTACGAAAGAAATGGTAGAAATAAAAAGGATAATTTTAACGATAAAGCGCAGGGTGGCAGATGAAAAACATAACAGAACTTAGAGATAACGCAATTGAAACATTACTAAAATTACAGCGAAAAGAAATTAGTTGTGATGAGGCTGGTGTAACGGGGAAATTATACGAAAATGTTATATCAACATTAAAAACGCAATTGGAATATAATAAAATGTTAAAGAAGGAAACTATAATACCTTATCTAGAGGAATTCCAACCTTTATTATACAACGAAAGCTTTAAAAGAATAGGTGGTACAAATGATTAAAGGTGGCGAATCCGACACCTTTATTTATCTGGACTTAAATCTATATTTATAGAGTCATCAGGAAGATGAAGCTCGTGCTCTATAACTTCATCTATAACGTTCTCAACGGTCTGCTCAACAGGGCTATCAGGCCCCATAAAATAACTAGCTAATACGCCTATAAGGGCCGCTATAGCAATGGCTGCAAATGTAATCATAAATTTTTTTCTCTTTGAAATTGGCTCAAGATTGGGCATCTCGTTCCTCTTTTATCAATATATCAAACATGGCGGTATTATGTTCAACGTTAGCCTTACCACCCCTGTTATAATGCTGAGAATGATAAAGAGCCATACCTAGGCTGTCATTCCAAAAGGGTAGGCTTTGCACTGCGTTGAGATAGCGTATGCGACACATCATCGTTGCATAATAAAGGTCCCATACAAGCGCGTCATCGTCAGGCAATACGCCGCGACTACACGCCCCCAAGACCTTTTCTAGCAATTGCACACGCTCAGGCCGCTTAAGCCAGCCTTTAATGAATTTATGGGTCTCAGGCTCTATTTGATACAACCCCAAAGCCGGGCCACCAATTTGCTTTAAATGGTTATAGCCAGTCTCTACAAAGCCCGTCCCGTAAACCAACATCTCAGCGCCCTCGCTCAATAAATCTAGAGCTTTGAGCGCTGGCCTAATAACCAATAACTTTATATCGTGTCTTAACATAGCCCTACTTTACAGCGTTAGCGTCAAAACAGCATATCTAACATGAGCTGTTACAACAGATGTGCCCGTAGTAAAAGCGCCGGTTAAATTAGATAGATATATACCTTTATTAACCAACAAAGTTGCAGCAGCAGAGGCCATAACCCCGGTTTGCTTTAACAATGAGTCAGCCGCCCAAAATGCTGTTGCGGCTGTGCTTGTCGTTGTAGCGGCTGTCCCCGCACCATTGGCCACAGCGTCATATTCGGCGTTAAATACGCCGCCAGCGGCAAAAGCAGCCCCACCGTAATTAACCTCATAATTAATATCTTGCACACTGATGATAGTGTTAGCGCCCCCTGCTGGAACCAATAATTTTGGTGTGGCGTACATGCCCAGCCACTCACTTGCTAAAATGGTTACCGGCAAATATTGTATCGTTGAAGCGGCTAATTTAGCAGACGTTACAGCAGCTGTATTAATTAAAGCGGTTGTAACTGCAAGATTTTGAATCATTGCGGTTGTAATAGTGTTAGCGCCGACAGGGTTATTGCTAATTGTTGTGGTTGTTGGGTTTAATGCAGATATGTAAAGATTTACGCCGCCATTAGAACAGTTACACCAAATTTGATCGCCAACTTTAAGCACCACATCTCGAATGTCGTTAAACTTTGGATTGCCAAATGATTTAAAATAACCAGCTGTTGAAACAGTTGCAATCGTATCAGTAGATGTTTTGTATCCCCAAAGGTTAGGAATAGGATTGGCGTTACTTGCAATATTAGCATTAAAAACAGCAGGAACGTTGTTGACGGACCATAGTTTTAAATAATTAGGATTAAATGCCATGATAGTATTTCCTTATACTAGTTTACGAACTTACTTCTTCTTTGGTTGATGTTTCGCCATATCTTTAGCTGATTTGACGATTTTTTTTAGGTCTTTGTTTTCACGTTTTTCATGCTTCATGTCCATCATGTCACATAATTTTTTAGATTTTGCCATTTTATTTCCCTTTCTTTTTAGATTCACGTTGAACACTATATGCTATTGCTTCCGCCTGCTTTACTGGTGCACCCGACTTTACTTCTTTTTTAATATTTTCTTTAAATGCTTTTTTGCTAGCACTTTTAACTAGTGGCATTAGTTATCACCTTCCAACGGTTTTATTAGGCTTAATCTCGCATCACCCTGATATTCATTGGGGCAAAGGCCATGCGCTACACATAAGTCAGCGTGATCGCACCATGACTTGTTATGTTCTGCATGAATATTATCCAATTCATTTAATTTAGATAATATTTCTTTTTCTTGTTCGGCCCACTCTAATCGTTTTTGTTTTACAAATTCAGGGCCATTATCAATTAGCCATTCGTGTTCCTGTTCTTTACTTGGCTTTTTATCTAATTCTAATTTTAATGTATTCCTTCCCCATCCTGCCTGAATACACATTTCTTCTAACGGATGCATTTCAATATGTTGTTCATCAACCCATATATTATTATCTATATCTAGATAACCAGCTATTGACTTTATTAATGCCATATTATGCTCCTACAAATCCCCATAAACGATAAACACCTGTTAATAAATTTCCAGATGTATTTAAAAATCTTATTGATGTTACAGCACCCGTCGTTTTGTATGCACCTATAAAATTTGATGCAATATATGTGTTAGAGCCATACCAGTTCCCATAAATTTTACAAAAATATGTTGTATCAGCGGGGTTAGGTATAAACAACTGAAGATCCATCGATGATCCAGCTCCCGATGAAGGTAACGTGCCATCAATCATACCCATATAAGCGTCCGAGTTACCGGTAGATGTTGTATTACTAATAGAGGTCCACGAATAAGCGCCTGCACCTTGCTGCCAGGTAGGTGTAGCGCCGGTTCCGAATATCGCAGTTGGTCTAACAACGTCAGTCGCATGCTTCCCGCCGTACATCTCAACCATATAAATTTTGTAGGTGGATGTTAAAAGATTTGCAAAATCAACAGTTGCGCTATTGGCCGCTGTAACGCTTGATATTAATGTCCAAGTCCCACTAGCTCCTGACGGTGCCGTTTGAAAAGTAGGCTTCACGTTCGGTCCGTTTGATGCAAATACTTGCCCAGTGGTTCCGTATCCCGCTTGATGTAAAGCGTTAACTAAATCAGAGGAGCTGATTACGTTATTGCTGGCATCATATATGACAGAGCTAGGTGTTGCCATGTTATTCCTCAGTCCATACAAAGTTAGCTATTACAGATAAACCGGCTGGTAATGCAGCACCGTTAAAGTTTAAACATAAACCCTGCGCTACACCTCGTAAAATAATCGGGGTCGCAAGTTCAAACGAAACACAGCGGCCATACATGTCTTGTTGTAAAGTAGCAATACCCGTTGATAAAATTGGCGAGTTAACGTTTTGTACTGCAATATTACCAACAGATGCACCCAATCCAGCTGGATTAACAGTATAAGATAATACAGTCGCTGTAGCCGCTGCGCTATTTGAATCGTAAGGTACAATCGTAGGCGCGGCAGATGTACCGCCAGTATTAACGGCGGAACGTTTAATTAAATAAATTCTATTAATGCCAGCGGTGGTTTGCGTTGTTGTAATGCTAACACCGGTAACATAAATTGTTTTTGATGCACTGCCAAAAATGGTCGCCATATCAGTTGGAGTGGCTGGCGGTGTAACCGGGGTGGTTGAAACGCCATACGTCGATTTGCTTTGTAAACATAATATACGACCGGTTGTATCATACTGTGATACACGTCCCGCTTTAGATGTTGGGTCAATTGTTAACTGGTCGCTGGTTGCGCCGGATTTAATTACAGCCATTATATATCTCCTAGTTGATTAAATAATTAATTTTAAATTTATCTGATACGTAACCTTCTAAACCACGAATATACAAACTAAACGATCCCGCTCCTGGTAACGCTTCCATAAATAGCGCATCCATTTCTAACTCATCTTGATCTTTGCTTGTTGGTGTAGCGCCTGATAACCAACACGATACAATAGATGATGCAGTAACTTGTGAATCTGTTATTGTGAAACTTGCATTATCAACAGGCGTTGAACCAAAATCGACCTCAGTTTGTTTATACTTAGTTGATGAACCAAATTGAGAAAACGTTATCGAATCGACACCGATAGTCGCTACAGTGGCTGTTTCAATCCACGATGTATTAGCATTATCAGTACCGGTTTGAACAATAACAATGCTGCCTAGTATTATTTCTGCTACTGCATCAAAATCAGTGGCCCTAGTTAATACCCAGTTCGTAGCGCCAGAACCAACAGTCGTTAATGTGTAAATACCATTCTGCAATTGAGAAGCTTGGTTTTTAATTAAGACTCGTGAATTAATCGCTGGACTTATCCCGTCGGTACTAAAAGCCGCTTGAACCCCAGCATTTGTTAATGTGGCTCCAACGCCTGAGGCTCCGTTAGCGTACGTAACTGTAAATGCAGTTGTGCTTGCACATATAACGGGCGACTTAATCGTTAGGCCTGACGCTATCGCGTCTACATATTGTTTTGTAACGGCGCCTAGGGCAACAACAGGGTCAGCATTTAAAACTAATGCCCCTGTCATCGTATCGCCAGCCTTTAGAACATATAGGGAATTCTGACCAAATTGCGTAAACGATATCGCATCAGTCCCCATGATTCCGACAATCTGAGTCTGCATCCACTGGGTCACATTAGCCGCTGTTCCCGTTTCAACAACAACAACAGTACCTATAACAACTTCTGCAATCGTATCGTAATCTATAGCCCTGGTGAGCACCCAGTTAGATGCGCCCGAGCCTACAGTTGTTAGGGTATATATCCCATTTTGTGATGTGCTTGCCTGATTTTTTACTAAAATCCTAGAATTAATTGCTGGGCTTATTCCATCCGTACTAAATGCGGCCTGAACTCCGGAATTAGTCAAAGTAGCGCCAACACCCAGAGCCCCGTTAGCGTATACAGCTGTTAATGCTGCTGTAGTAGCACAGACAACCGGGCTTTTAATGCTAATGTTCGTTATAGCTGTATCAACATATTGTTTTGTAGCAGCTCCCAGCGCTGTAGCTGGGTCAGCATTAAGGATTAGCGCGCCCGTCATCGTGTCGCCCGCTATCTCAACAAATGGTAATGACGCTCCAAATTGTGTAAATAAAATAGCGTCTGTGCCCATATTCGCTACAGTAGCTGATTGCATCCACTGGGTTACAGCGTTTACCGTACCCGTCTCAACGACTACAACATTACCCGGTGTAACCTCGGCGATAACATCGTAATCAGTCGCTCTGGTTAATACCCAGTTTGTAGCGCCAGAGCCTACGGTTGTCAGGGTATAAATACCATTTTGAAAAGTTGATGCCTGATTCTTGATAAGTACCCGTGAATTAATCGCCGGGCTTATTCCGTCTGTACTAAAAGCTGCTTGAGCTGCATTATTTGTTAACGTCGCTCCAACGCCTAGAGCACCATTTGCATATATAGCCGTTAGCGCCACTGTGCTCGCACATATAACCGATGCTTTAATCTCGGATACTACGGCAACATTATCGACGTATTGCTTGGTAGCAGCCCCCAGCGCTGTAGCCGGGTCCGCATTTAAAATTAATGCCCCTGTCATCGTGTCGCCAGCTTTTTGGACCAATGGCAGAGAGCCGACAGTAGCTTGATTAGGCGCGTTTCCAGCCGCAGCATCTGCTATCATAACGATATCAGATGTAGTCGGCGTTACCTTCGTCGTTAGATTTGGAAACCCGTCTGAATTTTGTTTAAATGCCATTTAATAATCCTTAAACGTATGATAACGTGCCTTTGCTCGATACTACTCTAAACGATGTATTAGCAACAACGCAGACCATATCGATCACGTCGCCGTTACCCGTTGACGAGACAGAGCCCCCAACACCAATGGTTGAGTTACCTGCCAAGTCAAAAATTTGTACGCCAGCCGGCTGGGCTATCGTCCATCCTCCAGCCCCATGGCCAGACACTGTAATTCTGTCGCTTACTGCAAATGCACCGGGAATCGTCATTGTAAGTAGACCAGCAGAATTAGTTATATATCCATTATTGACCGTCATAGCGGTATTAACAGCAACAACAGAATATGGGAATAATGTGCCCGATGGGATAATTAAATCGCCAACGCTCGTAAAGAAATAACCCGTTGTTGCAGAATCGGCTATAAAACAAGGAAGCTCAACCTGTCCCACGGCTACTGGTTTAGCGGCTGTTAGAGCACCGGCTGTGACAGGGTCTAAATAATAGACGGTACCCGCCGCAAGCCCCGCCAATCCTGACAAATATCCTTCTTGGGCTATATAAAAATCATCCGCCCCGGCGACTGATGAGACCATTCCGACCAAAGCCGCATTAGCTTCTGAGTCCGCCTTTGCTTTTACATAGGTACCAGCGTTAAGTCTAAGTAAATCACCTACAACAAACGCATGAGCGACTTGATGTACTAATTTTTGTAATTGTGTCGTTGAGAGAAGACGGGCTGAATATGACATTATACATTCGTCCCATATAATTTAAACGTTCCAGACGCTATATTACCGGATGTAAAATAAAATCTAACAGCGTCTACGATTGACGTCGCTTTTCTTATTGCTGACGTTGTCGACCCCTGTGTATATACGCCAGGTGGAATACCGCCAGACCAGTGTGTTGTATTTAATTGGAAGGCTTTATTGTATAAAACGTCGCCACCAGGATTAACAACATTTATTTGTCCGCTTAATCCGCCGCGTACTGTTGAATTTCCGACGGTTGCATACTGACTTAACGGTA
>Ga0315284_10013894_pt1 | contig 11473 bp, 13 predicted proteins | sample YL17G09_16_MG_FD_203696 | JGI IMG/M metagenome (GOLD analysis project Ga0315284, IMG submission 203696) | Sediment microbial communities from Yellowstone Lake, YNP, Wyoming, USA - YL17G09_16 | ecosystem: Environmental > Aquatic > Freshwater > Lake > Sediment | place: USA: Wyoming | collected... | reverse complement strand
CAAGGTAAAGTAGAATTGTGAAAAAACCAGGTCCAAAAACTTTACTTAATTTGGTTTATGGCAGTTAACACTGCCATAACTTATAGATCAGCATAAATTTGAACCTGGTTTTTCTGCAACTCCATTTTAGGTATATTTCTTATAAATCAGCTCAAAATTGGACCTGTTTTTTTTTCCAACTCCTTAAAAAACTCTATCATTTGTTCTTCTTCTGAATATGTGAGTCCTGTTGGTCTATCTCCTTCAGATTGGCTACTATAATATTCACTTTCTTCAGAACAATCATCAAGCTCATACTCTTTTGTGTTTAAAATTTTTATTATCGATTTATTTGGAGCGATATATACTCTATTTCTTCTTCTTTTCATATCATTCAATGTGTCATATAAATAACACATCGATCCATTTTGTCTGATATACAGAGGAGTTTCATGAAAATCACACAAAATTAAATTTCCTGTTTTAAATTTTGGCCACATTGTCAATTTTAAATTTTAAATTTTAGACATATTTTTTTATCAATTTTTAATTTTAAAATATTTCCAAACTATTTTTAAATTTTCAGCTTGTAAGGGGTCGTCTTCAAACTATTTTCGGCTTTTCTACATTTTATGACGCTCTCGCGTACCTGCGTCCATGATTAAAGTAGAATTGTAAAAAAAACTGGGTCCAAAATATTTACCTTACCTTGGTTTTACAATAGAAAACGCTATTGTAATTTATAAATAAGCATAAAATTGGGCCTAGTTTTTCCGCAAATTCGTTTTGATTGTTTACCTAATTTTACTTTGGACACATTCCCTAATAACTTCTCGACTCCATCACAAGCTCATAGATTCCCTGTTTATTACCATATAATCTCGAACTTCCTACAGTCGTGTCGTCAACGCATGGTATTTGAACGCATACAAAGATATGTAACGTTGAATCATATTTTTGGAATATTTCAGGCGACGATTTTTGTATTTCTTCCCAAAAATAGTCTCCTTTGGCTGTATGATACATTTCACAATTTTTTTTTGATTTTTCTTTAGTAAAGAATTTGAAAATAACCATACCAGGTCCTTTAAACAACAATATTTCTTCTGCTTTCTGAATAAATTTCCCATATTCAAGACATTCCCACGCCATGTCAATCTCAGCATTTTCTTTATCTATGTTCATAATAATAAGTGTTAAATATGAAACCTGGATTCTTTATATTCGTAATTTTCGGGATAATAGTGGGTGTTTATGTGTATAAATACAACAATGAAAAGGAAGGATTTTATTCTGATTATCAAAGAATGTCATCTTTACCTTTTATTACACCACCTCAATCAAACATATTAAGTTTAGCCACTAACGCTGCTGGAAAAAGTAATGGTGGTAGATTTCTTGGCGGAGCTGAAATCAATGCAGACATGATACAATATCCAGACCAACCTTTACCACGTTTTGGACCATATTATGATGAATTAGCCATGATACCTAAAAATCAAGGGATAGCGATTTACGAAACAGGAACTGCATATAATCCAAATGTTTACAGCGAATTCGGAGTAATCACACCAGATGATATTTGATTCTTTTTTTGTCGTTTTACGTCTTTGGCTTCGTAATTTACACAAAAACATTTATGAAAAAGAGTTAAAAGAATATTTCCATAATATCAAGAGCTATGCAAATTTTTTGTAAAACATTGACTGGCAAAACGATCACACTTGAAGTTGAACCAGCAGATTCGATTGAAAACGTTAAACAAAAGATTCAAGACAAGGAAGGAATTCCTCCTGATCAAATGCGTTTGATTTTTGCAGGAAAACAACTTGAAGATGGGCGTACTATTTCAGATTATAACATTCAAAAGGAATCAACCATTCATTTGGTATTGAGATTGCGCTAGAGGACAGTTTGTATTTTTAGTTCATAAGGGGTCATAGTCAACTATTTTCAGCTTTTCTGTATTTTATGACTTAAGAGCGTACTTATTTTTTACTTTGGATGCAGTTGTAACTAAATATTTAACAAAATGTTAAATATTCGACTATTATAAATAACACAATGTCACGTACATCGACAAAACCTATACCTTATACTCCTCTCGAGGAAGCAATCGGATTATCGTCAATTGAAATTTTCATCGTGTTTATCATGTTTTCTATCGTCACCAGTTTATGGACAAATATAGGAACAATGATTCTTAAAAAATATCTTCCTTCTCCTTCTCGTTCTAGTTTATGGAAAGCTGTACTTTCTACAATCATAATCACTGCTTTTTTTGCAATTTCATTATCTTATATGGGCCTTAGTTTGACTAATTTTGATAAAAATAGTTAAAATAGAATCATATAAGATAAGGGATCGTATCCAAACTTAAATTAGGTACGCGAACGCGTCATAAAAAATGTAAACTGTACTTGCGCAGATACGTTTCTCACGTCATAAAATGAAGAAAAGTCAAAATAGTTTGGAGACGACCTCTAAGATCCGTCATTTTGATTTAGGGGTCATCTCCAAACTAAAATAAGGTAAATCGTACTTATAACAAGTACGAGGATACAGGTATAAAAGTCCAAAAAAGTTTGGAGACGACCCCTTATGATAGAAAATCCTATCATAATTACAAAAACCATCTCTAACCTTGCTACTCATTTTGCAACTTATGAGCATAAGCCATCGCACAAAACACAAATACCATTATTGATGTACCACAAATAAAACTTACCAATCCTTCATCAACTCCATCACATCTCCAGGATTCTACGTTACCTTGTGGGTAAATAACTATTGTATCTGGAACATATTGTGTCCAAATATCACAAATTTTATGAATACAACCCTTATAATCTTGACATATAAAATCTGTATTTGGCTTTTGTGAGCCGTTATACGATGTTCCGTAACCAGAATATGTAATACCATAATTTGATAGAAAATTGGTTGCCCCAACACATTGTTTATAATTAGACGCGGTCAAATATAAAACTATTTTTTTAACATTTATATGATCCTGGAACAGCTTACATGTATCTGATATACATTCCTTACTTTCAGAACAATTACTTACTGTTAACTTTTTGTGAGAACTGTCGTATCCAACATAGATTCCGACAAAACTTTCTACCATTAAAAACCTTGTTAAAAACAAGTACAACATTATATCATATTATCAGGTTGTTATATTTAAACACGTTAAAATTATAATTAATGGATGCTAACACAGACGTAATAATAAATCTACAACAAACTCCTCCAATAAATCCTCTAATAAATCCTCCACAAACACTCACTCAAAATCCTCTACAAACACTCACTCAAACCCCTCTTACACAAAACTCTTCAGTTGACTCAAAAGATAAGATTAAAGATCTTAAAACTACCAATAAACAGTCTGAAAGCGCTAATTCTCACAAAGAAATATCGCAAAATCTGTTAAACATTAATGTAGCACAAACGCAAATTGGTATATTGGTGAATGTATACTGGTTGGGCTGCGAGAGTGGTATGTGTAAAACCATCATTTCATTAATCATAATAAGTTTAATTTTTCAGGGATTAATTTTTATGCTAGTAACGTGGTTGTTTTATGTTGATAGTAGCTACAAGTACAAATTTTTATCTTCCGAAATGGTAAATGGAATAGTAACGCTTCTTTCAGGGATAAGTTTGGTAATAAATTGTAGTATTACAGCGGTAGGTTTAAAAATACCAGGAATAAACGCGACAAAATCAATTTTATAGCAAAAATTGAATATTTTAATTGACATTTATAGTTTAGCAGAAAATGGATCCTACTACGAGATTTTTAGAGACGATGTTGATAGATGATTTCAAAAAAATTCCACCAAAACATAGACAAGAAATCGTTAAATGTTGTTTTGAGATATGTAAAGAATACCCAAAGTCAAAGATAATCAGAGAAATACTCACAGAATACGGAAACACTCAGTTTATAAAATTAAAGGAAATTAAATACGAATTTAGCGTATGTAAACAAGCTTATATATATTCGTTGGCTGATCAACTAAAACAAACAGGGGTAATTACTATCCCAGTTATCCCAAGTGGTCAACTAGCATCTTATCAACAAGAATTTATGACAACATTACGAAACTTTCCTGAATATAAAAGAGGAGCTATACTTGACACTACACCAAACGGTAATAAAATCGCGTACGTTTTGGGAGGTTTTGGTGCATTAGGAAATCCAGCATCTTTTCACAACGCTTTTGTGAGAGTAATGAGACAAACAATGTTTAAGGAAGTCTACCCTATTTTTCAAGAGTATTCCACAAAAAAGGATTCTGGAAACAAGCTCCAAATTTTATTTGATAGAATGATGTATAGGATGAAAGGTCAGGCACCACAGGAAGAATTATGGCATAGAGACGTTATGTCACCAAAAATGGGGTTAGATAATGATGAGATTTTTGGAGGATGGTTGAATCTTGATTCTTATTCACAATTTTTCTCTTGCGTTCCTGGTTCTCATATTCCTGTAAAACTTAAGAACATACCAGCAGGATTCGATACATTGCAAAAGAGGTTAAAAGATTGTGGGATCACTGAAAATTCCAAGCAAAAAGAGTACATGAAACAAGTCAAATCTTATAGCACTAAAATAGAAGTTCCTCCTGGTCATCTCGTGATTTTTCCACAATACATTCTCCATGAAGTTCTAAATGTCAAAGCAGCATACGATATGATGAGGCTGTTTGTTGGTTGGAGAATAACCACTGCAATTGAACCACTTGTCAAAATAGAAAAAGCAAATGAATTTGGAGTTATTCCTTTACCTGGAGGAATGTTGCCAGCCATGTATTCCAAACAGCATATTATGGCGTTTAGAGAAAAAGAGTTCAATATCGTTTCAGGACTCAAATATTCTTTGGAATCGTGGAGCTGCGAGACTTTCAAGGACGAGAATGTTTCTGTAAAAAATAAATATAAACTCGTGGATAGATTTATGAAAAGTTTAGAAGAAGTTGGACTAGGCGACGTATATCCAAAATACAATGAAGAAGAATATGCTATATATAAAGGAATTGTTTTATAAAATATAGAAAAGTGTTTCTATGCGAGCTGTGTACAGTTAGATATCCTTATTTTGACTTATAATAGATTTTTCTATTATAACGAACCATTTTTAAACTATTTGGGGCCGCGTGTACCACGTACTTGTTACAAGTACAGGAGTGTCTGATCCAAATATACATATTACCACACCACTTATTTACGAACGTATACTTTTACGGTGCAAACTACCCCTTTTGAATCTTTTTCTTTTATTTCAAAATATCTTCCTCCTCTTGCTCCTGTTTTTATTGGTCCTTTTATTCTTTCACCAGATTTCATGCATCTGCTTTTAACATTTCCTCCTTTTTTATAAGGTAAACAGCAAACACTGGGAGTTTTTTCTAAAAATTCATCACAATTCCATGCGGGATCACCTCGTTTATAACATGCTAAAAGTTGGGCTTTTGATTTAAAAGGCATTATTATGCAGCAATTTTTTTATAAGTGCAGAAAACTCAAGTTTGTTTCGGTCTAAAGTAGAATCGTGAAAAAATCGGGTCCAAAATATTTCCCTTAGGGGTCGTCTCCAAACTATTTTCGGCTTTTCCACCTGTGTCCGTGATTGTTTACCTAGTTTTACTTTGGATGCAGTCCCTTACTTTGGTTTTATAATAGAAAATACCATCATAAATTATAAATCAGTATAAAATCTGACCTGGTTTTTCCATAACTCTTTTTTATCTTCAAAAAAATAAACTTAATTACCTTAACAATATATTACATCATCGTAATATAAATAGCTACATATGGCCTTTCAAATGAAGAAAAGTTTAAACATGCTTGAAAATCCTGTATACCCTGATATAAAGGCAGCTCCACCTCGTTTTGTAAACTCTAAAAAATTTTGGCAAGTCGATGCAGGAGCTACGATGCGTGATCTTGAGCCTTATACTCAATTTTTCGAAAACTCAATTTTAGCACAATCTCGTGATTATAATAAAACAATATATGGCCAATCTTCTCATCGAGATATTGTTAACGCAGAATTTCGTCCTCCACTTCAATCTCCATATGAAGATTTTGGACCTTTATCGCGAATCCCTTGTACTATCAATTCTATAATACCACACATTAATCCTGGTACCGCTGACCAAACAGGAGGTTCATCAGGTTATGCTGCAAGGAATCAAAGACCTTCTGATATTGAAGGAAGTTTGACTGATAGATTAAAGGATAACGGTGGCTGGAGACCAACGTTTTACGCGCCAATGGAAATGCCAGAAGATAATTCTGTTCTTCCTGATCTTGAAACGAAACTTCCTCCAATGTCAATACAAGCAGGTTGGAATATACCATATCAAAATTACGAACTTCAACCACCATCTGATATTAATTTGAAAGAAAAAATATCTAATCGTCTTGATGCTGGTTATAATTCTTCTATCACAATTGAAGGACAATCTTCTCTTGAAAATTTTCAAGCAAGACTTAAAAGACCAAATTACGCGGTCACTGCTGGTGCTAACACCATTTTTACTAATACAGATAACTCTAACCTCGAAAATTTTCAATTCGAATCTAAAATGCCTTATTATAGTTTAGACGCAGGGAAAGACACATCTTTTACTTCTCAATTTACTTCCTCGCCATATTCACTGCCTGAATTATCGGCTAAAAGACCTTATTACGCGGTTGATTCTGGGAAATCGACTGGTTCTACTTTTGACATGCCTGTTCAAGAATATGATCTCAAATACAAATCTCCGCAAATATCTGCTACTTCCGGTATGACCACACAGGTCACTTTTGATGCGCCAGCCCAAACTTATGATCTCCAATATAAATCGCCACAAATATCCGCAACATCAGGTATGACTACTCAAGTTACATTTGACGCGCCACAAGACTTGGATCAAACCACTCTTAATAGAGAGAAAAACGTGAGTTATACTCCTATAACTATCAATAATATTGGCTCAGAGGGTTATAATCCGATAAATAATTCTGAAATGTCGACAAAAGGATATATTACAAATAAAAGACCAAATTATTCTTACGTTGTCCCTAATGAAGTTCCAACATATCGCACCCAAAACGAGCAAACTTATCGACCTCATTTTGTGGAAAAACTAATGCCAGAAAAAACATACGGAAATATTTCACAGTCTTCAGGATATATTCCGAGAGCAGGGGTAGAAAATCCAGGAAATATGGGATTTTCGGGATTAGATAATAACGCAACAAAAAGTAATTCAGCTAGATCAAGGATGGGGTACGAAAAAAAGAAAAGCGTATATAGAATCTAAAATATTTACCTTACTTCGACTTGTAATAAGAAACATTATCATAATTCAATGAGGTCTAAATTGTATATATTACAATAGGTTTTCTATTGTAAACTTAAATTGAGTAAATTTTTGGGTCCTAGACACTACAAAAAATAAGAAAAAATATTAAATAACTGTGTTAAATTTATTATTATTTAAATTAAGAGTTTGAAGATTCTGTAATAAACTAATTACAGCAGGTAAACAGGTCAAGTTATTATTAGTTAGAGAAAGTTCTTGAAGATTCTGTAACAAACCAATTTCAGCAGGTAAACTGGTCAATTTATTATTATTTAAACTTAATTCTGTGTTTTTAAAAACAGTATTCCAATTGATTTCATGTTTGTTACACCATTTCTTGAAAGTGTAGCATTTTTTATAAAAATCTTTGTAGGGTATGTTTGGTTCAAAACATACATTTTTAAATAATTCGCTACTTTTACATAATCTTTTCCATAACTTTCTTTGATCAGCGTATCTATAGTATGATTTGCGGAAGTGATGGTAGTTTCTAAATCAAAATGCTCAAAAACGATAGGATAACAATCTTCCATTTTTTTACAAAAGTTATTTCTAGATAAAATTTTTCAATTTTAAGCCAAAATTTTTTGACGTCTTTATTAGTGCCGCCATCTCTTTTTCATACGATTTTCGACTTAGAAAAATTTTTGAACTTTTTCAAAATTTTTGGTATAAAGTAGAACACCGGGTCCAAAAATTTACTTAAGGGATCATGACCAAATTTAAATCGGATAAACAATCATAGTTACAGGTCATAAATCCAAATATAGTTTGGCGACGACCCCTAATTGGTTTATAATAGTCTTTCCTATTATATAATAGTCTTTCCTATTATAATTTATAGATCAGCATAAATACAGACTTGGGTTTTCTGCAACTCCGTTTTACATTAGGATTGGAAAAATTTCATATCTGATTTTTATCATAATCTATCAATTATCTTAAATGATTGTGTCACTGAAAATAAATGTCTGTCCAGAATCTGGTTTTATTCGTTAGTTCAAATTCTAAAGAATGTGTTGACCCAATGCGTTTCATAACTCATTATAGAATGCCGATTAACGTCGTGAGGTTAGATAGTGCGTACGATAGACAAAGGGCAGCAACTGGTAAGTTTTTCCAAATTCATAGTGTCCCCACTTTGGTGGTTATATATCAAGATGGCAACACACAACTTTTTGTAGGAAAGGAAAAAATTTTAACATGGCTACAAAATTTAGTAAATCGACAATCACCAGAACAAAGGCTTCCAGAACAAAGACCTTCATCTCAATCCACATCTACGCCTACATATGCAGAAGATTCCGCATATCCTACTACAAAATCTATATTACAAAAAAGAAAAAAGGGTAAGAAGGGAAAGAAAAAGGTCACGTTTGAAGAAGAAGAAACCGATGGAGAAATAACTCCGGTTGAATTAGAATTTGAGGATGTACCACAAAAGCCAAGAACGACAGGGTTTTTAGTAGGTGCGCATGCAAAAAAGGCAGACACAGGCATGAATGACATAATGAAGGAGGCAGCAAGAATGCAAGAAGCTATGAAGGCTACAGTAGTAGATTATAAAGGCGATTAGGGGTTTTTGTGCAGAGAGTAGTAGGTACTACTCCAGCTGAGACCAAAATTTTTTGTTATGATAGAAAGTGCTATCATAAACTTTATAATATATCTATACGAGATTTCTAATTTTAAGGTCTAGCCCAAGAAGGAATAGGTTTTTTTCCGTTTATATTTTTGATTATGTCATCTTCAGATAAAACTTCATTGGGTGTTTTCCTATCATATTCTCCTTTCACCACACCTCTGTTACAATCTCCACCATTATTCTCTCCATCATTATCATCTTCTCCATCTCCACCATCATCCTCTCCATCGCTTTCGTATTCTACTATTTCCTCTGACGTCTTCGATTCTCCACTTTCGTTTAATACTTCCTCTTCTCCTTCTTTTCCTTCTTCATCGCTTTCCTCTCTATAATAAGAAGGTTTTGATTTTTGTTTTTCTATTTCTGCGTTTTTAAGCTTATATACAAGTTCTTTTAATAACGCTTCTCTATTATTTCCAGCACGTTCTGTTATTCCTTTGGTAAATGTTATAAATTTTTCGGATGGTTTAAATTCGGGAAAATTTCTTTTGTGTTGATGTAATAGTTCCATTATCTTTGGTTTTAATATCTCCAACATCTCTGTCAAAAAACTAGAATCTTCTTTTTTCCACTTGTTACCTTCCACTAATCTATAAAATTCTTTTTCGCTTTCGCATACATAACTCTTATAAAATATTCCTCCTTCTGTTCTTTTTATTAAACATCTCATAAATCTCTCTAATCCTGATATACCATCTAAATAATGGGAGGAAGTATATGTTACAAGGCTATTTTCGACTAACTCTAGAGTTAGAGGCTTGATCTTATCTGTATTAATTTGTTTAATTTTATCCGGAATTTCTACCTCTTTTATTGGTTCGAGTTTTATATATTTTTTTAATAATTCGATTTGTGTCTTCAATTCTGATACATCTTTTTCGAGTCGCTCGATTCTTTTATCTTTCATCTTTAAATTACGTTCGAGCTCGTTTAGACGCTCCATAATGTATTTTAAAATCGAACCTTTTAAACCACCACGACGGTTTTAAAGTTAGGGGTCATATATGATTTTACCTATTTTTAGTTTGGAGATGATCCTTAGTTTTAAATACCGTAAAACATGCTTAAAGACAGTATAGTCTACATATTGGGAACAACGAAGCATCCATAATTCAGCGGTAGAAATTTATGCTTATACCATAACGGTCGGAGGTTCGAGTCCTCCTGGATGCATCCCATTGTTATTCATTAATTTAATGAATAATTTAACTTACCAAAGTAAAAAAGAATACGGTTTTGCCGACGCTTCGCGTAAGGAATCTTAAATAAAGAGGAACAAATGTACCTGATTATTCTCCACTTTATAATAAGTGCAAAATAGATTAACTAATCAAAGGAATAATTGATACCTTGGATTAACAATAATTCTTATTCTTTTTGCAGTGATAGTAAACTCAGAGTTATGGAAATCAGACCTATGTTCTCTTATTTTGATTTACGATAGGAAAAGTATAACTGGGTCCAAAAAATTTACTTAATTTGGTTTATATCAGCATAAATTCGGATCTGGTTTTTCCGCAACTCTGTTTTAGAAAACGAGTTCGCAACTCGTAAATTGGCATAAATGGAGACCTGATTTATCCACAATTCCTTTTTGTTCGTGGTGTCAAAAAAAAACTATAATTAGAACTAGCTTAAAACAAACAAGGTATGTAGACAAGCAACATTATTCATGGAAGATAATTATTCATCCTTAACAAGAGAAGAACTCATAGCATTAGTTAAATCGCAAAAACAAAGCGTTCATACACAAAAAGGGAGTAAATGTAGTTTTATTCCGTCTAGAGGTAATAAAGACGAGTGTGAGTCTCCTGTCCATGTAACTTATGGAGAAAAAGGGTTTTGTAAAGGACATTGTAAATCTATCCAAGGAAATAAAGTGAAAGAACAATGGGAACGTTTTTTAGAAGAAAAGCGTAAAGAAGAAGAACGTCTAGCAGAGGAGAAAGAAAAAGACGCGCTCGCAAAGAAATCTAAAGAGACTCCCAAAAAAGTTGATTCTAAAAAAGCCTACTCTAAAAAAGCTGACTCTAAAAAAGCTGACTCTAAAAAAGCCGACTCTAAAAAAGCTGACTCTAAAACTACTAAAGATTCTAAAACTCTTCGAAAGAAAGTTGAAAAGAAGAAAGTGATAAAAAGAAACGAATGGGGAAGGTTTGAGGACCCAGACACCAGGATAGTATTTGATCCGTATTCAAAAATGGCTTATGGCGTACAAGACAGAACAACCGGAAAAATTTTAGCTTTATCCGACGAGGACATTGCTAAATGTGAAAGAAGAGGATGGAAATATGTCACAAATGAAGAGTCTGAAGACGAGGAAAATTCTGATGAGGATGATGAAAGTCCTGAAGAAGATGACGAAGATGAAGAAGACGAGGAAGACGAGGAAGACGAAGACGAGGAAGATGATGAAGATGATGAAGATGAGGAAGATGAGGAAGATGAGGAAGATGACGAGGAAGATGACGAGGAAGATGAC
>Ga0315284_10013893_pt1 | contig 11473 bp, 9 predicted proteins | sample YL17G09_16_MG_FD_203696 | JGI IMG/M metagenome (GOLD analysis project Ga0315284, IMG submission 203696) | Sediment microbial communities from Yellowstone Lake, YNP, Wyoming, USA - YL17G09_16 | ecosystem: Environmental > Aquatic > Freshwater > Lake > Sediment | place: USA: Wyoming | collected... | reverse complement strand
TATCGGACCAGTGGATTCCACCGCCATTCCCGAGACCTTTACCACGGTCCCCTGGCAATCCAGCAAATTGATTGTCTCAAGCGCTGAATGAAGCCGGTCAAAATCAACCGCAAACTCTTCGAGATGGTTCTCGGTCATTATTTACACCGCCTTGCTAAGCGCTCTGCCTACCTGTTCTAAGTGTTCGTCTATCAGTGATTCAACCTTGCCTTTCGGGGTTTCAACCACGCACTGGGCCGGCCCTATCCCCGAATCTGCCACGAATTTAACGCCGGCGACGGCTCCATCACCCTGTTCTTGCATTTGCTGGCATCGAACAATGTCCTGCGGATTCAATCGCACCACGATGTCCTGTCGTGTCGGTGCATTGTTCAATGCCTCCTGGATTATCGATTCTATCTGATAATCGCCGTCCTTCACCTTTTGCGCAAGTATCTTTCTGGCTATCTCAACCGCCAGTTTTGCTATCGCCTGCCTGTGCTCCACAATCATTTTCTCGTGTACGACGTGCATTTTTGCCGCCACGCTTTCGATAGTTTGCAGCGCCTCGGCGTACAGTTGCTTTTGGCTTTCCAGTTCTGCCTGCTCGATATCGCCCAGCGATGGTTCCGGCAGGTCAATCACTATCGTCGGGCTTTGGATGACCTTTAGCGACTCAATCGGCCCGGCAAGTCTGACCGTCGGCATACTTGGCATAAAGTCATCCTTCTACGAACATCAGTTCGCCTTTTATATTCGTCTCACGAAGAATCTTGACAATCTCTTCCCTTGCCGCCGCTATGTCCTCCTTCTTGGGAGCTGCCATAAGCGATGTCTCCTCGTCCACCATAGCGTTGGCTCGCTCCGATATGTTCGACCTTATTTTTTTCGTTATCGTCGCTTCAGCGTTGTTCAGGGCAAGCGCCAGTTTTTTCGCATCGATGCCCCTAAGTGCCTGTTGCATAGACCTGTCCGCAACAACCGGGATGTCCTCCCATGTTACCATCAGCTCTGCCACCTTGTCGGCTGCGCTGCTGTCCTTTTCCTTGATTGAGCCTAACAGTCCGTCCCGCAGTTCTTTGCCGAGGTTTCGCAGAATCACTGCCACCTTTCGCAGCGATTGCTCCGCCGCCGGCTGTGCAACACCCGCCGCCGCGGCCCCCGTCAGCGCCTTCAAATGCTCATTGACCATCTTCGCTATTCGCAGCTTCGCTTCGATGCCGACGGGCTCTTTGCTTGTCATTCGACTAATGACGCTTAGTCGCACACCTTCGCCTAATAAGCTGAGAACCTCGGAACTTTTCTTGGCGTCCAGCTCTGAGAGAACCACCCCGATTGCCTGCGGGTGTTCGTTCTCCAGCGCCTTGGCTAACACTTTCGGGTCAACGAACTTGATTGGCATAAACGGGTCTCGCCGGTGCAGCAGGTCGCTGATTTCCCTTTGTATCTGTTGAGCTTTCTCGCCCCCTACGGCGCTCTTGAGCATCTCGTCTAAAAACGTCTTGAACTGGAAGGTGTCGCCGCCACGAAGATAATTGCAGAAGTCTATCGCAAGCTCAATGCTCTCTTTACTGTCGCGATACCCCGATGCGTCTAAATACGCCAGCTCCAGCGCCAGTTCCTGCACCATCTTTGAATCCATCCCTTTGAGCAATTCGCCCGCCGTCGGCGCATCTAACCCCATAAGGAGCATCGCCGCCTTTTGTTTGCCTTTCAATTGAATTGTCGCTTCTGCCATATCAGTAAATTTCAAATTTAGCCCCCCCAATTTATTGGGGGGTATACCCTCCATAGCCCATAGGGCGAAGGAGGGTTGCCCGCCGCAGGCGGGCGTGTTGATTACATTATGCCCCGCTCTTTTCCTGCAGCCAGTTGGTGAATAGTCGCCTTGCCTGGTCGGGATTATTCCGCATTACTTCCGCTAACTGCCTCCGCACCACGACCGGCTCCGCCGCCGTCGTCATCCCGGACAGCATGTTCATGGTTTCTGTGCCGGCCGGAAGCTGCGCACTCGCCTCCGACGCCGCCTTCTTTTTCGCCTTGGTAAATATCCTCAGCACGAATAGTGCGCAAATCGCCGTGACACCCAGCGAGGCATGGCTGGCTATCGTCGCGTAGTCCAGCTTTTTCGGCTGCTGCCCTTCATCGGGTGCGGCAGCCGGACGGAAAAATTTCGCCTCGACGACCTTCAGCGAATCTCTGCCTTTAAGGTCCAGACCCAGTGCGGTTTCGATTAGTTTTTCCACGTCTGCAATCTGCATTATTTTTGCGGTTTGCCCTGCGCCCTGTGTCTGATTCGCTTCTGCGACCGACAGGTCAACCACGGCGGCAACCGACAGCGACGTCACCTCGCCCGGCACATTGGCCTTTTGCTCCACCGTCTTGCCCACCATGTATTCGGTTAGCGTCGTGTCATCCTTTTTCACCCCGCCCGCCAGGGTCTTTCCCGCCTCTGCGCTGGTGGCCGGCTCCGTCTCCGAAGTGCTCTTTATCTCTTCCTTCGTTGGCACTTTTCCGGTGGGACTGTAACTCTCCGTAATCATACTGACGCTTGTCATATTGACTTCTGCGCTTACACGCACCGTCGCGCGACCGGGCCCAAGCACCGCCTGAAGCATCTGTTCGACCTTTTCCGCCATGCTCTGCTCAACCCGCTGCTTGTAATCCGCAACGGTCCCTGCGCCCCCGCCCATCGCCTGGTCCGACTGGCTGCTCAGAAGTCGCCCTTCACTGTCCACAATCGTAACGTTCTCTGTCTTCAGGCCTTCAACGCTCCCCGCTACCAGATTGGCGATTGCCGCAATGTTGTTATTTCCAAGCCGATAGCCCGCCTTGAGTCTCAGCACAACCGATGCGCTTGTCTGTTGCTTGCTTGAGATGAAAATCGCCTGCTCGCTGCTGACTATGTGGACTCGTGCATAGACCACTCCCTCAATCATCTGGATGCTTTTGGCAAGCTCATCCTGCAGTGCACGCTTGAGATTAACGTTCTGAACAAACGGGCTTATCCCTATTTTCTCGTTGTCAAACAACTTGTATCCCCCCTGTTCGCCGGCGGGAAGCCCCTCTTTGGCAAGGTCTATGCGAAGCTGATAAACCATATCTTTCGGCACGTAAACGCTCTTGCCGCCGTTGCGAAGCTCGTATGCTGTGCCCTTCTCGCTGATTTTGTCGGTAACCTTGGCCGCCTCTTCGGGACTCAGCTCTGCATACAGCACTCGCATATCGGGCAGCTTCGCCCAGTAAGTCAAAAGCGCACCGATGATGCCCATCGTCAGCACAATCGCCATCAATAACGCCCGCTGCACGATGTTTATCTTTTGCCAGACCGCGATGAGTTTCTGAAAAAAGTTCATATGCTATACCTGCCCGGGATTGTCTCCTGAATCCTTTCGCTCCTCATATTTATAGCTGCATACTCATAGTTTGCTTGTAGGCGTCAATCAGCTTGTTTCGCACGCCGACAAGGACTTTGAAACTCACGTCCGCCTTTGCCACTGCGGCGACAACGGATGCGATGTCTTCGTTTTTACCGGCCAGCAGGTCCTGTATCGACATATCTGATGACTGCTGCATCTGGTCCACGTTGGACAGATATTTCTCAAGGGCCTTCACGGCGCCGGGGAATCCCCCCTGTTCGCCGGTGCTGTTTTGTGGCTTTATCGCCTGCTGTGGTTGGCTGTTTAGCCCCGAGATTACGTTTGGGTCAAAATTTATCATTGCCTTTCACCTCATTTAGCGAAGTAGTTCAAGCGTCGTGTCGACCATTTGCTGATACCGCCGCAGCACCGCCGCGTTGGCCTGATATGTCCGCGTCGCAAGATTCAGGTTCATCATCTCGACTGGCAAGCTCACGTTGGGCATTTGCACGTAGCCGTTCTCGTCGGCCTTGGGATTACCAGGGTCGAGAATCCTCTCAAAGTCGCTCATGTCCTTTGCTATCCGCTCGATTTCGACTCCGCTGATTTCATCCTTTTGTGTCTTGAGCATGGCCTCAAGTCGTCGATATGGCTCACCTTTGCCCGCGTCGGTCGTCCTCGCGTTGGCGATGTTCGAGGAGATAATCTCCATCTGCTTGTTTTGCGCTCGCAAACCAGACACCGCTATGTCTATGGGGCCAAACCCGTTCCCTATTTTCATTTTTTGACTCCAGTCACGCCGTTTACCTGTTATTCACCGCCTGGTCGATTTGAGTGTACTTCTTGTTCAGCAGACGGACGAAGGCCTTTTCGCGAAGACTGTTCTTGACCAGCTCGCCTACTTCGACGTCGAGATTGACGTCATTGCCATTGGGATTGACCGCCGTGTTTTTCGGCTGGTACAACTCCGGCTCAAGCTCCTCAACGTCGAAATCCTCCCCCGACTCCATCGCCTTGGCAAGCAATTGCTCAAACCTTACGTCTAACCGGCGATACCCCGGAGTTTGCAAATTGGCCACGTTGTTGGCGACGGCCCGCTGTCGCAGGGCCTCCGCCCTTAGACCGGCCTCAAGCAGTTCAACTATGCCCGTTTTGGACATTCATCAGTCCCAAATAAACCTGCCCCTGCCCGATTTAGCAGGGGTGCGCATTACTTTTTGCTGTAACAGAAGTGCAATAACCGTGCCAGAATGCCCTTGCGGCATTCGAGACCCCCTTTGCTCGCTGAAAACGGCCATTTACCGGCTGAAAGTCATCGCCGGCAGTCAATTCACACGTTCGGATTCTATACAACAAGCCTTGTTTCTTGACGGGGAGAAAAGGGGCCAGCCTGCCCCTGCAGGTAGTTGGCAGGGGAGCGGACTGTCCAGAGCGACCCGTGGGGAGCGGACTTGTCCTGCTTGTCCTGAGCGTAGTCGAAGGGGCGTCTTTTTCCCAGTGCCGCAAATAACTAATGGCGGCAATTGTTGCCTGGCAGAGTCGGAACATTCCGCCGGCTGTAGCCAGAGGCAGCCGATGCATAATAAAAGACGGCTTTTTTGGTTACGTAAGTTATGTATTAACAATTAGTTATGGCTTTTATTGCTTTGGGTGAAACATCACGGCACGATAATTGCTTCCATACCCATTACTTATTGCGATATGAACGTGAATTTATTGACAATCGACGCCTTATCCACAACTCCGGCACAGCCGCTGCGCCGTATGGCAGGCAAAGCTGACGGGCCGGGTGAGGATAGTTCCCAGCTTGCCTTCGGGATGGAAGATGCTGCCACGAACAAGCAAAGCAAGCGATTAACGGCAACGTCTTCGACTAACGGAACAGATACACCACAGTCCTATAATACCGGCGTTGCCACACAGGCAGCCGATAAAGAGGTGTCCAATCGCGGCTTTGAGAGTATCTTAAAGCGACGATTAGTATTGGATGAATCGAGTGATGAAAGTGGCGATGGGGGAGCTGCTGCAAAGCCACAGGAATTGGTCACGGGCGATAAGACAGAACAGGCACTAACCGCGTTTCAAGGCGTTATTGCGATTAAACAGTCTGTTGCGGATGGTGAGACGGCCGTGAGCCAGGCCGTTTTGTCTCCTCCGACTATAACGGGCAATTGTTCATCAGCAGAGACGCATGCTGCTGTTGGCCGAGAGGTTGAGGATATAGGTTGTGTCCAGCAGAATACTCAGGTGGTTTCGAACACAGCACAGAACCAGGCAGTGGCCAGTCAGACGATTTCCTCAGCAGCCGTCCAGACGATGGATACTCAACAGGAGCAACAGCAGCCAGAGGCCTCGCCAAGTACCGACACTGGACAAGCTGCCGGCAATAGCGTAGCGGAACCGCCGCATTCTGCGGACAACGCCGTTAAGATGAATGTGGCTGAAAATCCGCCGCGGGCGGAATCAGACAAGCCGGTGGAATCGGCTAATCAGCAGCATCGGGGTATCGACAGCGAAACATTTGGGTTGAATAATCAGCCGGCAACAGTTGAGTCCAAAGCACGGATTGCGACATCGACGGCGGCGACACTGACCGGCGGCAGCGATTCAAAACAGGTTGTTGCGTCAATAGTGTCAGAAGGGCGTCAAAATAGTAAGGGTGGGGCACAAAACGAACATAATAAGAACGAGTTGAGCGGCGACGGGACTTCGACGAGTTCAGTCGAGTCGCAAAAAGGTTCTCAGGACTCCTCCCAGGCCAGCACCGATTCCGGACAGGACATAGGCCGGCTGACAGAAAAACTTAGTGTCGAAAAAATTGACCTCCTTTCCGTTAAAACCAGCACCACAAAACCGGAATCTGCTGACGGGACCCCCCAGTCGACTGCCGGCCAGGTATCAATTTTAGACGCTTCTCAGGTGGATGCCGGCAGTCGTCCTGCCGTTGCTGACCGAAGCGCCGCAGCCGCTTCAAACGGCTCCACGTCCGATACCGTTGCGGCCATACGCGAACAGGTTTGCCAGTCCGTTGCGGCCTCCATCCAACAGGGCAATAGTCAGATTACCATTCACCTGAATCCCCCCGAGCTTGGGCGGGTGTCTGTAAAATTCAGCGAGCGGGGTAACGAGCTTACCGGACAGCTGGAGGTGACAAATTCACAAACCAGGGCCGAGATTCAACAGGCCATTCCCGAAATAATTCGCTCCCTCGAACAAGCGGGAATCAGCGTCAAAAGCATTGATGTAACGCTTTCCGACTCGTCTCGCCAGCCGGCCCAGGAGTCGTTCCGGGACAATTCCTCTCAGGACATCTGGCAGCAGTTTGGCAGCCAGGGTTTTCAGGGCACCGGAGGAAATCAGTTCTCGCCAGATTCATTCGTAACGCCGACTTACTCGCAGAACGGTTCTGCCGTTGGCAATGATACCTCCTCCAGCCGGAATCAATCCTCGCCCTCCGACTCCTCCGATAACCTGCTGGATGTCCTCATCTAAGAACGTCTGACATAGACACGGATTTACACTGATTAACACTGTTTTTGCTCGGCATGGTGTACTCGACAAACCCTGCTTTTTAAGCGAGCTTAGTCGCAGGATTCATCATCGTCCACCGGGTGGCCAAAGACAGGCCTCCCATCTTTGAAGCCGAGCGAAATACACGGATTAAAAACCTCATTTGTACGTCAGGGCAGGCGGATTTTCACTGATTCTTTATAACAAAAATAAAACTTGGTGTCTTGGAGACTTTGTGGTAGAAATCAAGGCAGATTAAAAAACAAAAAAACAGGAATTTTTGTTCTCCGCCTGCGGCGGATAAATCCGTAGGACTACGAAGGATAAAATGGCAGGTTGAAAAATGTGGCTTTCGAAAGCAATCAAGAAGGAACGAGAGACTAAATCGACTTTTCGAGAAATCGAAAATTTAATCGCAACATATTCAGATCCAACAAACATCAATATGAGCGATAAATTTTGGGTCGTTGATATTGGCAGATTCTTCAAGCCCGATATTGGTATATATCTCATTATTTTTCTTTCTTTCACAATATTGAATGCGATATTGTTTCTTGTACCGCTTTTGGAACTTTCGGTTCTTGATGCTTGGACGAGAATAGGCATTACCATCTCAGTGCCCATCTTGGTATTAGGAATAACCTTGGCAAACGTGGCAAAATCTCTTAGTGAAGCAAGTCGATTCGCTTCTGATTATCTAAAAGATTCATGCAAAATGCCTACCGTAGCTTGTATTGCTTTTTTAACTATTCTTAACGGTTATCTCACAACAGTATTATTTTCTACCATAGATGGAACATTTGTCCTGAAGATTATATTTGTTCTATTTTCATCTTTTACTATAGCCGGTGCGATATGGTGTTTGACTGCATTAGTATATGTAACTTTGCAAATCACACACTGTATGCATCCCGAATATTCGATTAGGGCGGCATCAAGATATGCCGCGAGAAAGTTGGGACATGCGTTCTTGGTAGAAGTATATAATGCTGCATGGATGGGAAAATATAACGATATCTTAGATGAAAGGTTAAAGGGATTAAAGAGAATTCATGCATCTGAAGGTTATTGGTCTGCAAGAATCTTACTGAGAGGAAAAGATAAAGACGATGGCTCAGCAAGTATTTTGAGCGAAATAAACCTTCCAGAAAAAATCGACTTTCATTTCGGGTACAGGGACTACAATCTCTCAAAACTCAAGAAAATAAATAAATTGCTGGAGTCAGAAAAAACAGAATTGTACTTGACTCCTCATGCGGTTAACAATAAAGAGTTTGGTCTTCTTTCCGGGCCATCGCATGAGAAACTATCCACTAAAATACAAAAGAATCTTCGCTCATTTTGTAAATTCCGCAAAGATAAATATGTCGAAAAAACAGGAGGATTTTGGGAAGACAATTATTTCAAACTTCGTGGTTCGCTTCTTCGGGAAATCCGAAATTCTGACATAGTGCAATTTAAAGAATATTTAAAATCCATCGAAAACCTATATGAAATATTACGGCGAGCTCGAAAATATAACTTTGTGAGGATACAGTCATCTTTTGATTATAAAAAAGTACGCTATTTGTATTTGTATTCGCAATCTGTGAAATGGATATTAGAGAATAATGATTCCGAAGAGGAGGCCAAAGAAGCATTTCTTGAAGCCCTGGTAGATTCAATTTGGCGACAAGTTGAAGATGAAATAAAGAATGGCGATTGGTTCACTCTGGATGTTTTTACATGGCTCATACCGAAGACATACCAGTTGTTTGAAAAACTGGTTAAAGATAAAAGTTCCCGTCTGTGGGAACTTCGAGGCCGACTTGGGGGTTTCTATCGTGAGGCAAGCGACCTATTATCTAACCTCGAATACAATATATCGCAAGAAAATCGGTTACAAATCCAACTTGTCCTACACAAAGGAATAATAAAATGGTTATTGCCTGCAATTGAAAGCCAAGATCAGGAGCTTATAAAATCTCTTTGCAAAGCTGCAAGACAACTCGTCTTCCCACAGAAAAAAGTAGTATTTACACCGCCACAACTGGTATCGCAACACTTTATATTATGCGGAAAAATGGCAGAATTTCTTATGGAAAATAAAGTGGGAATTTTGCCGCTATATTTCAAATTGTTGTTTGTTGATGAATATGACTATCAAGAACATAGTTACATCGGCTTTGACGAATTAGTCAAGTTCTTTATTGAGAGCAGGCAAACAGATTATTGGGGATTCCGCAGCGAGTTCAGCACCACCGATTGGGAACGAGATCCCTTAATGGGGGGAGGATTCGGAACACCGAGTTACACTTTTCAGGGCAACATTGAACTGGATTACATGTTTATATGCTTAGCTCTCTCTGTTATTCCTTTCATGCAAGAAAATCCAAAGCCAATATCTTTTGAATTTTGGGGTTACAATTTACCTGATAAAATCAATAAGTTTGCAAATATAGCCACTAAGATTGATATATACGACTTCGCAAATTCAAACGTAAAATTCATTGGGTGGCTTAATTCATGTGATCGGTTATACGAACAAGAAAAAGAAGAACGCATAGCAAATGCATCCTTAAATGATGGGCTTATTCAAGAATATAAAGACGGTTTTTGGGAGGGGTATAAAAAACTCAAGACTTTTTTATCGTTCTGTTTAAGCAAAAAATATTGTTCTATAAGTACTGAAAACGGTTCGAAAAAAAGGTTTATTTGTCCGAAGGAGTTGTTCATAGAGGGGGATAGGACGACACTCCGAGGAATTGCTAAATCACAAGGTGCGGAAATATCCAGTTTTTATGATAAAAGACTACTTCTTAAAGAACTTATGGCCTCCGATCCAAAAGAAGAAAAAGGAAATGCAACCAACACAATTGAGCAACTTGACCAAGCATGCGAATGGTTAATAAGACAAAACGCTAACAAAGAAAACGGATTCATTCTATTTTATGGGAACGCATTTATTGAAAGCGAACTATACAGAAGTGATTGCTATAAACCTTCAGACAATGCACTTGTATTTTCCGGCTACTATAAAAATTTTCCAATCATTAAGATATATGATCAAAATACTTCACCGACATGTGTCGCATTTGATTTGCAGGGCTGGAAAGGCCTCAAAATTAAAAGTGAGGTATCGGAAAAATATATTTGGGGCCAGATACACATTAGAGAATGGACCGAGGATGAAATTAATGACCTAATCCAAAATAATAAAATCAAAAGCAGAAATAAAGCCAAAGGTCAGTGTCTGATTGAATATGAATTGTTTTGGTCTTTAGACAAAGGTTCCTTGCCGCTGAAAAAAATAATTTATTTGAACACTCCATCCCCTAACCCACCCACCCCGGCCTAAGGCGGCCGACGGGAAAGAAGCGAAGGCGCAATCATTTATTTCAAGACAAACAATACACTCTCTCGAACTAAGATTTTCAAGTTAGCTCACCGAAAGCGTTCTGGCGATGCACTGGGGAACGAAAGTTCTATGACCTGATACCGCCATTGTTAGAGAAGAAGTATCTCTCCGGCTACGGCTCGGCGCCTACGCCGAGACGAGAAGACGATTTACAATTGCCACGAATGTGCCGGAACACTGAACGCCGGCGATATAGATGGCGATGGGAAACTGACGGTTTTGGATATAGACCATATCATCGCGTAGAGATTGCTTCGGCCTTTCCCACCTACGGCGGGTAAAGGCCTCGCAATGACGTCATTCATTAAAGTTTAACCTCGTCCTTCGACCTCGCTCAGGACTTGTAGCAACTTCAGTGAAGTTCAGGCGGGCCCCCAGCCAATTTGCGAGACGCAAATTGAGACGCTTGGGACTCCGCTCAATTTCCTCCGAAAAATTGAGCTTCGCAAATTCGCCGTGATATTGCTTCGCCGCCTCGTCGTATGCCCTCGCCGCTTCGATTTCGTTTGTGAATCTGCCCAAATAAATTTTTTTCCCCTGATAACTGATTCTGGGTGCCCACAGGCCGCGGGATTTATCAAGAGATACGCCGATAAAGCGTGAGGACGTCTTTGCTTTAGTTTTTTGCTTGTTGTACGAATTTTGCGCGTGCGTCGCCAGTCGCAGATTAGCCCTGCGATTGTCGAGGGAATCGCAATTTCTATGGTCAACAAGAAGGTCTCGAGGCGGATTCATAATTACCCTGTGCATCGAATAGATTTTTATATTTTTGTCCGGGTCATTAACTAATCTAACGGCATAAACGCCGCCGCGATTTTTTCTGGGGGACCAGTGGGATTTATTGAGCCAGTAGAAATCATGGGGGTCAACAATCGCGAAAAAGGAATCGCCGAGGGGGATTTTGCGAAAGGGGTAGCCGTACTTCAATTGCCGATAGAACAATAGGGGCCAGGCGAAGATTTTGTCGAGCCAACGCGGAATACCAATTGTTAAGTTCGTAGTCATAACCATCTCTCCTCTCTATTTCAAAACACCCGCCTGCGGCGGGTAACCCCCGGATAAATCCGGGGGCTAAATATCTTCGATGAAGCACCACAAGGTTCCTCTATATAGTGGCGCGAACTTGCGCGATATTGACGAAAACTAAGGGATTTCCTGATGGTAAAAAGGGGTGCGAAAAGTGCTTAAGTGCTTATGGGAAAAGGAATAGTAAATTTTTTGAAAAAGT
>Ga0315284_10013892_pt1 | contig 11473 bp, 15 predicted proteins | sample YL17G09_16_MG_FD_203696 | JGI IMG/M metagenome (GOLD analysis project Ga0315284, IMG submission 203696) | Sediment microbial communities from Yellowstone Lake, YNP, Wyoming, USA - YL17G09_16 | ecosystem: Environmental > Aquatic > Freshwater > Lake > Sediment | place: USA: Wyoming | collected... | reverse complement strand
TCACCCAAAAATACGAACATGAAGTGTCATCAGTAAGGAACCACCGATCTATTCCGTATTCCTTAACATGTTCATCTACTGCCTGTATGACATCGCAATTTGGGGAGACATAGTAATCATGTCCACTAACCACTCCTCCTTTTCTTACTCGCTTACTCCATTCTCTTAAATCCTCTTTGATAAAATCATAATAATGGTTAGCGTCTATATAAACAAAATCTAAAAACTCCTCTGGGATTGTTTTAACCACATCCATACTGTACCCTTTTAAGAAGGTCACATTGTACGGAGCAAGAACTTCTTTCGCTCTTTCAAAATTCTTTACAGGGTCCATTACATAGTAACCGAATTCGTGAGCTCGATCAAAATCATATGTTTCCCAGCTATCTACACAGAATAATTTCAACCCCGGATTCTCTCTACAGAACCTTGTGGATTGGGAGCCATACTCCACCCCTATTTCAGCTCCCACCTTGTACCCCATCTTTCTAAATGTCCTAGGTAGACTTGCTTTACGAGTAAATCCAGCTACTCTACAAGGAAAATTCGGTCCTATTTCTATCTTGTACGCTCTCTTAAGATACTCTTCCATAACATGCCCTTCCATAACTTCCTCCTTTATTTTTGTAGTGAGATTCGATTTCATCTCGATAACTTACAATTTGCTCTGCGGTAAGCGTCTTCGTAGACGACGAACTTAGATACCTTCCAGGAGTCCCTTTGTACCAAGTACCAACCAAATTTCTATCTATCTGGATGTCATATTTTTCTGGATTCTTATACACATCAGAACCGGGCATTGGCTGGAATACAGAGACGTCAATATCATCCGGTTTTGCTATCTCTATCCAGCTCCTTGTTTCGTCTATTGTCTCTTTTGTTTCCCCAGGTAATCCTACTATTAGAAATGCCTTTGCCCTAATTCCTTCCTTCCGTAAATTCTTTACTGCTTGAAAGTTCTGCTCTCTCGAAGTTCCTTTCATATTTATCTTCAAGACCTCATTAGAACCACTCTCAATTCCAACACCAACTTCAACTACATTCAACTCTTTCAATATAGAGCAAACTTCTGGAGTCAAGAGATCCGATCTGCCAAAACATCGGAAAATAAATTTGTTGTTTCTTAGTAACCAGGCTATTTCTTTCAATCGTCTTTTACCAACAGCAAAAGTATCATCAAAAATCATAAAAGCCTTGTACCCGTATGTTTTATTGATATGCCAAATCTCGTCAACAGTTCTAATCGCTGATTGCACTCTATATTTGCTACTAATCTTCCCGCAATAACTACATGAGTACGGGCAACTACGAGAAGTTATCATGGTGGTTGCTTCTTCTCCATTAAGTAGATAATGATATGATCGTATTGGTAAAGCTTTTCTATCGGGATAAGGGATCATATTGATATCGCAAGGTTCATGATTAGAAAACACTCTATTCAGTTCTCCCCCTAATTGAATCCTGGACAATAGAGCCGGCAGTTGATAATCAGCTTCTCCCTGAATCACATAATCGAAATGCTCCAGGCATTCTTGCGACATGTATGTTGGGTGTGCGCCACCGGCTATCAGTATTTTCTCACTTCTCAACAGGTCTGCTATCCTAAATGCCTCTTCCTTTTGAGATGTTGTAAAGGATATCCCAACAATGTTAGATTCAATCATTGATAATGGCTGCCCCAATGCCAAATCTATACATTGTACAGTAAGGTCTATCAATTTTAAAGTAGAAGAAAGATACATAATACCCAGTGGTGGAAAAACCAAATCGTCAGTCAAAAAAGAACTCCTTGGATGAATCAATGTTATGTCGGCCAATTTTATCTCCTTATACAAATTAGAGTCCCTCGTCCAGCATATCTGAACTGGTCATAGGTGCGAACCTTCCATCCACTATAATTGAATCCCCTAATGTCACTTGTAATATAATTATCAACCACCATAAATCCGCCCCGCTTTACTTTAGTCGATCCAGCAATCATCATTCTTAACTTTTCTATTCCAGAATCAACCAACAATAAATCATAATGGTTCTCCGGTTCTTTGCAGAGTGAGTCCATTATTTCATCTATGTTTCCACAGAATAACATTACATTAGATGTCTCTGGTAACTTTCCTTTCACTTTCTCTGCCCAACTAGCATCATGTTCATAAGATTTAACATGACCACATCTCTTGGAGAAGAAAACAGTTGATCCTCCAGACCCCAGCTCCAATACATTAAAATCAAGAGTGACTACTAGGTTTTCCAACTCTATAATTGCTCCCAAAGTTAGCCAAGGATAGCCCATTTCTATTGCCCCCAATCTAAATTTTCTCCTATTCTTGAGAGACTTATGCGGAGATGGGACATTGGAAATAATTGTTTTCATGGAACTCTCCACCACCACATTCCTGATGGCTCTTCGTGGCTATAAACTTCCCTTCTGTGTTTCTCTGCATATTCATGAACGGCCCTTCTGATTGGCCGTGCATATCTACCAAAATAATCATGTCCGCAAAGCATTCCTCCTCTATTTACTTTCGGTTCATAAAGTTCAATGTCCCATAACACATTTGCATAAGCATGAACTCCATCAATTTCAACAAAGTCCACCATAGGGATATCATTTATTGACAATTCCGATGTGTTTCTTATTAAAGATACCCGGTCTCTATACTGTTTCATTCTATCTATAACTTCTTGATACACAGCATCCCAATGCCTTTGTTTTCTTCTTCTCCAATATCCTGTTCCACATACATAAGGATCAATCCCGTATATCTTTTTAATTCTTGGTTCCATATTTAATAGAAAGCAGATTAAGTCTCCCTTCCATACTCCAATCTCAACTCCAACAAGTTCCTCCCCTACCTTGTAATCTTTTAGAAACTCAATAATGATATTTGCTCTTTGTAAATATGCACTTTCTTCATAATCATTCATTTCTCTGCCTCCCCATACTGCAATTTTATACAAATCCTTGTCCCTTTTCCTTGATATCGAGGGTGCATAGCATCAAAAGTATAAACATCCCAATTTTGATAATTAAATTGCTTCATTTCTTTTTTGTCATAATTATCAATCACTAAATATCCGCCTACTTTCAACTTAGGAATAGAATCGTTTGCAAAGTCCAATCTATCATCATAACTTGGTCCAGAATCAGCTAGAATTAAATCATAATATTCAAAAGGTTCTTTAATAAGAGCTTCCCTTATTTCTAAAGCTGTCCCAAATATAATGGTAACATTTGTTGGGATAGGTAGAAACTCTTTTACTTTATGATACCATGCTTCATTCATCTCATAAGATTTTACACTCTTGCATCTTCGAGAAAAGAACAATGTTGATCCACCAGAACCAAACTCTAAAATATTCATTTGAGAATTAACAAGACGTTCCAAAGCCACAATAGCTCCTAATGTCAACCACGGATAACCTACTTCTAATGTCCCTTTACCTCTTAAAGAATTATTATATCTTGGCATTGTACTAAGTATTGTTCTCATTTTTAAACTCCTCAAATAGCTGTAAGTCAAAAGTAAGGTTATGGCTTCCCGGGTAACTTTTCTTCTTATCCGCAAACTGCCCCGCCTTTAGGCCAATATCATACAAAGTGTTCCCTGTTCTTTCTAATAATTCTCTCATCCTTATTTTAACGAAAGGGCTATTAGGAAATTTTATCCACTGCGTATAGAACCTTTTGAATACTTGAAACTCACTCGGTCTGTCGAAATGAGTACCCAGTACAATTTCAACATTCTTACGCACACGCCATCCCAAACTTCTTAGAAAATAATTAGCCTTCGTATCATTACTCAACTTATCTGTATAGGGATACTGTTTATAAATTGAAGTCTTAAAAACACAACAGAATCCAATAGGACATTCCAAAAAGGTGTCAATTAACCCAAAGGCATAATTGCAACACTTACGGTTGCTATATTGATTCATATAATTCATGGCGATATCTACTGCATTTTCATACAGTATAAAATCTCCGTCTATCTTCATTGCCCATTCGTCTGTTGTTTGTCCCATGCCTTGATTAAAAGCTAGATATTCGGGGACAATGCAGTTCACATGAACCAAATTAGAAAAAGGAACAATCTGATTCCGGACAGATACCAAACATCTATCCAACTGAGGTTCATTTACCGAAATTACTAGAGCTTCTATCATGGCAACACCAATGGATCATTCTCATATTCTTTTAATTGAGCTAAAAGAGACTCTTCAGTTATGAAATGTTGATGTCTTGTTAAGCCTCCCTCTAAATTTACTTGAGATTGACGTTCCTTTCTCCCCTTTAATCTTCTCTCTACACAAAAACAAGGATCTGCCATCGCCCAATGAGCTCCTGCTAACACAATTCTTGACACTCCTAAGTTTTCGTATGAAAAATGAGCTTTATGTGTTCTGGCTATTCTCCAATTTATAAATTCTCCTCTAAAACATAGATCATGATGCCCTGGGCGCCAATATAAATCCTGATTTGCCTTTGCAATAATAGGTTTTGTAAAGGCGAATTGCATTCCATTAAAAGAACTCCTTCCATATCGTCTTTGTTCTCTGATGGGCAATTCGGAATCTAAATCTTTATCCGTATGATGCCTATGAACATTCCAGTACTTTACAAAATGCACTATTTCTGAATGCTCCTCTAAATACCCTTCTGGGTAGAAAATAAATTCATCCGAATCCACAAGGAAAACATAACCCTCACTTATTGTCTTGTATAATTGATTGAAATGGTCTATTTTAATCCAATCATCCATCATATCTGGAAACCTAAATTCATGAATCTGCACATCCTTACAAAGATGCCTTGATTGCTCAATCTTCTCCATTGTTCTATCGTTAGTATCCATATCGTATAGAATATGAATAGTATCAGCGTATTGATAATGACGAAGAAAAAATGGAGCCAAAAACTCTTCATTATACCACATGGTCATAACAGAAATTTTCATTCTTTTGTTCCTCTGAAAATAGTAGATCCTCGTCCTTCGCAAGAACGAGAATCTTCTCTCCTATCTCCTCTGTAGTTGCCCGGATACCAGACTAGTTTGTTTTTCTCCACCTCGTCAATGCTCATTTGCCGATTATATAACTCTATATTTTTACCCATATCCAACCGAATATTGTTGTGTTCTACCATCTTGGCATAAACAGTAGGCGACATTTTTTCTATACCGCATTGAATAAGATCCCGTTCCATTGGAATTGCCATACCGCAGTTCGGGCAATATCTATCAACTTGATCTTGAAAATGATGCGGCTTTCTCCTCCACCAATTTGGTTCAATATCATATCCACCTGGACCATCCCAAAGAAGATCCTGAGCAGCAGCTACTTCACAAAAGAACGCTCCTTTCATAGATATGGTTGGACACCATATTCTTTGCACCCAACAATCGCTTATAAGTTCCTTCCTATATTCCTCGTCTGGAATAACATCCTTTATCGCTACTGTAAGTCGTTGATGCCGGCATACCTTCTGCTGTTCTGGATTATGCTCATTGTAAGGAACAAATCCAAAAGTATCATTTATCAAATCCTTATACTTGTCCCAATTTTTCCCTCCGGAAGTCCAAAGACCAATTTGCTCTCTAGGAATTTTTGATCTAATCAACTCACAACACTCAGCAAATTGAGAATGCAAAATTGGCTCTCCTCCTATAATGCCAATTTTCTTTGACCAATCTTTCAAAGAATCAAGGGCTTTTTCCAAAACTTCCAATGTCATATCATATCTCTGATCCGCCCTTAAATGAGGACTATATCTGGAGCAATATAAACAAGACATTGAACATTTTGAAGTAAGTTCAATTTGACAGCACCATGCACGACGAATAGATCTCATTCCTTCTCCTTTAGGGTTTAACAAAAAACCAACTCGGGGTAGCTTCTCCTGTTGTTATATACCAAGGAGTAATACTATGTGCTTGAGTATAATTAGTTATTGCTTGAATTACACCGAAATGATGATAATGAGCATAATCATGTCCGGCAACTATTCCACCACTTCTAACCTTTGGACTCCATAAAATGATATCTACCATAACAGGATCGTAGTCATGAAGTGCATCTATATAAACAAAATCTAAAGAATTATTGGCAATCTTTGGTACAGCATCAAGACTTTTCATTCTCATAATTTCTGCATTCAAACCAGCAAGTCTTGCAACTGCTCCTTCATACCGTTCATCTTCCCTCGCCTGTGAGTTCCGACCGTAAGCTTCCCACGGGTCTATACAGTACAATTTCAAATTAGGAATCACATCGCACATATATCGTGAAAATCTCCCTATTTCCACCCCTACTTCTGCACCAATCTTAAACCCCATTTCTCCCATAAACTCAGCAAGAACATTTCTTGTCGCCGTCATTGTCCAAGGTGCTCCATTTAAAGGCATAATATCTGAAGCATGAATTCCGAACTTATTCCAAATGTGTCTATGAATACTTGGCATTACTTTCCTCCTATCCCCATAGTGTCATTTTTTGATTTTTTTATTAGAATCTCTCTTATTCCCGCGTACTCAAATAAATCTCTCATACCGTCTGGGAAATATCTGTAAGTATCAAAAGGATGTTTATGTTCTATCCAAGTGTGAGGAGCAATAATACAGATATACTTTGAATAGTAGGGGTACAAACTCTTTAACCAATCCCAAGGTCTTTTTACATGCTCCATAACTTGACCACTTATAACAATGTCATACTGTCTTACTATATTTTCGTATCCAACTATATCAACATTCAAACCGGGAACAATATCCATGCCTGTATATTGATAATCTGATGTAAAAATATCCCTATAAGAAGGATAAGGGGAAGGTCCACATTGAAAAGAACCAACATCAAGAATAGAAGCACCTTTCATATCTTGTAAATAAGTTTCTCTAAAAAACGTCATTAACTGCATACTTGTCTGGTGCATTAAAGTCTCCTACTATGGTTTTACCCAAAACCAACTTGGAAGAATTTCTTCTGAGGTTAGATACCAAGGATCTATCCCATTAGCCTTCGCATATTCATCTACTGCCAGTTTTACTTGACAGCGACTATTGTAAATATAATCATGTCCAGACACAATCCCTCCTGATCTTACCTTTTTACTCCATTCAATTATATCCTCTTTAACAAAACTGTAATGATGGTTGGCATCTATATAAACAAAATCTAACGAATTATCTGCTATATCCGATAGTGCATCCATACTCATCTTTCTGATATATTGAACATTATAAGGAGCCAGTAACTTCATGGTGCTTCTAAACCTTTTTCTTATAATATTTATTTTCCTATTCCCATAAGGAATCCAAGGATCAACGCAGAATAATTTTAATCCTTGATTAGCTTTTAGTAGTACTTCAGAATTCACACCATAAAGAACGCCTATTTCAGCTCCTACCTTATATCCTAATTCAAAAAACAATATCGCTAAACTGTTTCGATCAAGATTTCCAACTAATGGCATAGATTCTTTTTTCTCTATTCCAAACATATTCTGTATATGGTTATGTATATCCATCAAAATCCTCCTGGTCATTAACTACTATTTCTGGTTGTTTACTTTGCATCTCCACCCATAATGGGTTAAGTGGATATATCTTTGTTCCCCATCCTTTGCCTTCGTGTCTATATAACCTACCTGCCATTGACTTAGCCATAGTTGTTGCAATTTTTAACAGTTCTCGTACTTCCGGATCTTTTGTCTTACTATAAGCCTGTCTTAATACTTCACAAGTAGTGTATCTCTTACCGAGATGGGTCATGCGTTCTTCAGTTTCCGGTTCCCAATGAAACCAATTATCACTTTTTCTTGACATTAAAACAATCTCCCGTCATGTAAATGTTGTTGTAGCTCCTCTCTAACTTGTTCTTCTGTAAGTGTATTGTAATGAGAACTATTTCCTCTTATGCGGTTCTGTTCGCTTTGCCTTTTTACTCCCCTCATCCTTCTATCAATACAAAAACACGGATCGGCCATCATCCAATGTGCTCCCAATAAAACAGTTTCACTGGTAACGTACCGATGCCTATTCCATATATTATGCTGCCCAGGCATCCATTTTAATTTTCTAACTCCAGTTCGCACAACAATAGGTTTTGTTCCAGACTTGTTTTGCCCTTGAACAACATCAGCATCCCCATACCTTCTTTGCTCTTCAATTGAACGATTGATATCCAAATCTTGATCCATAACTGTTCTATAAACCTGATAGAGACGAACAAAGAAGATGTCTGCTGATTCTTCTGTTATCTCTTTCTTCAGCCCTTCTTGGAAAACAAACTCGTCGGCATCAACGGCTATGAAGTAATCCGCTGTAGATTCTGTGTAGCATTTGTTCAGTTTTGCTACGGCAATATCATTATCAAACCCAGCAGGGAATTTAATATACTCCAATGAAGCATTTGGATACTGAGAGATAATATCCTCAACATTATCTGTTGACTCTTCATCGTCAATAATCCTTATTTTATCTGCAAAGCTGTAGTGCTTTAGAAAATAATTGGAAAGAAACCCCTCATCAAACCACATGCTACAGATCTCGATAGTTGGATTCATAAATAGTACCTCTCCCATTCTTGTTCCAGATTTTTTACTTCGGATTTAAGCATATTTTCTGTTGGAATGTAACCATCCAATAGTCCATTCGGAGAATCCACAAACTCATACTTAATTCCATGCCTTTTGCATATCCTTTCCATAAATGGGGCAACCTCAGTCCCTACTCCAGAACCAACATTGTAAGTCCCACAAATCAAATTTCCATTCAGTATCCAGTTGACCACATCGGCGATATGATCCACCGGAAAGTAATCTCTGACCACCTTCTGACTCGTGAAAATCTGAAAGGTCTTGTTCTGTTTCTTGCATTGAGCTAAGAGATAGAATATTGATCGGTCATCATGCTCTCCATAGGGGTTCATGAAGCGTAGAATCCAGAATTTCTTGAAGTAGATTCGGATTAGTTTCTCCGCAGCCAGTTTTGATAGTCCATACGGGGAAACTGGCTCAAGGTTTCCATGCCGATCATACACGCATGATGTAGACGGGAATATTATCCCGTCGAATTCATTTTTCTCTATCAGCAACGCAAGATCCCTAAAGTTATTTTCAATATACTTAACTGGATTCTTAAATGACTCATTCTGCTGTACCCATGCTGATAAATGGATAAGCAACCCCCTTCTGCCGCTAATGCAAACATGATTTTTCCCATCCTTCAAATCAACTTCGTCAAAGGGAAATTTAATGGCGTTGCGTATAGCTGTTCCTATAAACCCTCGGCTCCCTGTGATCAAAATGTCTTCCATAACTACTCCTTTCGATTTTCAATGTGTACTGTACCCCAGTGAACTATGACTCCCGGAACCAGTTCTGTAACTTCGTCAACATCAATCCAAAAACCATTTGCTTGTATTGTTCCTTTATCGCTTTCTTGACCACCACTTTTGGGAAAGAAAGGTGTTTTCTCGACCACAATTCCTATCCTATCCCCTTCAAAGACATCGAGTTCATCATACGCTTTTACATTGTCCATTTGTCTACCGCCTCAACCAGCTTGAATAGTCATACTTCTTAAACATTTCCGGATTATCCCAGTCCGTCGGCCATAAATCCATCGGCCACCATAACGGATTCTCAATAAGCTCTTTAAATGTTTTAATTTGTTTTGGCCACTTATTATTCAACCAAAAATCAGTAGAGTATATTTCCGACCTCCTCTTCTCGTTATAAGATACTGATGAATATCCTCTTCCCCAATCGCTCCCTTTATGTAAATGAGCATACCAAGCATTTTTATTTACGACACACCTCCCTCCAGACAAACTTACCTTGAAAATCAACTCCTGTGCCTCTTGATAGTCGCCATACCCTTGTACTTGCATGCAATCCAAATCATGAAATAACTGTCTCGGCATAAACCAGCAACTACCCTGTATAGACAAAATATCATCTATAAGAATGTTCTTTCGCTGTTCTTCTCTATGAAAGTAGCCACCTTTACGGCAGCAATTACATGAAGTTACTCCATATTCCCCCATCCATTTCTTTCCGTGCATTCCCCACGAAAACTGTTCGTCATTCCTAAACGGATACGTCAGGTAAAGGTGATGAATTGGACCGTATTTCCTGACATTCTCTTTTCCATCCAACCATGCTTGGCCATCTAAAGAGTACCTTGCTGGAACTGCTAACCAGTTATCATCGCAATCTGCTGCGAGAATCACATCATAGCCTTCTGAAAATTTACAATGGTCATCAGTTTTCATCACGTACTTACCTTTAGCCACACTTACTGCTTGATTGATTGCTACTCGCATTCCCTGCGATGTGTTGTTATGAATAATTGTCAAATTGTCCCGTTCTTGTAAAGGTGGATTCGGCTCATATCCATCTAGAACTATGACGACTTCTACATCCCCTGTGGCTTGTTCAAACAGCCCGTCAATTGTTTTGGAAACGAAGGGCCACGTTGGAACATTACGCGATGGTATTATTACTGACAGCATCTTGTTCTCCTTTCAATTTTGATTTCATATTCCTCGGCCTATCATTTATAACCCTGTTTTCCCTTCCAAATCTTAGGCAGGACGCGTTTTCATATCCAATCTTAACCCCTTTTACCCTAATTTAGCCTTGGGCTTATTTTACGCGAAATTTGGGGTGTTTTCACACTCCTTTCAATTCATATTTCTCTTCCAACGGAATCGGATACTTGACTTCCCACTCAACCTTTTGCTGCTCCCAGTCCTCAGGCCACTCAGGTATCGGCCAAAAATGTTCAATAATCCATTTCATTGGTCTTATTGCCCCTGCCCACTTGTCATTCATCCAGAGGGCAGACCCAAACCTTTCCGTATTCCTCATTGCCGTCATATCTAAAGGATATTCTCTTGAAGTTGGCAATCCTTCTTCAGCCGCTTTGTGCATGTGAGCATACCATAAATTTTTATTAACAACGCACCTCCCTCCGGATAACCATGTCTTAAACACAACCTCTGGTGGTTCTTGGTAGAGAGAAGAAAAAAGATTCTCTTCTAATCCACCAATCTTAAAGAAATGATCTCTGGGCATAAACCAACATGATCCATGTATAATCATTATCTCGTCAATTTTGATATCTGCCCGTTCAATCTCTCGATAATAAAACTGTTGTGGTCCCATATTCAAAGGATCTGCACCATTTTTTCCTAACCATTTCTTAGAATGTAGTCCCATTCCATAACGATGTCTATCAAGATATCGGTAAGGGTAAGTCATAAACTCGTATTCTATTGCATCCCTTCGTCTTTCCCATAATACAGGATCAAGCATATACCGACTAGGTACTTGAAGCTGGTTCGATTGACTTTCTTTTATTAATGCCTCATCAAATCCCTTTGAAAAAGAACAATGATCATCGCATTTAAGAATGTACTCTCCCTTGGCAAGAGAAGCACCCATATTGATACTTTTTCTCATACCTGTTTG
>Ga0315284_10013890_pt1 | contig 11474 bp, 7 predicted proteins | sample YL17G09_16_MG_FD_203696 | JGI IMG/M metagenome (GOLD analysis project Ga0315284, IMG submission 203696) | Sediment microbial communities from Yellowstone Lake, YNP, Wyoming, USA - YL17G09_16 | ecosystem: Environmental > Aquatic > Freshwater > Lake > Sediment | place: USA: Wyoming | collected... | reverse complement strand
CGCACGGTGAGCGCGAGCACCAGGCCCTGGGCCTTGCGGTCCTCGGTGACGAAGCCGAGGCCGTGGCGGATGGCGGCGCGGGGGCTGCGGATGTCCACCGGCTGCCCGGCGACCAGGATCTCGCCCTCGCGACGGGGGTCGGCGCCGAAGATGAGCCGGGCCACCTCAGTGCGGCCGGAGCCCACCAGGCCGGTGAGGGCGACGATCTCGCCCCGGTGCACGCAGAGGCTGACCCCGTGCACCGGGCCGCCGCCCAGGCCCTTCACCCGGAGCACCTCCTCCCCGATCTCGGGGCGCTGGCGAGGCTTGTCCCGGGCGAGCTCCCGGCCCACCATCATGTGGATGATGTCGCCCCGGGTGAGCTCGGAGACGGGGCGGGTGCCGATCAGCCGGCCGTCCCGGAGCACGGAGACGCGGTCGGCGATCTCGAACACCTCTTCCAGGCGGTGGGAGATGTAGATGATGCTCACTCCCTCATCCCGCAGACCGCGGATGAGGGTGAAGAGGCGCATCAGCTCGTGCTCGGTGAGGGTGGCGGAGGGCTCGTCCATGACGATCAGCTGGGCGTTGGCGGAGAGGGCCTTGGCGATCTCCACGAGCTGTTGCTGGGCGACGCTGAGGTGGCCGACGGGCTCGCCGAGGCCGATCTGGACCCCCAGCCGGTCGAGCACCCGGGCGGCGTCGGCGTAGAGACGGCGCCAGTCCACGAAGCAGCGGGCGCGCAGGGGCTCCCGGCCCAGGTAGATGTTCTCCGCCACCCCCAGGTAGGGCACCAGGTTGAACTCCTGGTAGATCATGCTGATGCCCAGCTCCTGGGCGCGTTGAGGGGAGCCGATCTGCACCGGCTGACCGGCGAGGAAGATCTCGCCCGCTTCCAGGGGGAGGGCGCCGGAGAGGATCTTCATCAGGGTGGACTTGCCGGCGCCGTTCTCGCCCACCAGGGCGAGCACTTCGCCGGGCATGACTTCCAGGGTGACCTCCTCCAGGGCGCGCACGCCGGGGAAGTCCTTGGTGATGCCCTGCATGAGCAAGAGCGGGGTCTTGGTGTCGGCCAGCATTTGGGTGCTGGTTCGCCGCCGGGCGGGGGGAATCCTTGGGAGGCGGGCGGGGCTAGAAGAGGAACATGCGGTGGCCGTGCACGCCGGAGATGGTGTCGATCACGATCCAGAGGGCGGCGGCCACGAACTCTCCGAGCACCAAGCCCAGGAAGGCGGGGCGGGCGGCGCGGAAGGCAGGCATGCCGCCGAAGTGGAGCAGCACCGCCTTCAGGCTCCAGCCTACCAGGATGGAGAACCAGAGCTGGATCATGGGCCAGCTGGGGCCCATGGCATAGCCGATGGGGTGCAGCGGCCACCAGGGGAAGTTGGCGCGGGCCAGCAGCAGCCACCACATGACCAGCGTGCCCAGGCCGAAGAGCTGGAGGCCGGCGAAGTTGGGCTTGAGCGGGTTCTCCAGGTAGCTCTTGAGCACCTGGAAGGGCTGCTGGGGGGACCAGATGGCGAACCAGGGCTCCATGGTGACCGCGCCGTGCCGGTAGGCGAGCAGCACCAGGGTGACGTAACTGGTGACGGTGGCGGCGGCGACGGCGGCGATCAGGGCCGGGAGCAGGCGGCGGCGGGAGAGGCCAGCGAGGCCGGTCATCTTCCAGATGTCGTTGAGGAAGGGGAGCAGGAAGCCGCGCAGGTCGAACATGGAGAGACCGCGCTCCAGGTAGGCGAGCACGGCGAGGTTTTGGGTGCCCAGGGGGCCGGTGCCGATGGCCACGGCCATGATGTCGGTGGGGCGGAAGGGGGCCTGGATGAAGAGCAAGCCGCCCTCGGCCACAAAGCGGGAGAGCACCAGCAAGGTGAGCAGGAAGAAGACGAACACCACCACCCCGAGCAGGGGGTTAAGTCCGGCCAGGCCGGTCATCACCACCAGCAGGGCCAGCCCCCCGGCCAGGCCGCGCAGGGCCGCGCGGTAGCTGATGGCCTCCTGGTCCTGCTCCGGGTCGGACACCTCCGGGTGGCGGGCCAGGTACCAGAGGCGGGCCAGGTGGGGGCGGGCGGCCCAGGCCATGCCCAGGGCGAGGGCGAAGAAGGCGCCCAGCATCTGGTAGGCGGCGAAGGCGGGCACGGGATAGTTGGGGATGTAGGCGACGTCGTAGCCCAGGGCGGTGATGAGCACGGCCTCCAGCTTGTAGATGAAGAAGAAGAGCCAGAGGCTGAATGAGAGCTCGGCGGGGAGCAGGAAGCTGAAGCCGATCACCGAGAAGTGGGTCCAGATGCCCAGCATCCCGATCTGGTGCCAGGGCCACACGGCAAAGTAGCGTCCCAGATCGGTACTGAGCGGCACCTCGGGCACCGCCGGGTTGTAGTAGTGCAGGCCGTTGATCCCGTGCAGCACCATGGGGATGGCGAACCCCATCCACATCAGCCGGTTACGGAAGAACGCGGACAGCCCGGCCTCGCCTTCCCGGCCCACCATCTCCAGGGGGAGTTGGACCAGGGGGTAGGTGAGCCGCTCCCGGTCCACCCACTGCTTGCGGATGATCACGCTCAGGCAGAGCACCACCCAGAAGACGACATAGGCCATCACCGTCCAGGCGACCAGGGGCACCAGCCAGGCGCCCCAGGGGATGGCGGCCGCCAGCCGGAGCAGGGACATGCCCTGCCCCTGGGGCAGGCCCTCGTAGAAGCTGCGGATGATGGCCGGGCTGGCGGGCTGCAGGAAAGGGGGCAGGTGGTCGTAGAGGGCGTACACCCAGCCCAGGCTGAGGCCCTTGGCCACCTCGGGGTAGGCGCGCATGTCCACCGGCACGAACCACTGCGGGATGTGGCGGAAGAAGAGCAGGCGCCAGTTGTTTTCCGGGGTTTCGAAGTAGAAGGCGCCGGCCATGGTGGGGATGAGGTACTCGGTGAGCCCGAAGGAGGGGATGCCGGCCCCGGCGAGCATCATGCAATAGCTGACCAGCACCTCCTGGCGGGAGAGGCGCAGGGGCCGGGCGAGGACGCCCAGGGCGAGCCGGGGCAGTACCAGGATGAGCAGGAAGATGGTGAAAGCGCCGATGGGCAGGTGGCAGGCAGCGATCCAGGTGCCGCGCAGGAAGAGGTCGGAGTAGGGGGTGGCCACCCCGAGCAGCACGGTGCCGGCCAGCCCCACCAGCACCGCCCGCCTGGTAATGGTGCCGGTCTTCTCGGTTGCCGCGGCAGTGGCAGGGGAGGGGGGCTGGGCGAACTGCACGGGGGGAGGATTCGCCCCAGGGGCAGGCCATCCTGCCCGGCGCTAGCGCTGCTGCTTGGAGGTAAGGAAGCTGTCTATCATCTGCCACCAGGTGCCCCGCCAGTAGCGCACGTGACCGTCGGCGTAGCCGACCACCTGGTAGCCGAGGCCGTCGCCCAGATGAGTGCCGGGGATGCCGGGCACGGGGGGCAGGAAGTGGAGGTGGACGTAGGTTTCGCTCATCAGCTCGTGCCGGCCGTAGCTGTCGCAGCCGAGCACGATCACCCGGCCGGGGTTATCCAGCTGGGAGAGCCGGGAGCCGCAGGCGAAGAACTGGTCGGCGTCGGCATCGCCGGTCCCGCCCAGGAGCAGGCCGTTGGGGGCGGTACCGGCGTCGTCATCATCGGGGGCATAGAGGTAGAGCAGCAGGGCGAGCGGCGAGCGGGTGGGCAGGTAGCCGGGGTCGGTGCGCCGGCCGTGTCCGGCACAGGCCCAGTAGTAGGAGCCGCTCTGGTCCACCTTGCCGGGGAAGGTGGTGATGCCCGGGTGGTCGCGGGTGAGGCGCATGCCCACGGTGGGGCAGGTATAGAGGTCGTCGTTGCGCACGTAGTTGTTCAGGGCATCCCCCAGCATCCAGTTGGCATAGCCCTGGTAGACGGGGGGGGCGAACTGGGGCAGGGGATGGGCACCGCTGTCGTCCCAGTCGAAATCGACGCGGGGCAGGCACTCGTCGTAGTCCTGGGCGTAGAGCAGGGTGGCCAGGCAGAGCTGGCGCACGTTGGACATGCAGGTGGCCTTGCGGGCCTGCTCCCGGGCGCGGGCGAAGGCCGGGAACAGCAGCGCCGCGAGGATGGCGATGATGGCGATCACCACCAGCAGCTCGATCAGGGTGAAGGCCCGCCGACCCATGGTCCAGCTCTCCTCCCGAATCCCGGCCGGCTAGCCGGAGGCCGGCCGGGCGGGTGTGCCTAGACCGCCTCCTCAGTCTTGGCCGGGACCTGTTCAGGCTCCGGCTCCGCCTCTTCGGCCTCTTCCTCCACCGTGCGCTTGGTGGGCGGAGTGACCACTGCCAGCATCTCCTCGGCATGGCTGAGCAGGTCCACCCCGGCCGGCAGCGTCAAGTCGCTCACGTGCAGGGACTGCCCGATGTCCAGACCGGAGACATCGATCTCCAGGGAGGCCGGGACGTCCCCAGGCAGGCAGGCCACGCTCACCTGGTGCAGGAGCTGGTTGAGCACCCCGCCCTGCTTGTGCCCGGCCGGCTCGCCGGCCAGCGTCACAGAGACGGTGGCGTGGATCTTCTCGGTCAGCGAGACCTGGTGGAAGTCCACGCTGAGCAGGGCGCCGGTGAGCGGGTCCCAGGCCACGGCCTGCACCATGGCCAGGGGGCCATCCTGGCCTTCGGGCAGCTTGAGCTGCACCAAGACATTGCTGTGGGCGACATGGCCGAAGCGGCGAGCGAACTCCCGGGCGTCCACGGCCACCGGCAGGGGAGCCATGCCCCGGCCATATACTACACCAGGGGCGAAGCCGTTGGCACGCAGCCTCTTGGCCGCTTCTTTGCCCATTTGTTCGCGAATGGTGACGTCGAACACCTGCTGATCCATACAACCCTCCTGGCGATGGCGGCTGGGGCCTCCAGCCTAGCGCTTGTCTTCCACCCAATGCTTATCGAAGAGAGTGCTGACGGAGAGGTCCTCATGCACGCGGTGGATGGCTTCCGCGAGGATGGGGGCGAGGGAGAGCACCTTGATCTTGGGGCGCTGCTTCTCCGTCGGCAGGGGGATGGTGTCGGTGATCACCACCTCCTGCAGGCAGGAGTTCTGCAGGCGGTCGGGGGCATTATGGGAGAACACGGCGTGGGTGGCACAGGCGTAAATCTCGGCCGCCCCCCGCTCTCGCAGCGCCTCGGCGCCGGTGACCAGGGAGCCGGCGGTGTCGATCATGTCGTCCACCAGGATGGCGCGCTTGCCCTCCAGGTCGCCGATCACCTCCATCACTTCGGACTGGTTGGGCTCGGGGCGGCGTTTGGCGATGATGGCCAGGGAGGCCTTGAGCCGGTCGGCGAAGGCGGTGGCGCTGCCCACTGCGCCCACGTCGGGGGACACCACCACCGTGCGGTGGTCGCCGTAGCCGGCCTGGAGCAGGTACTCGGCCAGGTAGGGACCGGCGGAGAGGTGGTCCACCGGGAGGTTGAAGAAGCCCTGGATGGAGGGGACGTGCAGATCCACCACCAGCAGGCGCTGGGCGCCGGCGGTGGTGATCAGGTCGGCCACCAGCTTGGCGGTGATGGGCTCCCGGCCGGCGGTCTTTTTCTCCTGGCGGGAATAGCCGTAGTAGGGGATGACGGCGACGATGCGGCGGGCGGAGGCCCGCTTGAGGGCGTCGATGAGGATCAGGAGCTCCATCAGGTTCTCATTGGCCGGGGGGGCGGTGGGCTGGACCACGAATACGTCCGTTCCGCGCACGCTCTCGTTGATCTGCACCCGGATCTCGCCATCGGCGAAGCGGCGGACGTCGGTGTCGGCGACGCTCATGCCCAGGCGCTGGGCGATGTCCTCGGCGAGGCGGGGATTGGCGGTGCCGGTGATGATCTTGAGGTCATACATGGTCTCGCGAGTCCTCCCGTGAGGCGAGCAAAGCTTCCGCCTGCGCCAGCTCCTCCAGGGTATTCACCCCCAGGGCCTCTTGCGGATCCTGGGCCGGAAGGGCCTCCACCCGGGTGCCCCGCGCCCGCAGCAGCGCCACTGCGTCGGTGAGGTAGAGCTCTCCCTTGGCATTGTCTCCCTGCAGGGAGCCCAGTATATCAAAGATTGCGGGCGCCCTGAACACGTACATGCCGGCGTTGACCTCGGTGATCGCCCGCTGCGCGGGGGTGCAGTCGACGGCTTCCACGATGGCGGCCACGCCCCCGGTGTCGTCGCGCACGATGCGCCCGTAATCACCGCCTTCCGGCAGGCACATGGAGAGCAGCACCGCCCCCACGCCTGGCTGGCGATAGCGGGCAAGGAGGGCCTTCACGGTCTCGACTCGGAGCAGGGGGGTATCGGCATAGAGCACCACCACCGGGCCCGCGAAATCCGCCAGCTCCGCGGCGGCACAGGCCAGGGCGTGGCCGGTGCCCAGCCGCTCGGCCTGCAGCACCGGGCGGCACCAGGGGGGGAGGACGGCGCGCACCTCGCGGGCGCGGTGCCCGACCACGGCCACCACCCGGGCGGCCCGGGCGCGGCGCACGGTGTCCAGCACGTGGAGCAGCATGGGCTTGCCCAGCACCGGGAGGAGGGGCTTGGGGAGCGGGGAGCTCATGCGCGTGCTCTGCCCGGCGGCAAGCACTACGGCAGCGAAGGGACCAGCAGCGGGCATGGAGCGCTCCCAAGGTCAGCGGCCCCGATGGGGGGCCGCAAGGTGGGTGGCTGGCGGGCCAGGACTCGAACCTGGGATCTTCAGATCCAAAGTCTGACGTGTTACCGACTACACCACCCGCCACCGTCTGCGATCATTCTAGCAAATGCCGGCTTCCTTGTCCACGGCGGGCACCTCCCACCGGCGGGAGAGCGCCGGGGGAGCAGGCGGGGGGGCCGGGCGGGCGCGAAAGCGGCCCGCGTGCTATAATGGTCGGTGGAGTTTGCCCAAAGTATGCAGGAAACCGAATTGCAGTGGGACCAGTTGTGCTGCCGGGTGACCAAGCCCGCCCGGTACACCGACGCGGAATGGAACGCCATCACCCCCGCGGACCAGCACCCCCAGCTTCGCTTTGCCCTGGCCTACCCGGACGTGTACGAGGTAGGCATGTCGCATTTGGGCCTGCGCATCCTCTACCACGTGCTGAACTCTGACCCACGCTTCGTGGCGGAGCGGGTGTTCTCGCCCTGGGGGGACATGGAGGCGGAGCTGCGGGGGACGGGCATGCGCCTGGCCACCCTGGAGAGCCGCACCCCGCTGGGTGACTGTGACGTGGTAGGCATTGACCTGCCCTACGAGCTGACCTTCACCAACGTACTCAACCTGCTGGACCTGGGGGGCATCCCGGTGCGGGCGGCCGACCGGGGGGAGGAGATGCCGCTGGTGATCGCGGGCGGGCCGGCCGCCAGCAATCCCGAGCCCCTGGCCGATTTCGTGGACGCTTTCTTCATCGGCGAGGCGGAGCAGGGGATCCTGGAGATCGCCCAGGCCCTGGCGGAGACCAAGGGCGAGCCGCGAGCCCGGCGCCGGGAGCGGCTGGCGGCGATCGCGGGGGTGTACGTCCCCGCGCTCTACCGGGTGGAGGAGCGGGAGGGGCTGCTGTGCCCGGCGCCCACCGATGGCGCACCCTCGGTGGTGAGGCGGCGGCTGGTGGACCTGGAGACCGCCCCCTACCCCACCTGCCCGGTGGTGCCTTACCTGGAGACGGTGCACGACCGGGTGACCCTGGAGGTGATGCGGGGATGCACCCGGGGCTGCCGGTTCTGCCAGGCGGGGATGGTGTACCGGCCGGTGCGGGAGCGGTCGGTGGAGACCCTGACCCGGCTGGCGGGCGAGGCGCTGGCCTGCACGGGATATGACGAGATATCGCTGCTGGGCTTCAACAGCGCGGACTATTCCCGGGCACAGGAGCTGATTGACGCCCTGCTGGAGCGGCACGCGGGGGAGATGGTGAGCATCTCCATGCCCTCGCTGCGGGTGGACACCTTCTCGGTGGAGCTGGCCCGCAAGCTGCAGACGGTGCGCAAGTCGGGGCTCACCTTCGCCCCGGAGGCGGGCAGCCAGCGGCTGCGGGACGTGATCAACAAGAACGTGACGGAAGAGGACCTGTTTGCGGCCGCCCGGGCCGCCTTTGAGGCGGGCTGGTTTGGGCTGAAGCTGTACTTCATGATTGGCCTGCCCACGGAAACCGACGAGGACGTGCGGGGGATCGTGCACCTGGTGCGGCGGCTGGAGCAGCTGGGGCGGGAGGTGCTAGGCAAGGAGCGCCGGGGGCGGCTGCGGCTGGCGGTGAGCGTGAATCCGTTCGTGCCCAAGGCGCACACCCCGCTGCAGTGGGACGGGCAAGCGCCCGCCCCGGAGCTGCAAAGGAAACAAGCGATCCTGAGAGAAGGGTTAACCGGCAAGCACCTGGACCTCTCCTGGGGCAAAGGGGAGCAGAGCATGCTGGAGGCGGTGTTTGCGCGGGGGGACAGGAGCCTGGGGCCGGTGCTGGAGGAGGCCTGGCGGCTGGGGTGCAAGTTCGACGCCTGGGGGGAGCAGCTGCGGCTGGAGCGCTGGCAGCAGGCGTTTGCCCGGCATGGGCAGGATCCCCAGGAGCTGGCTTCCCGCCACCTGGGGGTGGAGCAGCCGCTGCCCTGGGACCATATCTGCTACGGCGTGACCAAGGAGTACCTGGCGGCGCAGGCGCGGGCGGCGCGGGCCGGGGAATGCACGCCGGACTGCCGATTTGAGGGATGCACCCTGTGCGGGGCCTGTCCGCCGGCTGCCGGCACAGCATAGATTCGAAGAGGTTTACTATTGCAGCAGATGGTCTGCCGGCTGGCTAAGGGCCAACCGGTCAAGTTCATTTCGCACCTGGACTGGATGCGAGCCATCGCGCGCGCGCTGCGCCGGGCCCGCTTGCCGGTGGCCTACAGCGCCGGCTACAACCCCCACCCCCGCCTGGCGTACGGGCCGCCCCTGTCTGTCGGCAACACCAGTGAGACCGAGCTGGTGGCGGCCACGCTGACGGAGGCCGTGGACCCGGGCACCTTCCAGGAACGACTGGCGGCTGCGCTGCCCCCCGGCATCCGGGTGCTGGCGGCCTGGCCGGCCCCGCTGCTGGGGGGGAAGGTGACCTTTGGGGAGCTGGACACCGTGGTGTACCTGGTGACGGTGTGGGGGCCGGTGGACCAGGAGGCGCTGAATACGAAGGTGTCACAGATCATGGAGGCGGAGCAGCTGCCCTACCGGCGGCTGCGCGTGGGGAAGGTGAAGGAGTTCGACGCCCGGCCCCTGGTGCGGCTAGTGCAGGTGGTGGAGGCGTCCGAGAGCTCCGCGGTACTGAAGCTCACCCTGCGGCTGGGGCCCAGCGGGACCCTGCGGCCGGAGGAAATGTTGGATCTGCTGGGCCTGGCGGCCACTTGCCACGCCCAGGTGCATCGCACCGCCCTGTACACGGCAAAGACGCCCACCCCCGGGCGGCCGCGGCCGACGCGGCTGCTGGGTGGAGCGCGCCGGCGGCGGTAGCGGAAAGGAAGAGTTTTGAGCAAAGAGATCATCATCAACGCCAGCAAGCTGGAGAGCCGGGCCGCGATCCTGGAGGACGGCCAGCTGGCAGAGCTGCACGTGGAGCGCGAGCCGAACGTGGCGGGCAGCATCTACAAGGGCCGGATCACCAACGTGCTGGCCGGCATGGACGCGGCCTTTGCGGAGATCGGGCTGGAGCGCAACGGGTTCTTGTGCGTGGACGACATCATTCTGCGCCGGGAGGAGCAGGAGGTGCTGGGGGTGCCCGCCCCCTCCGACAAGAAGCACCCCTCGATTACGCAACTGGTGCGGCCCAACCAGGAGGTGCTGCTGCAGGTGGTGCGCGCCCCCCTGGGGTCCAAGGGGGCGCGGGTCACTACCCGGCTGGCGCTGCCGGGGCGCTACCTGGTGTTGATGCTGCACACCGAGGGGCCCTACGTGGGGGTGTCGCGCAAGATCACCGACGAGAAGGAGCGCCAGCGGCTGCGCGAGCTGGGGGACAGCCTGCGCCCGGAGCACCACAGCCTGATCCTGCGCACGGAGGCAGAGGGCAAGGGGCTGCGCGACCTGCGCAAGGAGCTCACCTTTCTCACCCAGCTTGCGGACCGGATCACGGAGAAAGCGCGCCAGGTGTCCGCGCCCAGCCTGCTCCACCAGGACCTGAACATGATCTTCCGGGTGATCCGGGACAGCTTCGGGCGGCAGGTGAGCCGGGTGCTGATTGACGACGAGGAGGTGTACCAGAACGTGCTGGAGCTGGTGAACATGATCGCCGCGCCGCTGCGGCGGCGGGTGATGCGCTACCAGGACCGGGTGCCCATCTTCACTGCCTTCAACATTGAGGCGGAGATTGACCGGCTGCTCAAGCGGCGGGTGCGGCTGCCCTCCGGGGGGCACATCACGGTGGACACCACGGAGGCGCTGGTGGCCATTGACGTGAACACCGGCCGCTACACGGGGGGCGCGGGGCTGGAGGAGACCATCGTCCACACCAACCTGGAAGCGGTGCAGGAGATCGCGAGACAGCTCCGGCTGCGCAACCTGGGCGGGATTCTGGTGCTCGACTTCATCGACATGGAGCGGGCGAAGCACCGCCAGCAGGTGACGGAGGCGCTCTCGGAGGCGCTGAAGCGGGACCGGGCGAAGACGAAGATTCACCAGATCAGCCCGCTGGGGCTGATCGAGATGACCCGCAAGCGCACGGGCGAGAACCTGATGGAGATGCTCACCGACCCCTGCCCCTACTGCAGCGGGACGGCGATGGTGAACGAGCCGCTGACCACCGCGCTGCGCATCGAGCGGGAGCTGGCGAAGAGCGCGGCCACCACCCGGGCGGACGTGTTCCTGGTGCGGGCGCATCCCCGGGTGACCTCGGTGCTCTTGGGGCCGAACGGGGGGTACGTCGCCCACCTGCAGCAGCTGGCGGGCAAGCCCATCTACCTGCGGGCGATGGAGGGGCACCTGGAGGAGTACCAGGTGGAGGGCTTGACGTTTGGCGAACTGGCCGCCCAGCTGCGCCTGCCCAGCGTGGGGAACACGGTGACGGTGACGGTGGTGGACCAGGATCCCAGCCTGGGGCTGGAGGTGCAGGGGCTGGCGGAGGGTTACCACGTGTTCATCGAGGCCCCGGGGGACATCACCAAGCCGCAGGTGCAGGTGAAGCTGACCCAGGTCACGCCTTCGCTGGCCCGGGGGGAGCTGGCGGCAGTCGAGCTGGAGCAGATGGCGGCCGCCAAGAAGCGGACCCGGCGGCGGCGCAAGGCCGAGCAGCCGGCGCCCGCGGAGGCGGCCCCGAAGCGGCTGGAGATTCCGCCCATCGTGAAGCTGGCACTGCCGGCGATGCCGGTGCTGCCCCCGGAGATCGAGCTGGAGGAGGCGGAGGAAGCGGCGGAGGCCCTGGAGCCGGTGGTGAAGCGGCGGCGGCGGCGGCGCAAGCCGGGCGAGGCCCCGGAAGCAGCGGCCGCTCCGGTAGAGGAAGCGGCGCCGCCCGCGGCCGAGCCCGAAGTGCCGTCGGAGGAGCGCCCCCGCAAGCGGACGCGCCGGGGCGGGCGGCGGCACCGGCGGCGGCCGGAAGCGGGCGA
>Ga0315284_10013889_pt1 | contig 11474 bp, 9 predicted proteins | sample YL17G09_16_MG_FD_203696 | JGI IMG/M metagenome (GOLD analysis project Ga0315284, IMG submission 203696) | Sediment microbial communities from Yellowstone Lake, YNP, Wyoming, USA - YL17G09_16 | ecosystem: Environmental > Aquatic > Freshwater > Lake > Sediment | place: USA: Wyoming | collected... | reverse complement strand
TTGAAAAACATCAGGCAAATTGATAACATAGAACTGGAAAGAAACTATCCTGACACTATTTTAATAACTGTCAACGAAAGAGTTCCTGTTGCGCAAATAGTAACTGACGTTGCCGGAGACGTTGCCGGAAATGCCACTAAACTGGTGGATGAAAACGGCGTAATATTTTCAGGGGAAATGGCTGAATTGCCAAAGATAGTCAGGACGGTAGATGAGAGGGCCTTGAAATGCATTGCCAGATTTCTGCCGGAACTTAAAAAAGCGGATTCCGGATTCTATGGAAACATAGCAACCATAAGCGCCTCCAGCCCTGATGATATAATGTTGAATGTTTACGGAATTGACATACGGTGGGGTAAAGCGGATGACAAACTGAAGGAAAAAGTTACTGACTTGAAATCAGTGCTGACCAACATGGCTGAAACGAAAAAAAAGTGCAGTTCAATTGATATAAGATTCTGGGAAAGAGATAAGAGGGACGTCATAGTAAAATGAAAGTGAAGGGATTTTTATGAGAGGTGTTTATTATACAGGTATAGACATTGGTTCAACAAATATCTATATTGCCGTAGGCAGAAAGAATGAAAAGAAAAATCAGGAGATAATAGGCGCCTGTTGTTCTCCATCATTTGGGATTAAGGAGGGAATGGTAGTAAGCATTGAGAACACTATCACATCAATATCCAGGGCAATAAGGGAAGCCGAAACTGTATCTGATACTCAGATTAAGGCTGTAACCGTAGGAATTAAAGGCCAGCATATAGAAAGCTATAATCACGAAAGCGCGATAATGATATCCCGCACAGACAAGGAAATCTGCGATGAAGATGTTAAACGCGTAATGGACAATGCAAGAGTTGTGCGTATCCCTACGGAAAAAGAAATTATTCATATAATACCCCAGGGATATACAGTAGATGCTCAGCGCGGAGTTGAAAATCCTGTAGGAATGGAAGGGACACACTTAATCGCAAAGGTTCAGCTGGTTTTCGGCATGTCAAACGCAATAAATAATGTAGTGAAATGCATAAACAGGTCCGGCCTTGGTTGTTCAAGAACAATACTCGGAATTCTTGCAGCTTCTGACATCGTTGTCACCCGGGAGGAAAAAGACCTTGGCTGTATACTCATTGATATAGGCGGCCAGACAATAAACCTTGCAATATTCTCAGATGGTTACCTGCAATTTATCAAACAGTTGCCTATAGGCGGCGATATGATTACCCGAGACATAGCCCGTGTCTGCCGTGTATTGCCTTCGGAAGCCAAGCGCATAAAAGAATCCTTCGGCAATGCGGACGCCAAAATGGTACTTGAAGACCAGGTAATAACAACCATAGGCATTGACAATATTTCACAGGTCAAAGTATCGGAAAAGAACCTTGCTGATATAATTGAAGCAAGGATACGGGAGATACTTGGTTATATAAAGGATGAAATAAGAAATACGAACTATGAAAACCTTGTTTCATCAGGCGCAATATTGATAGGCGGATGTTCAATGCTGAATGGCATAAAAGACCTCACTGAAAACATACTTGGCATGCCTGTGCATATAGGCATCCCTCACAGTGTTACAGGTGTAAATGCTGTTACAGAAAGCCCCTTATACGCAACGGCGCTGGGGCTTGTAAAATATGCAGATGAGGATATTGAAACACTTATTAAGGAAAAAGCGTCAAAAGGGTTTTTAAGTAAATTGAAATCTATGCTGGACAGAGTGTTTTAAAACACCGGTTTAGCCAGTCACAAAACTGTAGCGGCGAGATTCCCACCAGAGGCGGGTCTGCCTCGGGCATGATATCACGCCCGACGATAACTAAGTTTGATACTTCGGCTAACACTCAGTACAGGTAAATCAAACCGCTACAAAGGATTAATGGTTATCGTCGATAGGGGCAGGAGGGTAAAAATATTCTGGCTTTTGAAATTATCGTCGACATAATAGTTTTGTGACAGGCCAAACACCAGTTAAATAAGGAGTTAATAATATGGGGCTAAAGTTTGTGCAGAATGAACCGGAACTATCGGCAAAAATAAAAGTTATAGGAGTCGGTGGAGGAGGAGGAAATGCGGTTAACCGGATGATAGAATACGGCATAACTAATGTTTCATTCATTGCCGCAAATACTGATTCACAAGCATTAAAACATTCAACTGCAGGCAGAAAACTTCAGCTTGGAATAAACCTTACAAAGGGCCTTGGTGTAGGTGGAGACCCTGAGATTGGAAGGAAAGCTGCTGAAGAAAACAGAAATGATATTAAAGAGATACTGTCAGGTTCGGATATGGTATTTATTACCGCCGGTATGGGGGGCGGTACTGGCACAGGCGGCGCACCGGTAGTTGCAGAAATTGCAAAAGAGTCTGGCGCCCTGACTGTTGGAGTGGTAACAAAACCATTTAATTTTGAAGGGCCTGTAAGAAGCAAACAGGCTTTAGAAGGCATAGCCAAACTAAAAGAGAAGGTTGACACCCTTATAGTAATCCCAAATCAAAAACTTTTTGAAGTCATCAACGAAACCACTCTTGCCCTGGAAGCCTTTAAAACCGCAGATGATGTATTGAGGCAAAGCGTTCAGAGCATAGCTGACATTATAACCACACATGGAATGATAAACGTTGATTTCGCAGATGTTAAATCAATTATGTTAAACGCAGGTGATGCCCTTATGGGTATGGGAAGCGGCAAAGGCAAAGGCAGGGCAATAATTGCCGCACAAAAAGCCATAGAAAGCCCTCTTCTTGATAATATTTCCATAAACGGCGCCAAAGGCCTGCTAGTAAATATAACAGGCAATACTGATATTACCCTAAAGGAAATACAGGATGCCATGGATATAATTAACAAGACTATCAGCGACAAGGCAAATATATTTTTCGGGCAGGTGATTGACCCTGCTTTGAATGATGAAATACGCATAACGGTCATTGCAACAGGGTTTCCCCAGCTAAGTGAAAAACAAAAAGAAAAACATTACAGGGATGATGAAGGGCAGAAGATTGAACATCCAAACAACAAGAGCAGGACGCTGGATATACCCACGATATTAAGACAAAATTCAAACAGGGACGAAAAATCATGGACATAAATTCACTCCTTAAACTTATGGTTGAAAAGAAATCCTCCGACCTGCATGTGAGCGTGGGAAACGTGCCTATAATAAGAATTGATGGGAGGCTTGTGGCTGCCACAGGCGACATTCTCACGGCGGAGGATCTCAAGGGGTTCGTTAAGACAATGATGTCGGAAAGGCAGCAGCAGATTTTTGAACGTGAACATGAATATGATTTTTCGTATGAAAACGCTGATATAGGAAGGTTCCGCGTTAATATATTTCTTCAAAGGGGCAGAATGAAAATAGTTATCAGGGCGGTTAACAGTGAAATACTCAGGTTCAGCCAGCTTGGAATGCCTCCTATCCTTGAAAAAATAGCAGAAAATCAAAGAGGCCTTATACTTGTAACCGGGACAACGGGCTCCGGCAAGTCAACGACACTTGCAGCTATTATTAATCACATTAATTCCACGCGTTCCACACATATAATAACCGTTGAAGACCCAATAGAGTATATTTTTAAAGATAAAAAGAGCATAATAAGCCAGCGAGAGCTCGGCTTTGACACTGCAAACTATTCTACGGCATTAAGGCAGATAGTAAGGCAGGACCCCGACGTGATTTTAATAGGAGAAATGCGCGACCTTGAAACAACGAGCGCTGCAATAACCGCTGCGCAGACAGGGCACCTTGTGCTTTCAACGCTGCATACAATAGACGCAATTCAGACAGTGTCCAGAATAATAGACATGTACCCTCCGCATCAGCAGTCTCAGGTAAGATTTCAGATAGCAGACACGCTAAAAGCAGTCATATCCCAGCGCTTGTTACCGGAAGCAAGCGGCAAAGGCAGAGTTGTAGCGGCTGAAATACTCGTAGTGACTTCATTGATTAAGAAGTTCATAATGGAAAACGATTTCAGCGATGTGCGAAAAACTATGGAGGAAAAAGGTGAGTTTTACGGAATGCAGACCTTCAACCAGGCGCTTGAAAAACTTTGTATTGAAGGAAGGGTGAAGGTGGAAGAGGCCCTCGCGGCAGCTTCCAATCCTGAAGAGCTTATGATGAGGCTCAAAGGTATTAAAGCAAGCAGTGATTCTCCGTTTGAATGAAAACATTTTCAATCCTACCTATAGAATTTAACATTAAATTTAATTCCATTTTAAGTTTTATTTCCACTAAAACCTGCGGAAACGCTAAATTACCGGAATGCAGAAAAGCAATTTCCTCAAATGCAGGCATAGCATATAACAAATTATCCTTATGCAGGCAGGTTCATGGGACAAATATTGTCATTGTGGATAAGAATAATTATGGCATGGAATTCCCGGATTCCGATGGATTGATTACAGCAATTTCAGGAGTCCCTATTGCTGTTTACAGCGCTGATTGCCTTCCAATATTTATTTATGACTATATACTGAATATTGCAGCCATAGTTCATGCAGGCACTATCGGGACCAAGGCCTGTATTGCAAAAACCGCGATTTGCAAATTTATAAAGACATACAATTCTTTACCTGAAAATATTCATGTTGCGCTTGGCCCTTGTATTTGCAGCAAATGTTACGCTTATGATATAGTTGGTGAAAATATGAATCAGCTCCATAATTGCGGCATAAATAATGATAACATCAGGGACAGTAATTTATGCACTTATGAAGATAAGCGGTTTTTTTCTTACAGGAGGGACAACAAAACGGAAGAAAGAATGATCTCCGTTATAATGATTAAATAGTTGTGTGAAGTAGCTGTCATACCTCCCAATATATCGGGGGACAGGAATGACATATGAATCTGGAATAATATATGTCAAAATTACTCGCATAAAAATGAGAAGATTCTAAGTTTTTATTGATATTTATCTTTAAAAATGTTATTTTATATTTTATTTTGCACCATGAAAGAAGAGGCTAAGAATGTCGGATGTAAAAACAATTTCAATAATAGGCTGTGGTAACATGGGTGAAGCGCTTATAGCAGGGATATTAAGAAGCAAACTATTCCCAGTTGAAAAAGTAATGGGGATGGACAATAGCCCTGAGCGCCTGAAATACATAAAAGAAAAGTATTCGGTAAATACCACCAAGGACATTGCGCTGGCGGTAAAAAACTCTGATATTATAATAATTTCCGTAAAACCTGCAATTGTTGAAAAAGCGCTTTCCGGAATGGCCGGCTGCCTCACAAAAAAGAAATTGCTTATTTCTGTTGCCGCAGGGATTACTACAGCTTTCATTGAAAAAATTACAGGTGGTGAAATTCCTGTTATAAGAGTGATTCCAAACACTCCGGCATTATTGTGCCTTGGCGCAAGCGGTATATGCAGGGGGAAATATGCAGATGAATTTGATGAAAGAACGGCCTCTGAAATCCTCCAGTCGGTTGGCATAGTAATTAACACAACAGAAGAGAAGCTGGATGCAATAACAGCTCTTTCAGGAAGCGGGCCTGCTTATGTCTTTTATTTTATAGAGTCCATGATTTCAGCGGGAATTAAAGCGGGGCTGAATGAAGAAGATGCCAGAAAACTAACACTGCAGACAATAATGGGCTCTGTCTATATGGTATATGAAACTGAGGACAGCCCTGAAACTCTCCGTAAAAAAGTAACCTCACCGGGCGGAACAACAGAAGCGGCTATCAGGGTGCTGGCAGAAAATAATTTCCAGGAAATATTAGTAGAAGCTATATTAAAAGCAAAAGAGCGTTCAAAAGAATTAGGAAAAATAAAGTAATATCGCATCTCTTTTCTGGTACCGGAAAAAAAATACATATAATATTATGGAGTGAGCATGAATAGCATGCCCAGAACAATATATTGGAAGTCAGGCAAGGTTTATATACTTAATCAGGCTTTATTGCCTTTTAGTATAAAATATGAGGTTTGCGATAATTACCTGCGGGTAGCAAGAGCTATTGAAGTGATGGAAATCAGGGGCGCGCCTGCAATTGGAGTTGCTGGAGCGATGGGGCTTGCGCTTGGCGCTATAAAAATAAATACTGCTGACGTCCGGGTATTTTTAAAAAAGCTTGATAACATAGGAAAAATACTGATTTCAACAAGGCCTACAGGATACAATCTTGAATGGGCTGTCAATAGGATGCTGGAAACAGCTGTCGCTAATAAAAAGCAACCAGTTAGTATCATAAAAACTTTAATGGTCAGCGAAGCAAATAACATACTTGCCGAAGACATAGCCATGAATAAAGCCATAGGTGATTTTGGCGCAAGCCTGCTTAACAAAGGCTCCAGTCTCCTTACACACTGCAACGCAGGAGCGCTGGCAACAGGAGGCTATGGAACCGCTCTTGGAGTAATAAGAAGCGCCCATAAACAGAAAAAAGTGAAAAGAGTATACATTGACGAAACCAGGCCGCGCCTGCAAGGCGCCAGGCTGACAGCTTTTGAAATGCTTAGAGAAAGAATACCTGCTACTCTTATATCAGATAACATGGCAGGACAGCTTATGAGCAAAAAAGCTATAGATGCAGTAATAGTCGGGGCCGACAGGATTGCCGCAAACGGTGATAGCGCAAACAAGATAGGGACCTATTCTTTGGCAGTGCTTGCCGGATATCACGGGATTCCATTCTATATTGCAGCTCCAAGTTCCACTATAGATGCAGGCATAAAGTCCGGTAAAAGTATAGTAATAGAAGAAAGAAGCAGGAAGGAAATACTTGAAATTAACGGCAGGCTGATTGCCCCAAAAAATATAGAGGTTTATAATCCTTCTTTTGATGTAACTCCTCATGAACTGATAACCGCAATCATCACAGAAAAAGGCATATTAAAAAGTCCTGACGCTAAAAAAATGAAAAATATACTGGAGTAAGCATGGAATACAACAAGACGGTTAATTTACCGCAGACAAAATTCAACATGAAGGCAAACCTGCGCCAGCTGGAGCCTGCAATCCAGAAATTCTGGAATGATATTAAGCTATATGAGCTCATTCTTGAAAAAAATAAGGCTAAGCAAAAATTCATATTACATGACGGCCCTCCTTATGCAAACGGCCATATACACATGGGGCATGCTCTGAATAAAATTCTGAAGGATATTGTCATCAAGTATAAAGCAATGAAGGGTTTCTACTCGCCTTATATCCCGGGCTGGGACTGCCACGGATTACCAATAGAATTCCAGCTACTGAAGGAACTCGGTTTAACAAGATATGAAATAGACCAGATTAAACTCAGGAAGAAAGCCGCAGCGTTTGCGTTAAAATTCGTTGAAATACAGAAAAAGGAATTGATTGCGCTTGGACTGCTGGGAGACTGGGGAAACCCATACCTGACGCTTGACCATTTATATGAGGTTAAAATTCTTGAAGTTTTCAAGAAAATTGCCGGGAAAGGCTATATATACAGAAGAAAGAAACCTGTTTACTGGTGCTCAGAATGCGAAACCGCTCTTGCGGAAGCGGAAGTAGAATACGCCGACCATAATTCCCCATCTGTTTACGTAAAGTTTAAAGTGCTTGATTCTTCAAGTAAACTACCCGTAGATGCTTCAGTGCTTATATGGACAACAACTCCATGGACCTTACCTGCAAATGTAGCGCTTGCCTTTCATCCCGAATTTGAATATGCAGCGGTTGATACAGACTATGGCATTCTTGTGCTTGCAAAAGAAAGAATTGAATTTATACGTGAAAAACTTGGCTTGAAAAAAGCAGTTATTCTGGAAACTTTAAAAGGCAAGGAACTTGAAGGCATCAGGTGCGCCAATCCTCTTCTTGAACGCTATTCAGCAGGTGTATGCGCCGCGTATATAACTCTTGAAGACGGCACCGGCGTGGTCCATATAGCTCCCGGACACGGACAGGAGGACTACGCAACCGGTTTAAAATATGACCTTCCGATTTTAAGCCCGGTTGACGATAAGGGGAGATTTACCGAAGAAGTTCCAGGATTTGCGGGGCAAAAAGTATTTGAAGCAAACAAGTTAATCATACAGGCGCTGACGGACTCCGGAGCGCTTTTATTAACAGAAAACACAGCTCATTCTTATCCTCACTGCTGGAGATGCAAGTCGCCTGTAATATTCAGGGCAACTTTTCAGTGGTTTTTAAATATTGAAAAAAATAATCTCAGGAACCTGCTGCTTGAAAAAATAACGGAAGTAAAATGGTCGCCAGCCGCAGGAGAGAACAGGATAGCGGGCATGGTGCAATCAAGGCCTGACTGGTGCCTTTCAAGACAGAGGAACTGGGGTGTGCCCATACCTGTGTTTTTCTGTAAAAGTTGCAAAACGCCGCTCATGACGGATGAAAGCATAAGCGCTTTCCAAAAGCTTGTTATAACGGAAGGAACTGATTCATGGTTTATCCGGACACCCCTGGAAATACTGGGGAATAATATAAAATGCGAAAAATGCGGAGGCAATGACTTTGAAAAGGAAAAAGACATTCTTGATGTTTGGTTTGATTCCGGTTCAAGCTACGAGTGTGTTTTAAAACAGAATGAAACGCTTGCTTTCCCTGCAGACCTGTATCTTGAGGGTTCAGACCAGCACAGGGGCTGGTTTCAGGCATCGCTCATAAATGCAGTAGCTGCTGAGGGCATATCGCCGTTTAAAGGAGTTCTTACTCACGGTTTTGTGGTGGACGGCCAGGGAAAAAAGATGTCTAAATCAGTCGGAAATGTCATAATGCCCGAGGAAATAATGAAGAATTATGGAGCGGATATATTGAGGTTATGGGTAGCTTCAGTGGACTATTCGGAAGACATCCGATTATCCGATGAAATTATAAGCCACATCGTTGACAGTTACAGGCGTATAAGAAATACCTTTAAATACATGCTTGGCAACCTGGATGGATTTAATGTTTCAAAAAAGGTGCTTTATGAAGAAATGCCTGAAATTGACCGCTATATAATGCACGAACTTTCAAAAACAATAACAGCAGCAGTAACTCATTATAATAATTACGAGTTCCACAGAGTTTACAGGATACTGCATGATTTCTGTGCAGTTCAACTATCCTCCTTTTATTTTGACTGCGTTAAGGACAGGCTCTACACTTTCCAGCGTGATTCACTCTTGAGAAGGTCGGCGCAAACCGTTTTGTATGAGCTCACCTTTAACCTCGTTAAACTAATGTCTCCTATAATATCACATACGGCTGAAGAGGCATGGTGCCTTTTTGGCTGTAAAAACTCAAACGTGCAAAGCGTATTTCTTACGGCGATGCCGGAAGCAAATGAAACACAGCTTAATAATGAACTGGCAGTAAAATGGGAAAAAGTATTAGCGATTCGTGCGAAGGTTACAAAAGCGCTTGAGCTTGCAAGAGAAAAGGATCTTATTGGCAATTCATTACAGGCTCAGGTTCTTTTATTCATAAAGGCGAAGGATATGGATTCGCTTATAAGGGATATAGATATTAATTGGAATGAAGTGTTCATAGTATCAGCTGTGAAAATATGCGATGATTATGAAGAAATAAAGAAAAGCGCGGTGAATAGCCATTCTGAAGAATTATCCATTGGTATTAACAAGGCACCCGGGAAAAAGTGTGTCAGGTGCTGGAATTACAGCCTGTCAACAGGCAACGATGCTGAACACCCGGAAATATGCGGACGCTGCCTGGAAGTTATTAAAGCAATATCCTTGCCGTCTGACAATAGTTAAGGCATTTTGGAGCGGTTCTTACTGCTTATATTTAACCGGAGGTTTACAATATGCTGTATATAATTTCAATTTCTGTTGTGGTTATTGACCAGTTTGTGAAGTATCTGGTTAGAAGTAATATGACGGTTCACCAGTCAATTCCTATTATAAAAAACGTGCTGCATATAAGTCATGTTGGAAATACAGGAATGGCTTTTGGCATGTTTACCGGGTCAAATACAGTATTTAAAATAATTGCTACAATAATTGTTATCGTAATAATAATAATGGAACGCCGCGGTAAAATAACAGCAACTCATGAAAAGGTACTCTTCGGACTCGTAGTTGGAGGCGCTACAGGCAACCTTATTGACAGGTATGTATTTGGCCACGTTACTGATTTTATTGATTTCAGGATTTTTCCCGTTTTTAACGTAGCGGATATGAGTATTTTTATAGCGTCATGTTTCCTGTTTATCATATATTTCAGGAGGAAACCCGAAGATAATTCAATAAAGGATGAAACAATCCCGCCGGAAGACAAGCCGGTTGAAACTGAAGATATAATGTGATATTTATCCCTCCTTCGTAAACATGGGGTCAGGTCTTGACATTTGACATTTTATTCCTAATCTAAAAAGAAAAAGTGAAACTTAGAAAATGTCAAATGTCAAGACCTGACCCCAATTACTGGCTGTAATAAAGGCATACATATGAAGTCTACGATTATGCAGGACAATATAACAAATGAATTCTTAGTAACCAGCGACAATTCCAAGAAAAGAATAGATACATATCTGCGGGGACTGCTTCACAATAAATATTCAAGAAACTATATTCAACATGCCATAAAACAGAATAAAGTGCTTGTAAACGGGAAACCGGTAACAGCAAACTACCGCACAAAGGAAGCTGACAGAATCACAATAGATATCCCCCCGAGAAAGGAATATAAAGCCCTTCCTGAAAAAATACCGGTTGATATAATTTACGAAGATGATGATTTGATAATAATAAACAAGCCGGCAGGAATGGTTGTTCATCCGGCTTTTGGCAATTTTACCGGCACTCTTGTAAACGCCCTGTTATATCATTATCCCGACCTTCCTGAACCTGTAAGGAAAAACAAAGAATATCCGCTTGATAACAGCCGGCTGGGAATAGTTCACAGGCTGGATAAGAACACATCAGGACTAATCATTGTAACAAAAAATCAGGCTTCAATGACAAAAGTGGCGGCTCAATTTGAAAAGAGGATTGTTAAAAAAACTTATCTCGCGGTCGTTGAAGGAAAAACAGCAAAAAAAGGCAATATAAATGCTCCCATTGGCAGGAGCAGTTACGACAGGAAAAAGATGACTGTCAACTTGATAGCGGGAAAAGCTTCAGAAACCAGTTTTAAACTGGTCAAGTATGTAGGCCCTTGTTCACTTATAGAAGTTTATCCAAAAACCGGACGGATGCACCAGATACGCGTGCATATGGCGCATATTGGTTTTCCTATTATAGGCGATAAGGATTATTGGAAAGGTATTCTCGGCGTAAATATTCCCAGGCAGATGCTCCATGCCCATAAAATAACTTTTATTCATCCATCAACAGGCAAAGAAGTAACCTTCACCTCTGGATTGCCGGCTGATATGAAAAAAGTCCTTATAGGGTTGGGAAGAATTAAGACTGGGTGCATCCCCGCATTTGTAAACCCTCAGGCAGCCAGTTTTAGGTAATGTCTTTTAGAACTAACCTGGTGCACATAACGATTATTCCAGAAATCCTGCCAGGAATTGTCATCA
>Ga0315284_10013887_pt1 | contig 11474 bp, 9 predicted proteins | sample YL17G09_16_MG_FD_203696 | JGI IMG/M metagenome (GOLD analysis project Ga0315284, IMG submission 203696) | Sediment microbial communities from Yellowstone Lake, YNP, Wyoming, USA - YL17G09_16 | ecosystem: Environmental > Aquatic > Freshwater > Lake > Sediment | place: USA: Wyoming | collected... | reverse complement strand
GAAACGATACCTGCGGCATCTCCTACGCCAATCGATACCTGCCTATTGCTATGGACATCTTCTATGATGCGGCTACTGACAGCACCCCGTTTGTCTATAGCGAGTGTTGTAGCGCATACGCAGTTGCTGCGATAGTCAAGCGAATCATGTGGAACTACATTGGTTCGAACTGGCCATTCTACAACATCGAAGTTGTCAACTGCAGCTTCGGTGGTCATGAATACGAGGACTACGTTGAGCAGAGAATGGTGCTTTGGCTGACGCCTTATACGGTCGTCGTTGCTTCAGCAGGAAATGACTATAGGCGAGACGACTACGCGGTGTATCCTGCCATGCTCAACGGGGTCACGTGTGTTTCAGCGTATGACCAAATCGGTTCAATCCCTGTCTACGCCAACTACCCATCATGGACAGCGCTCCTGGCTCCCACAGATACCTGGACAACGGACATGTGGGGGATTAGCCCGAAGGGCTACGTGCTGGGCTTCGCCTCTAATCCCGTGTGGTACAGCATTAACTTCGCGGGCACGTCGGCATCCGCGTCGCACGTGTCAGCCGTAGCAGCCATGATTGCATCGGCTCACCGTAGCTGGACACCTCAGCAAATTCAAAGTGCGTTGCGAAGCAGCGCGCTGCATGATCTTCCGAACGACTATCGTCATGTAGGCAGGCTAAACGCCTTCGGCGCGCTGAGCGGCCAGTAGGGCTTTCGGCACCGGATTCTCCGCGCTCAAGGCTACAGAGGAGAGTAACGTGAGAAGGACAAGGTCAAAACGAGGTAGAGGATTCCTGATGGTTGCCATAGCCCTCTCAGGGATTCTCGTCATGCGGGCAAGTGTTGCGGGCACGGGAGTCGCAACGCAACCGCCCGGTTGGCACCATGGAAGCAATACAGGCGGTCTGCTCGGACCCGGTGTTTACCTGGTACCGCTAGATGTGCAGTACAACCCGGGAACTGGCGAGGTTACCTGGAATTACCTGAATCGCGCAGACTACGACTTAAATGGTGAGGTGAATCAGGCAGACATCACGCAGATCAGCAGGTTCTACAACCAGGCCTCCGCCGGAGATCCGCAGAGATCATGGGTTGACGGCGACGGAAACGGCGAGGTCACCTTAGGCGACTTGCAGCGCATAGGTGCAAACTTCGGGTCGAAGATCATCGCCTACAGCGTCCTCTGGACTGACGCTTACGACTTCACTGATTCGGAGAAGGGCTTCCGAGAAGTGGCGCATCTCACCATGGCTGATCGGGCGCCCGGTTACCCGCCGCGATTCGTGGTCAAGCTACCCAGCCCCGTCAAGACCTACGTCAAGGTTGAGGCGCTGCCGCTGCCTGATTGGGTTGACGCGCAGAGGGAGAAGACGATCTGTACCGATCCGTCTCTGCTCGATCCTGACGAGTTGGTCTTCCGCGACTACGTCGGCCCCGACGGTGAGACGTACCGGATCGTGGACGGGGTCGTCATAGTTGGTTTCAAGGTTCCGCTTAGCGACCCGCGCGTCCAGGCCTTTATTGATGCCGAGCAGCTCAAGCTGATGAATGTGTGGGACTTCTGGCCGGAGGTGGCGGCCATCGAGGTCTACCTGCCAGCGGGGCAGACAGTGGAGGATGCCGTGCTGAACTGGCCTCAAGACTACCCGGCGATCATCGACGCCGTGGAGCCGGACTATGGTGGCATCACCCCGGCATGAGTTGACGCGCCGGGTGCCTAAGCGGCTGATGCAGCTCGGCCCAGGCCGCCTAGGTTAGCCGCTCCGGTTTCGCTGGTATAATGCTCCTGTCCGGTTTCTGGGATAGGTGGATGATGGCAAGGAGGTCATCATCATGGACGAACCGCGGGGCATCGCCTCATCGGCGGCTCCCAGCTTGCTCACCCAATACCGCTACATGCTGCGCGCCCTGGCGGAGCTGCGCGCCAAGCGCAGCCTGAGCACCGAGGCGGCCGTCCTGCACTACCGCCTCGACCCGGGCGAGCGCGGCGTCCTGCGCAGCGCGACGCCGACGCAGTCGCAGCAGGCGGTGACCAACCAGGAGCAGTCGAACGTCCACCGGCTGAGCGCCGAGGCCCAGGCGCGCGGCGAGGACGTCGTCGGGGTGAACGTGACCTACCAGGCGGCGGTGGTGGACGGCAAGCTGGTGCTGACCGCCGGGCACACCGAGGTGACGAGCGTGCGTGCTGAGAGCAAGGCGGCGGAGGAGGTATACCGGGCCAACCGCGACGCGGCGCAGAGCGTGCGCGACCTGGATCTCAGCGACGACGCCAGCCTGCGCAGCCTGAGCGGCGGACTCACGCCCGCTGCGGATGAGGAGGCTTAGCCCGGACTTCTACCACGGGTAGTGCACGAGCACGCGGCCGAACAGCGGGCTGGCCGGGACTGAGTCAATCACGGTTTGAATCGCCTCGCCAGTGGAGGTCGAAGCGAGGCCGAAGGCGAATTCGGACCACGCCACGTCTTGAGCGGCGGTGTTCCAGTCGAGCTGGAACGGCCAAGTGCCGCTGCTCTGCGGGCCGTACACGGAGAGGTGCCAGGGAGGGATGCCGGTCTGGCGGTACATGATGCTGATCAGCGGGTCGCCGCCAGGGCCGGCGGCCGTTCTCGTAGCCAGGATGTCAAACGCCGCAGTATCGATAGTCTTCGCGGTCGTGAGGAGGCCGAAGGCCGGTGGCCCGGTCGGAGACGAGTACAGGTTGAATCTGTATACGGTGCTGGCATCCGCCTTTGCGCGGGCGACGACGCGCGCGGTGCCATCGGGAAGGTAGTGCAAGCCTGCTCCGATGACACGCCCGTTGGCTCCTGTCTCGTAATCCACGATGCTCGGCCCCGCCCATACCCCAGGCGCTTGGCGGTAGTAGTAGTAGCAGTACTGGCGCCCGTAGTTTTGGCCGATCGCTCCCCAAGCGTCGCCATGGGGGTCGTACGCCAGGTCCTGCGGTGACTCCATCAGGTCTCCGTTAGGTGTGACCAACTCGGGTGCGTAGGGCCCGCCACGCGGGTCGCCGACGGCGAAGCCAATCGTCTCCTCGTCAACAGCCCGCGTGATGCAGAGCACGCCGACGTTCACTTCGTCATCCGCGGCGGGGCAGTACTCCTGCTGGTCCGGCACGAAGCGGTGCGTTTCCCACTCCGTTCCGTCGGCCTTCCCAGAGGCGATGCGGAATCCGTAGTCAATCGCACCGATGTAGGTCACGTAGAGAAGCTGGCTCTGCTCCAAGTAACCTGCATCCTCGATGTAGTACGGCAAGCCATCGGTGGCCACCACTTCGCCTTCCTTGGTCCAGGCCCCGCCCTCATTCACCGCATGCAGTATTCGGAAGTGCGTGATGTCGTTGTAGAACACGTGCAACTGGTCGCCGACCATCACAACCGGGGCGTAGCCTGTCGAGAAGCTGGAGGCCATGCCGCCCCAATCGGCTATCGAATCTGTGACCGTGCTCCCGGTGACCTTGAAGTAATGCAGTGTTCCGTCTAGCAGGTCTGCGGCAGCGATGTGGCAAGTGCCTGTGGAGTCGATCGCTAGGGACGCCCCAAAGCCCGTTGCCATGTCGGTTGTGAGATAACGGTTGTTCCAGGCCCCGCTCGTGCCCGGATGACCCGTGGCGAGAACGAGGCTGTACATGCCGTATTCGCCGACGATGCCGAACCGCCCGTCGGGGAACGTCTCGCAGTCCACTGGCGGATCGAGTGCGCAGGCGACGCGATCATGGGGGTCGAAGGTCCAGCCGGTAGCGCTGCGTGCCACTACCAGGGCGGCGTTCTCGTCCTCCGTGTACGCACCGACCAGCGTTGTCGCGCCTGGTTCCTCGCGGACCAGCGCCTCGGGCTGATAGTCGCTGCTATCGTCCACCTTCACGTTCGTCCACTTAGGCACAACCGGGAAGGTCCAGGTGTTGGTCAGCGCCGCGAACTCTCCGAACTCGACGTCCCACACCGGGTACGCCGCAGCGGTCGGCACGGCGACTACTGCCCGCTTGTTTGAGCGGCGCGCTAGGCAAAGCCGCCCCGGGCATCGGGTGGGCCCCGGCAAGACAAGCCCCGAGGCGGGGGGGCCGGCGCTCCAGCGAAGGAACTTCGTCTGGATGGCCGGATAGGCCGAGTCCACGATGTTGACCGCCAGTACCGTGTCCAGGTCCCCGGCCGGATTGTCCGCACCGTTAATGCAGATCACGTCTGGCATGCAGCCACCCGGCGGGTTCGCAGAGAGGACGTTGTCAATCGTGAAATCACTGCTGGCGTCCGGCGGGTCGATGAGCAGATGGACGTCGTTTGTGTCGTCGTCGCTGACAACCAGGGCCCGCAGTCCGTTGTCACCGATGGCGAACCGGAAGTTCTTTACTGGGTAAGCGGTGGTGACATCCTGGTGGCTCCATCCGGTACCGGATACCCACGCGATGCGGACCTGGTCGTGCAGCTGGATGCTCGTGCCCGGTCCACGAAGGTAGGCGATCTGCGGCGACTCGCTGGGATCGAGCTGAATGTCCGTCATCCGGCCGACGGACACACCCGCTGGTGGGGAGAGCATCATCGTCTCGTAGCCGCGCCCGACGTCGTATCCGACTTCGACGCTCACCACGCGCGCGGCCTGCCACGATTCTGCGATCACGACGCTGTAGATGAAGTTCCCCGGGCTGATCACGTTGGCCGTGGGAGGGATGGTGATGCGCATCTGCCCCAGCCGCGTCAACCCGCTGAACACCCAGTGGCCCGAGGCGTAGTCGGCATAGCCGACGTAGTAGCCCTCCTCCGGTGTGAACGTTGCGGGTGTCGGGTCGAGGTACTCCACGTTGAAGGTGATCTTCGACGGAGCGGTGGGCCGGGAGGCAGTCTGGTAAACGGCATAGGCGATCTCCGGCGGGCTCACCGTGGACTTCAGCAGGAGCGCCGTGCCACCAGGTATCCCGTGCTGGCTCTGGAACGGCGGGTTGCCGGGCACGTTGTCGGTGTCGACCATCCCGGCGTGGCGCACGTCCGCCGCCCCCGTGGGCACGCTTGGCATGCCTGTGGGTGGAGAGATCGCGGGGTCCTCAACCCGCGACAGCCTATCTGCCGAGCATCCTCCAAGTACCAGCAGGGCGCAGCATGCTGCAGCAATGCCGCACCGCACAACTTCATTCGTCATAGCGGCTCCTCCCATGGGGCTGAATGCCTGGTCTAGCTTAACACAAAGGGCGCGTGCGCGCCGGATAGCGGCTGTTGCGCACAGCTGCCCAACCTACTGCGGGCGGAAGCTCGACGGGTGCAGCGCGCTGACCAGTCCCACCACGGCAAGCGCCGCGCCGACGTTCACGCCGAGTTCCAGCGGGCTGAACTCCCGCGTTGGAATCCAAATCTGCAGCACTTCGCACAGCGCACCCCACCCGCCGCAGTACAGCACGGTGGCCACGCCGGGGCTGAGGCCAGCCCCCGCCTCGCCCCCTGCCCAGCTCAGGCGATACGCCAGACTGAAGGCCGCGAGCATGAGGAAGTGCTTCACCACGTCGGGCAGGTTCAGCGCCAACCAGGGGATGAGTGGATGAGGCAGGGGGAACGTGTAGATATGAGCGAGCAGCACGGCGACGCCCAGAGCGATTGCCAAGCCGCGCAGCCACCCGCGCCGCGTGGGTAGGCTCGTCTGTTTGCCAGAACGCCGCCGCACAGAGCCTGCGCTCGTCTTGCGATAGGTCGCAGTCATTGCTCCTCAGCAGGTAACTCAGTTGGCAGGTGGCGGGCCAGCGGGCCTGGTGCGCTCACCGCTTCGCCTCAGCGAGAAGCGTTTCGGCATGATGGGAGCTGCGCGTTAGCGGTCCCGCCGCGACGCCGTGGAACCCCAGCTCGCGTGCGCAGGCGGCGATTTCGGCGAACTCCTCGGGCGGGATGAAGCGCTGTACCTCCAGCTTTCCCGGCAGCCCACGGGGCTTGAGATACTGGCCGACGGTGACCAGGTCCACGCCGTCCTCCCGCAGCAGGCGCAGCGCCTCGCGCACCTCCGCGAGTTCTTCGCCCAGGCCGACCATTAGGCCGCTCTTCGTCAGCAGCGGGAATCCCTCCCGAGCTGCCGTCTCGCGGGCGATCCTTAGCACGCCGAGGCTGCGCCCCCATGACGCGCCGCGACGCACGATTGCTTGCAGCCGCGGCACCGTCTCGACGTTGTGGCCGAATACTGCTGGCCGCGTGCGCGCGACCAAGGATATGTGCTCCGGGACCCCGCGGAAGTCGCCGGTAAGCAGCTCCACGGGGGGAGGCTCGCTGCCGTCGGCGTACTCGCTGCGGATCGCCTCGACGCACGCCACCCAATGCGCCGCCCCGCTGTCCGGCAGGTCGTCGCGGTCAACGCAGGTGATCACGACGTAGGCCAGGCCCAGGCGCCGCACCGACTCGGCGAGCCGCCGCGGCTCTTGCGGGTCGAGCGGCTCCGGGTGCCCGTGGGGCACATCGCAGAACGGGCAGCCGCGCGTGCAGCGGTCTCCCATGATCATGAACGTCGCCGTGCCGCGCAACCAGCACTCGCCGATGTTGGGGCAGTTGGCTGAGACGCACACCGTCGGCTGGCCGTCAAGGCTGCGCTGCATCAGCTCGCGTGTGGCGATGTCCAGCCGCCGTACGCGGATCCACGCTGGGCGCGTTGGTTGCGATGTATCGGGCACGGCTTGATGTTAGCGCATGCGGATCGGCCCGGCGCCGGCTGCGGCAGGCGTGAGAGCGAGAGCGAAGAATACGTCACTCCTCCCCTGAGGACGTTGCCGGGTAGTACAGCGTCTCGGCGCGGTAGCTGCTGCGCGTCAGCGGGCTGGCCATCACGCCCTGGAAGCCGAGGCTTAGCGCATACTCCGCCAGCTCAGCGAACTCGTCGGGGTGTACGTAGCGCTGCACTTCCCACTTGCGCTCGGACTGATTGGGCTTGAGATACTGCGAGAGCGTCAGCAGGTCGATGTCGCAGTCGCGCAGCAGCGCCATCGCCTCCTTGACCTCCTCCTTCGTCTCGCCCAGGCCGAACATCATGCCGGTCTTGGTGAGCAGCTCAAAGCTCTCGGTGCGTGCCACCTCCTTGCCGTACACGAGCACGCGCGTGCTGTTGGCCCAATTCGCGGGGTGGCGCACGATGTGTTGCAGCCGCGGCACGGTCTCGACGTTGTGCACCAGCACGTCAGGGCATGCGCGCACCACTGTGGCGATGTCCGCCTCCCGCCCGCGCATGTCGCCGATCAGCGTCTCGATCTTCACCCCGGGGTTGCGCCGCCGCACCGCGCCTATGCACGCCGCCCAGTGCGCGGCGCCGAAATCGGGCAAGTCATCGCGGTCGACGCAAGTGAGGACGGCGTACTTCAGCCCCATTTTTGCGACAGACTCCGCCAGTATCTGCGGCTCGTGTGGGTTGAGCGCGCCGGGCTTGCCGCTCATCACGTTGCAGAACCGGCAGGCGCGGGTGCAAGTGTCGCCCATGATCATGAACGTTGCCGTGCCGCGCGACCAGCACTCCCCGATGTTCGGGCAGTTGGCGGAGACGCACACCGTGGGCAGGCCGTCGAGGCTCTCGTCAATCCGCAACCTCGTCTCGGCGTCCAGGCGGTGGACGCGGATCCACGGCGGTCTCTTAAGCGGGGGGGGCCCCTCCATATGGTGATCGTAGCCTGTCGCCCTTTCCAGCGCAAGGGGGATGCGGCGGCGGTCTACTTGGAGGGGTCTGTCGTCCACCCGACTGGCCACTTGTGGTACCCGTAGCGAGGCCATATACTACGGCGCTTGTGCTGGCAACTACTAGCCACGAGCGATTCCCTGGCGGCCAATGCGCCGTGCCGCGAGGCCGGAGGCGGGGGGTGAGCGGCCGGTGACCCATCGGCAGGGTGCTGGCGGCTCAGCGCCAGCGGTGCGACGCGACAGGATGCCCGGCCCGATCGGCCTGGTCCGGCGCTTGGTCTTTGGCAGGCCTGTGCCAACCGCCGCCGGCCTGGCACATCGCCTGCCGATCTATCTCGCGCTGCCCGTGTTCGCCTCCGACGCGCTGTCGTCGGTAGCCTACGCCACAGAGGAGATCCTGTTCGTCCTGGCAGCAGCCTGGGCACTGGGTAACGCCGGTCCCGCCACCGGCCTCCTGATGCCAGTGACAGCGGCGATCGTCGTGTTGATTCTCATTGTAGTGAACAGCTACCGGAATGCCGTTCATCACTACCCGACGAGCGGCGGCTCCTACACCGTTGCCAAACACAACTTGGGCGTTTATCCCGGCCTCACAGCAGCGGCGGCACTGGCCATCGACTACGTCATGACAGTCGCGGTCAGCGTCAGCGCTGGCATTGCCGCTGTCACTTCGGCGTACCCCGTCTTGTACCATTACCGAGTCGAGTTGGCGCTGGTGGGCTTGGGTCTCATGGCGCTGGTCAACCTCCGGGGTGTTAAGGAATCGGGCTGGACCTTCGCGCTTCCCGCGTACGGCTTCATCGTCGCCATCGGGCTGGTCATCCTCAGCAGCGTGTACCACTACTTGTGCGGAACGATCGTCCCCGTCCCGCCGGCTGCCGGAGCGATTACGCCGATTGCCGCGGTGAGCGTACTCATCGTGCTGCGCGCGTTCTCAAACGGCTGCTCCGCCATGACAGGCGTCGAGGCGGTGAGCAACGGGATATCGGCCTTTGCGCCTCCAGAGGCACGTAATGCCTCGCGCACGCTGGCCATCCTGGCGGGTCTCCTCGTGTTCCTCTTCGCTGGCGTGGGTTTCTCAGCCCACGTCTATGGCGTTCTCCCGTCGCATACGGAGACGGTAGTCTCCCAGCTTGCCCGGGCGAACTTCGGCCACGGCTTCCTTTACAGCATCGTCGCCTATTCCACCCTGGCGATTCTGCTCGTCGCGGCCAACACCAGCTTTGCTGGCTTCCCGCGCTTGTTCTCGATTGTCTCCGCCGACGGCTACGCCCCGCGGATCTTCACTCAGCTTGGGGATAAGCTCGTCTTCAACCGCGGCATCTACACCCTCACCGCGGTCTCGGCGGTTCTCATCGTCGCATTCCACGCGTCAGTGAACGCGATGATTCCGCTCTACGCCGTGGGCGTGTTTCTCTGCTTCACCCTATCCCAGGCGGGCATGGCGCGCAAGCTCAGCGTGGACAGGCAGCGCGGATGGCAGGCGAGCGCCGCGTTCTCCGCTATCGGCGCGGTGGTGACGGGGATCGTCACTGCCGTCATCATTCAGTCGAAGTTCATCCAGGGCGCATGGGTCGTCGTCGTGCTGATTCCGGTCCTGGTGTTTGTGGGCCGGGGGATCAAGGCGCACTATGACTGGTTCAGCAGCCGCATGCGGGTTGACCCGCGGGAATTCAGCCCGCTCAGGGACCCGGCGGAGCCGCTGACGGTGATCACGTTGCTCTCCGATCTGAACCGGGGCGCGCTGCAGGGCTTGAACTGCGCGATGGACATCGCGGGCGAGCGGCCGCATACCGAAGTGCGGGCGCTGCATGTGGAGCTTGTGCCGGAGGCCACCGAACGGCTGCGGGAGCGCTGGCGCCGATATGTGGAGCCCTTTGTCGGTAAGCACGTGCGGCTCGAAGTAGTGCAGTCACCCTACCGCTGGCTGATCCCGCCGGTGCTCGACTACGTTGATCGCATGATGCGCGAGCGCCCTGGGACGCGGCTGGTGATGGTGATAGCCGAGTTCGAGACCGGCAACCCGATCACGCACCTGCTGCACAACGCCTCCGCCCGGCGGCTCTACGCCGCGCTGCGCAATAAGCCGCAGGTGATGATCGTCACCTCGCGCTTTTTCATCCGCGACGTGGGGACTTCGCAGCCCAGTCAGCCTGGCTCAGGAAGCTAGTGCCCGCACCGGCTGCAGGAGCCGGATGTACACGGTGATGTGCCACACGGTGCTGTGCCGCCGCACTTGTGGCACTTGCCACAGGTGTTGCACTTGGGCTGCTGGCATGTGTTGCAGGTGTTGCACTTCGGCTGGCATTGCGCCACGCACGGCTGGCAGCAGTGGACCTTCGCTTTCTTCAGGGCGCACTTTCCCCAGATGTACTCAATGTCCATGAACGGCGCGAGTTCCTTCCAGTTCTTATCGATGGGCGCGAACCCGGAGGCGATCCACACCATGTCGTCGCAGGGGCGGCTGCCGTAGCGGCACTCGTAGGTCTCGAAGCTGCGCCACATCATCCATCCGATGATCTTGCAGACCGCGTCCTGGTCCGACATGCAGCCCCAGCTCTCCCAGCCGCAGATCGTGACGTCGCAGCACTTGGTGCGGCAGGACCCGCACCGGTTGTACGGGCTGCACCCCTGATTGGGGCAGAGCGACACGGAGCTGAGCGTGCCGGGAAGCGTCACGACGCCCTGGGTCGTCTTGACTTGGATTTCGACGTCGCAGCCGGTCGACTTGTAGGTCATGTCGCCGTCGAAATCGAGGGAGCCGTCGTCGAAGTCGATGTCATCGCCGGTGTGCGGGCTCTGGAACTTGCGCAGCGGCAAGCCCTTGGCCGTGAGATCCGCCCACTTCGCGGGGAAGCCGCCGAACGCATTCGCGTAGCCGTGTGCGTACCAGTAGGCCACTGCCCCTTGGTTCACCGCCACGTCGTCGGCGTTGAACCCGTAGCTGTCGGTCATCGGCTTGGCAGCCGGGGTTTCCGTCGCCGGCGCAGCAGCCGCAGTCTCCGCGGCCGGCGCGGCAGCCGCAGTCTCCGTCGCTGGCGCAGCCGCCGCCTCGTCCTGGGCGAGTGCGATGGACCACGCGAAGCTGGCGAGCAGAACGCCGAGAGCGAGAGCGTAGAGTTTCCGCATTTCCTTCCTCCTCAGTGCCGCCTGAACCGCGAGTTCCTGGCGGAAGTGCAATTATACCGCGCCTGACGCATTAGCAACGTCAAATCGCCTCCATGTGACATCCAAACGGCGTCTGCAACTGCGACGCACTCTCACAACATCCTGGCCATGCCGCCTGTCGGGCCACCCGGAGATGCTGCGGGCTGTCCAGCCGTGAGCGTGCTCCATGCTATAAGGTGCTCATGGACTTGGCCAATGCGGTGCAGCGCCACCGGGAGGAGATTCTGCGCATCGCCCGGAGGCACGGCGTGACCCGGGTGCAGGTGTTCGGCTCGGTGGTCCGCGGGCAGGCCGGGCTGGACAGCGATCTGGACTTGCTGGTCGAGCGCGGTGGTGAACGCACGATGTGGTGGCCGGGAGGGCTGATCGCCGAGCTGGAGGACCTGCTCGGGCGCAAGGTGGACGTTGTCACTGCCGAGGGGTTGCACCCGCTGATCCGCGAGGCCGTGCGGCGGGAGGCGCGGCCGCTGTGAATCGGGACCTGCTCTGGGTCAGGTACCTGGCAGAGTGCCTGGAGCGGATCGACCGCTGCACCACTGATGGAGAAGAGGCGTTCCTGGCCGACAGCAAGGCCCAGGATGCCGTGCTGCGCAACCTGCAGGTCATCGCGGAGACTGCTCAGCGGCTGTCCGGCGGCTTGCGCGAGCAGTACCGCGAGATGGAGTGGGAAGCGCTGCGCTCGCTGCGCA
>Ga0315284_10013886_pt1 | contig 11474 bp, 6 predicted proteins | sample YL17G09_16_MG_FD_203696 | JGI IMG/M metagenome (GOLD analysis project Ga0315284, IMG submission 203696) | Sediment microbial communities from Yellowstone Lake, YNP, Wyoming, USA - YL17G09_16 | ecosystem: Environmental > Aquatic > Freshwater > Lake > Sediment | place: USA: Wyoming | collected... | reverse complement strand
AAAATTGTCGCTCACCTTCACATAAACGACATGCGCGCCCAGCGAAGCGAAGGTGACGGAGAACGCCCCCGCCGCCGTGGAATCCTTGAAGTCCGATCCATCAATCGCCCAGTAGTACTGCATGATCGTCCCGTTCTTGGCCTGGGCTGTCGCCGTGACCGTGATCGCTTGATTGATCTTCACCGAAGCGTCCGCCATTGCCTGGACCGTGGGCGGATTGATGACCGCATGGATGAGCACCGAATCGGCGAACGAGTCATACCCCATGTCGTTTCGCACGAAGACCCGGACGATGTGGATGCCGCTGTCGGCGAACGCGGTAGTAATCTGGCCAGCCGTTGTCGAGTCCATGAAATTGACACCGTCAAGCGCCCAGAAGAAGCGAGCGATCTGGTTCACCGTATCGATTGCGGTGGCAGTAATGGTTACCGGTTGGTTGATACTAACGGTGACGCCGTCCATCGCATGCACGACGGGGGGCACGCCCTTGATAACATGGATTACTATGGTATCGACTTTTGAGAGCTCGCTGTCGTTGTCTTTCGCGTACGCGCAAACCGTGAAGACCCCGGTGTCCGCGAAAGCGTGCGTAATCGTCGTCGCCGTGGTCGAGTCGCGGAAATTCTTCCCGTCCAACGCCCAGTAGCATTTGACAACCGTTCCGTTGATGTCCCATGCTTGCGCCTGGATCGTTGTCGGCTGGCGGTCGATGGAGACGGCGAAATCCGGTCCGAAGCGAAACGATGGATTGCTGATGTAGACGTGAACACTTGATGCCGCGGGCAGCGACGCGAGACTGTCGTCGTCGATCGCAGTAACGGTAACGACGAACCTTCCCGTGTCCGGGAAAAGGAATTTGAAGGAGGCGCCCGGCGGTGCGGTAACCAGAGTATCAACCAGCGAGGTCGGACTGCCATTTCGGACAATACTCCAGTGATAGGCGCGGATTGTGCCGTTCGAATCGAATCCGGTCGCGCTGAAATTCGCACTGTTCTTGATATTGACGAAGGTGTCGGTCAGCAGGGAGACTGTGGGCGCATAGGATTTGACGGCAACGCGGAATATCCCGGCTTGCGATTCCAGGCCGTCATGATTGACCGCCTTGACACGAACGAATTTCAGCCCTGTATCAGGAACAGACCACGCTATTCGAAAGACGCCGGAGCCTGTTTCCCGCCAGGTCACGCCGGCGTCGAATGACCAGCGGTATTTCACCACCGGTCCGCCCGAATCGGTTCCCGCAGCGTGCAGCAGTACCGTGTCGTTGATCGCGACCGTGGTATCGGACATCGCGGTTACCGTGGGAAAACAGGCCTTGACGATCACGATGAAGCTGTCAACGGCGGATTCGATGCCGACATTGTCAACAGCCTTGTAGTACACGACCCGCGAGCCGGTGTCCGCGATTGCCCAGTGCCAAGGTAGGCCGCTTACCGGGCCATCCTGCCAGGTCGCGCCTTTGTCAAAAGACCATCGATTGCCGGTGATGCTCCCGTTAGGAGCAGATCCGCTGGTGAGGAGCATGAGTGTATCATTGATCGCAACGACCGTGTCGGGAATCGGGGAAACGACCGGCGGGGTGTCGTGGTAGTTTGAGGTTATAGGATCTAGAGGATCTAGGGCGCAACGCATGATTGAGCCAACCCACAGCATGTTGACCGACACTATCGCCAGAACGGCCCCGGTGGTTCTCAGAAAGTTCTTCATTGTTTGCCCCTGTCTGCAACGATAGATATCGAAAGGCTATCTCAGTACGCGCATCGGCACCCCACGTCATCATACCCCCGGTCGCTTGCGCGGCCTTCCCTGGCGGCGCTGCGAAGCTGTCCGGCGTTGGAGCGATAGGAGCCGCCCTTGACAGTTTTTTGTCCCGAGACGGCCTGACCATTCTCCGTGGGTTTCGTCGTATAGGTGTCTTCGCACCACTCAGCAACATTGCCGCTCATGTCATAGAGACCGTGACTCCCCTGTCGACGACCCCCGACCTGGCTTGGGCCGGAAGTATTGTAGACAGCACGCGAAGACGAGATCTGCTCTCCCCAGGGATAGCGTGCATGTCTGCCGTCAACAGGTTCGGCACTCGTTTTGGCGGCATATTCCCATTCCACTTCCGTGGGCAAGCGCTTCCCAATCTTCTCGCAGTATCTCTTCGCGTCATTCCAGGAGATGTTCGTCACCGGAAGTTCGTCGCCAACGGTCTTGGAGGGATTGTCGCCCATTATTGCGCGGTACTGGGCCTGGCTGACCTCCTTTTCGTCAAGCATGAGTCTTTCGACTTCCACGGAATCGCTGAGCGATCCCTGCTCGTTGTCCTCGCCGAATCCCCTGTCGTCACCCCGGATGAAACTGCCTTTGCGGATAAGAGACATGTTCTTGACTGAAGGGGCTGTGGAGACTGGTGGCGGCGAAGCGACGGGAGGCGGGGGCTCGGTCACAGGCGATTCGCGTGGAGGGTCACTCTCGACGGAATCCTTAACCGGCTGTTTACCATTAGGCTGGACCGGCGTGGGAGTCTGCGTCGTTGGGGACTCCGGTTTTGTGGGGGTCTTCGGCGATGTGATCGAGGAGTCAGAGACGGGAGGCCGGCCATTCGAAGGCCTGTCCTTCTCCGCCGCAGGCTGAGCTGTATCCGAGGGCTTCTTGTCTTGCGTCAATTCCCGAGGCGGCTTTGACAGTTCCCGATTAAGCAGGAAAGAAGTGATTCCCGACCGGCCCGATTGCAGCGTGGGCCACAACAGTTTTCCGTAACTCTTGAGACGAATCGTATCGGGATTGACAAGAGCAATTTGCGTCTTGCAGGTATCGTCTTCCGCAAAGAAAACTGCGACATACGGAGTCGAATCCGACTCCAGACGGTACGAATATTCCCGGCCTTGCTGCGACCCGACGGATGCCGCGGCCACGCCGTTTCCATCGATAGTCAGCTTGAGCGCAATCCCGCTTGAGCTGTCTTGACCGATCCACGTCCCGGCAAGAGGCGCAGTTTTCTTGTCGCGGATTCCGAAGGCAAGGACGGCAACACCTGCAATGACAAGGGCCGCTGCCACGGAGACTAGCGCTCCCACCAACGCAGGATTGCGTCCTTCCCTCTTCTTTCCGTCAACGGGCAACGGCCTCACGGTGCGGGTGGCGGGCTTGAATGATGGATAAAGCGTCTCCAGAAGTCGCTCGATCCTGCTCTCGAGTTCGGTCCCCTTGAAGACGCGTTTTTTGGGGTCCTTTTCCAGCAAATCGAGAATCAGCTTCTTTATGTCCCGGTGTACACGATGGGCGGCAAGCGGGCCGGCGGGAACTTCTTCCTTCAGGTGTTTCTGGAAAATCTCTATGGGATTGTCGCCGGTGAAAGGCGGCTTCCCGGTGAGCAATTCGTAAAGAACGATGCCAAGAGAGTACCAATCCGACTCGGGCCTGGACTTCGCATCGATCTGCTCCGGCGCCATGTATTCCGGCGTGCCAACCGGACCGTAGCCAATCGTAACGTTCTGCGAGCTGCCGGCGCTTCCGCGAGCGATGCCGAAGTCGGTGACCTTGGGAATGCCATGCTGGTCAAAGAGGATATTGTCAGGCTTGATATCCCGATGAATGAACCCCTCGATCTGTGCATGCGCGAAGGTCAGTGCGCGGGCGATCTGTAGCGAGATATTCAAGGCTTGGGCAGGATCAAGGTTCCCCTCCTCTCTGAGAAGGCGCTTCAGAGATCTTTCCGGCAAGTATTCCATGACGAAATACGGGCGATCGTGAAATTGACCCGAGTCGAAGACCTTGACAATATTCGGATGCTCCAGATGCGCGGCCTTGCTGGCCTCCGAGACAAACATTTCGCGCATTTGTGGATCCGCCGCCAACCTGGCGAACTGAATCTTCAAAGCCACAAGCCGTTTGAGACCAGTGTCGAACGCTTCATAGACATCCCCACTGGCGCCGCTACCGATCTTGCGCCTGATCTCAAACTTGCCGATGTTGTCAAATTCTACTGTGGACATGAAGATCATCCTTCCTGAACAGCAGATCAGGCCGGTCAAGAGACGAATTCTGAGCTTGGACTGCGATTCTGTCGAGCGGAAGCCGTAGGCAATTCTTTTGATGAAGATTCCGAACTTGGCTCCGGCCACCTGTTCCGGCCATATAGCACAGTACTGTACTATGGGATTATGCGCCGGGACTATCCGCCTGCAAAGCTTCGCCAGATCGTGAACCACACCAACAACATAGACATAGACGCATACTCTTTGGTTTCTCGCGGCGCATCGTGGTCATGGAGTTACGAGACGCGGGGATAGGGCTCGGATAGCCAATTTTACAAAAAAAGAAACATTGTTGTTTCTTCCGTTCAGACAAGTGACCCAGTGCGCTCGGTCACCATTTGCTTTTTGGTATAACAATATAATATATTGCAGGGTGCTGGTATATGACAAAATGCCTAAATGGGCGTCTTCGGTATGCTTGCAGGGGAGCATGTGGGACGCTCGAATGAGATCGTGAGAGACCGTCCGATACAATTTTGAACAAGTGCGGACACAGAATTTGAAAGCCATATGCCTGCTGCCCGACCTACATTCGAATCCGTTCTGTCCAGAGACGCAGAATCTGCTATTGTCGAGAGAGCCCGGCAGGGTGACAAGAAGGCGTTCAATACCCTCGCTGAGAAACTGACCGGCGCGTTGACGGGTCATGTGCTGCGGACGGCCTGGTGGGCCGATCACGATGACGCGGCTGATATCGTCCAGGCAACGTGGGAGGATGTGTGGCACAAGTTGAGAACGCCAGTCGAACAGGGAGGCTATGACTCCGCAAAGGGCCGGCTGTTTACCTGGATAAAGGCGTATGTCCTCGATTTCAAAATCCGCCGATGGGCGGCCAGGGAGAAACACCGGGAGTCAGTACCCCGTTGGAGCGGCGAAGGGGATGAAGAAGATTGGCTCAGCAGGGTTGCTGATCCCGACGAGGATAGCATGCCCGATGTGAATCTTGAAAACCGGGAAACATTGCGGGTCGAGTGCGAAAGGCTTCGGCGCATTCATCTTGCCTATATGGAATTCCTGAGACTGCTTTTCCTTTGCGGCGGATACCCTCATCAACAACTTTCCTTCTCGTTTTCGAAACTTGTATACGGGCATGAAAGCGACCGGGGAACCGAAGGGTCATCCATTCGGTTGAGCGAGAACTACGGATCAGTTCAGCTTGACAAGTTACTCGTTCTTTTCTGGGATTCCTACCGGCAGACGTCGGGAATTCCCGAGGATATTCTTCGCGACGGCGTACGCCATGCTGAACCGCTGCGGCTCCGGCTACGCACGAAGGTCCGTGATCTTGTCCGGCTGGATGGCGCTTCCTTGGCGCAATTCGAGGACTTCTGCGATGAAGTGGCTTCGAAAACCAGGCTCGAACAATACTGGTCCAAAAACAGAGACGGCTTCACCAGCGCAATACCGGACTGGTGCTATAAAATCAAGATGCGAATGCAGAAGCTGATCGGCGTGGAGAAAGGCGCATCCGAAATCGATTGCATCAAGTCGATTGTGCATAGCGAAGAAGATGTTGTTCCCTCGGAATGCGGTCGCTGCAAGCTCAGGCATCTGCCGCCATGCGCAGACATTGTTGAGAAAGGAACGCTGAACGGCGATGAAACTTCCGGGAGCCAATTGAGACAACTGCAAAACTCTTGTGGTCGTGCTTCGACAATCTCGGCATCACCTCCGTAACTTATTGATTTATAAAAGGAACACTGCCACCCTGAATTGGTCGAGGGGTGTCGCTATCAATCTTTGAAGCTACCTCAGATGCAGTGCCGCGAGAAAGCGGTAGGATGACGGCTATATCCTGCGTGGCCGAAAGAACAATCGTCTTCCCGAGGGTTGCATATGCACCACATTGATGATATCGCAGTTTCTCAATCCGTCGCCGGACAGACCACCGAGGAAGAGGATCTGTCGATCAATTCTCATATATCCGAGTGTCCGGCCTGCCTCGAAAGGGTCAGAACTGCCGCTGTTTTGCATCATAGTTTTGAGCGGCTGTTCGATTCGTGGAGCGCTCGTTCCCATGGCAGGATCGTTGAACGCCGTTCTCTTCTTGAAGGACTCCAATCCGCCGGGTCTTCCGGGTCTGGATTGGCTGAGGCGGCGCTTCGTTCCCTTTATTATCTGAAGGCAAGTTCGACAGTAGCTTTTTCGATACTACTTGACCGGACCCGTATGCTTGCTTCACAAGCTGCCTACATGCTTCCCAGGGGATCCTCCTTTGCTTTGTCGCCGGCTTTTTCCGGAGTAGGCGCCAGCCAGGCGGGGGCGGTTGAGGAGCATCGGAAAGCCAGCAGCCAGCTGCTGGCCGAGGGTCGGAAAGATGAAGCGATGGCTGAACTTGAGCAGGTATCGATAATTGATAAAAGGGCAAGCCAGGCGGCCGTCGCAACAATCAACATTTCGCAGGAAGAGAGCATTCGTGCCTACAGCGATGCCCGGCAAGGGCGGGTATGGATTAAGGTCTTGTCAACGAAACCCACGGGTGAACGTCGTTTTGTCTTTCTGGCTCCGGTGGAGCCTTCCGGCCCTTCACGGATAGCCGAGCTGACGCCTGTAGCCGGGGAGACATATTTGCTGGCGGCTTTCGACGACGTAGCAAGCGGAGGATTCCGGCTGTTCGTCAGTACACACCGTTGAAAGGAGTCTCTTGTGGCCCGAACTCGCAAGGAAAATCCCGACAGTCTACTCTTCATTTTCCTTGGTGCCCTGATTTTTGTCGCGTTGATATACGGGCCATTGTTCTTTCTCAATGATCGCCTCTATCTCAAGATCTTCTTCTTCAGGTCAGGATCGTGGCCGTTCCAGACTACCAGCACGTATCTCTTCGGCGTCGGAATCTGCTTTCTTATCTCCCGCTATGTGAATCTGCGACGTGAGACAAAGGTGGCAAATCTAATCGACGTTCAGTCTGCGAGCACGATCTCTTCCGACACCGCGAAGAAGGAACTCGAGCGCGTGCCCACGGGTTTGCGGGAGACTCTTGCGTACCGGCGTATCAGCGAGTTGCTTAAGGGCTATCTCAATGGTGAAGAGGTCATCCGATTGAACGAGGAACTCTCCAGGCGCGACAATGACTTGATCGACCGCGGCCACGCATTGCTTGACAGTATACGCCAATTGATCCCGGTCATCGGCTTCTTGGGCACCGTATTCGGGCTTGCGCTGGGCATGGTCGCATTCCCGGAGAACATGGCAAAGGCCGCTACCATCGACAACCTGCGTGAAACTCTGCGCGATTTTGCCTCGTCTCTAAGCGTGGCGTTCGAGACGACGGTACTGGCCTTGGTCTACACCATCATCATCATTCTCATTACAACGGTGCTGAAAGAGCGCGAAGCCGGCCTCGTATCTCGCGTGGACCGATTCGCCAGAGATATGGTCTCCAAATTCCGCAGCCATCACAGCAGCATGGGTTTTTCGGGAACAACCGTGGGCTCCGATCTTGAGAGCCTGCTCAACGGGTGGCTTGACCGATGGGAAGTCCTTTTCAAACGGTCGATGGAAGGCCTGGCGCAGCAGTTGCATTCGCGCAACCAATGACCTGATGGTTTGGTATGATTCCGGCAACCCTCAAAACCCCTCTGGCCGCCGCGCGAAACCAAAACGGGAGCGTAGAGATACTTCTCCTGCTATGCTGCACCGTGGGCGTGGTTGCGTTCATGTGCTTTTCGATAAGCGCTATCAACCTCGGTATCATGGCGGAGCGCAGTCAAGTGCCTCCGTTCGGTGAGGAAAAGTCCGGCATGGACGAATTGAGAATGGAAGAGAGAAACAAGTCGGCCTATCTTGATCTCCTCCAGCAACAGATCGCCGACTATCGCCGCCGTGTTGCAGAGAACGAGCGGTCTCTTGCGGCGGTGCACGCCCCCCAAGCCGGGAAGGACAATGTCAAAAAGTTCGCCGCACGAGTGAACGAGCTTCAAGCCAAACTTGCCGAAAAGGAGAGTGAACTGGCTGAGTATTCGAAGCGTTCGACCGGCCAGGAAGAGGACTTCGGCACCCGCAAGGCCGACAAGAGGGATCTTGAGCGTCGGCTGCGGGAAGTGCAGGAAGAGCTGACGAGCGAAAAGGAGCGGCTTGGGCAGCTTCGGTCGATACCGCCTTCGGGGGCGGAGCGGGATGCCGACAGCCTGCGGAAGCTTGTCGAATCAGAAGATGTGAAAATCCGCGAACTCGATGCTGCGTTCGCGAAGAAGAAAGCGGAGTGTTCTTCCATAACCGTCACCGGCCTTTTCGGAGGCTCGACCATGTTCGCCAATCCGCTTCTTCTGGAATGCAAAGCCGGCCAGATCGTCGTCCATCCTGATGGTACGACCATCGACCAGGCAGAGTTTGAGGCCGGCGATCCGCTGGCTTCATTGACAAAAGAACATGACGGTCTCGTTCTGCTGATCCGGCCGAGCGGATTCGACGTCTTCGGCAAAGCGATTGGGAAGGCGCGTGCAACCGGTCTCAAAATCGCCTATGAACCGGTCGACGCGGACCTGAATATTGACTTTGGGAAGGCCGGCGGATCATGAAGAGAAAGGATGAATCGCTCTTTGAGATGTTCCAGGACCCGATCATGACCATGATCGCCGTTCTTCTGCTTATGACGCTCTGGATGATTCTGCCCGGCGAATCGAGAACAGGGACCCCACGGGAGCATGAGCGGCGGGAAGCCGCAGACTCCCTCGGTCGCGTTGTGCAGGATGTTGACAAGGAAATTAACTTGCAGGAAATACAGCTCAGGCGCATGAAACGGGAGCTTGATTGGACGACGGAGAAGCTTGCGGGCATGAGCGAAGAGGAACGACGCGTGGCGGCGAAGGGTGCCGGATCGGTCGAGGAAGACGCCGAGCAGATGCGATCCAAGACGCAGCGCATGAAGGAGGAGCTTGACCGTCTGGAGGCGACACTCGAGGCCGCGCGGAAAAAGGCGGTCCATTCCTCCGGCGGAGAAGGCATCAGATCGGTTGAGGACGCCATTCGCGAAAACAGCGGCGCTCTGCAAAAGAACATGGAGGCGCTCGCCCAGACGGCCAGAGACCGCCAGGCGGCCGAGAGCGAATACCGCAGCCGGCAATCACAAGAGGAAAAGCTGCGGCAACTGCAATCGGACCTTGCGCAAGAGTTGGCGGCAAAGCAGGAACGGCGACGAAACGTGGAACGGCAGATCGCCGATCTTGACAAGTCAAAGCCGTCTCCCGGCAAGGGATTTTCGGTCTACAAAGAAACGAACAAGAAGATCTTTTATGTCCGCCTGGCAAAGGGGCGGCTCCTGCCGGTTGACAACATACACTACTCGGTCCGGAATGGTTACTTGACAATGAAAAATGGACAGACCGTGAGCGCATCCGAAAAGGAACCGTTTGGTTCGGCCACCTGGGATGCCGCCGACAGAATCGGACAGGCGGGGAGCGAGTACATTCGCGCTTTGAGCAAGATCGATGCGGCGGAATACTGCGTCTACTTTCTTGTGGATCGTTACTCGTTCGACCTCTTCCGTAGGGCGCGACAAATCGCCCGGGACAAGGGGTTCGACATCGGATGGGACCCCAATGAAGATGAGAAGATCGTGCTCATAGACAAGGATTTCGGAAAGCCACCCATTGTCAATCCCTTCTCCGGCGGGTGAACCTTTTTGTATGCAAATCCGACCGCAACAACCATCCACGTTAGGAAGGCGTTTATGTTGAAAAATGGACTGTCTTGGGCCTGCATGATCACGCTGAGCGTCTGCTTACTGTTCGCCCAGAATTCGCCCTGCTCCGCAAAGCCAGCCAAGGAGAAGAAGGCCAGCAGCACAAAGACGGTGAAAAGAGACCGTGCCATGCGCGACGTTATCGTGATTGTCGACAATTCGGGGAGCATGAAGGCGAATGATCCCGAATTCATGGCAAAGAAGGCGGTCGGTGAACTCGCCGGCTCTCTGGGACCTCAAGCACGTATGGGGCTGGTCATATTCGCCAACTCGACTGAAATGGGGTTGGAAATGACAGGTGTCACCGCGCCGGAATTCGCGGATCGGCTGAACGGTGCGCTCGCAAAGATTGACTACAGCGGTGCGTACACCGACATTCCCGGCGCCATTGAGAAAGCAGTCTATGAACTCAAAACTAACGGCAGAACCAATGCTGAAAAACTGATCGTTTTCATGACCGATGGCTATACCGATCTCAAGGATTCGACTCAAAAACAATGGAGAAACGAATGGCTCAAAGAAGGACTGCTCAATGAAGCCCGGAACCGGGGAATACGCATCTTTGGCGTTGCATTCACTGAGAAATCGGACTATTCGCTCATACAATCCCTGAGCGTGAGCACGGGGGGTGACTACTACAGGATTCTCACAGCGCAGGAACTGCCTCAGTTGTTTGCGAAGATTGCAGTCTCTTCGAAGGAAGCACTGCCGACGGCGCAACCGGGCGTAATGGGGAATATTGCACGATCGATAACCGAGCCCCTCACGCTGATCGTCGTCGCACTTTTTGGCACGGCGCTCATTCTTGTTGTGGTAGTGATTGCCCTGGGCAGGTCGGGCAAGAGGCGAAGGAGGATTCCTGAGGCCTTTCTTGAAGATGTTGATGGCGCAAGTAAGGCGCCGATTCGCATCAAGAGAGAAGTGTTCAAAATCGGCAGGGGCCCGCGCTGCGATTTCTCCATAAGCAAGGAGTGTGTCTCGGTTCTGCATGCCACGATCGAATACCAGAGTGCGGAGGATGCCTTCTACCTGAAAGACCAGCGCAGTAGTAACGGGACTTTTATCGGTGACAAGGTGGTTCGGGAAGAACTTCTTAAAAGCGGAGACATGGTGCGCCTGGGCACGTATACCATCAGGTTCAAGCGTCCTGGTGAAACCAGCAAGAAAACCATACTGGTACCATCCTCCCAGCATCAACAATCAGGCGGTGGAGAGGGGGTCGCTCCAGAACAGGCTGTTCTTGTCGATACCAAAGGCAATGCGCCGCAACGGTCGTTCGTTTTGACAAAAGCAAAGACCACCATCGGCCGAGCGCAACGGGAGAACGATATTTGTATTCCCGACAATTGCGTGTCCAGTTTCCACGCGGAGATTCTCTACAGGGACGGAAATTTCTACCTGAAGGATAGGCGCAGCCTCGGGGGAACGTGCCTTAACAATGAAGAGACCCCTTGTACTCCCTGGGTGGAAGTGCCGATCAAATGGGGCGATGAAATCATCATCTCGCAGCAGTACCGGTTCCGCCTTTCGCCCAGCGAATTGTACAAGGCTCGGGGCACGATTCTGGGCACGCCGCAGCCGCGAGGCCCGGCTGAAGTCGGCGAAGGCGATGCAGCTTCAACCGTGGACCAAGCAAGTGCCAGGATACCGTCGGCCGCGTGTCCCAACCACCCTGATCACCGTCCTGATCGCCTTTGCCGGGTCTGCGGTCAAGGGTTCTGCGCGGAGTGCGTGGAGGAAGACGCAGATGAAGGCGGCTACATCTGTCA
>Ga0315284_10013885_pt1 | contig 11475 bp, 8 predicted proteins | sample YL17G09_16_MG_FD_203696 | JGI IMG/M metagenome (GOLD analysis project Ga0315284, IMG submission 203696) | Sediment microbial communities from Yellowstone Lake, YNP, Wyoming, USA - YL17G09_16 | ecosystem: Environmental > Aquatic > Freshwater > Lake > Sediment | place: USA: Wyoming | collected... | reverse complement strand
CTTTGTAAATCAACGGCTAAAGTTTGCGCTTTTAGTTTATCTATATCATAAATAGATATTTGCCTGGAGTTTTTTTGGCTTAAATAAACGGCGACTGCTCTGGCCGCACCACCCGCGCCGATCAGCGCAATGACTTTATCTTTAGGATCAAACTTTAAATCTTGGCTTAAGCTTTGCATGAATCCTGCACCGTCGGTATTAAACCCTTCCAGTATGCTACTTGAAGCTTTAATAGTATTTACTGCTGCGATAAGCTTGGCTTCGGGAGAGATTTTATCCAGAAAAGGTATTACTTTCTCCTTGTAAGGTACGGTAATATTTAATCCGCGGATATTTTGTGCGAAGAGTGAGCTCAGGAAATCTTTTAGCTCCTCTGTTTTTTTCTCAAAAATTCTGTATTCAGCATTTATTCCCAGGGCTTTGAAAGCGGCGTTATGCATTAAAGGCGAGAGGCTATGTTTGGCGGGATATCCTAAGACACCGTAGATTTGAAGAGAAGAGTTTTTCTCCATGCAAGATGGAACTTAAAGGCTTTCTATTTTATTCAGGGCGTTAATATAGGCCCTGACCGATGCTTCGATAATATCGGTGCTTGAACCGTGGGCGGTGACCACCTTACCTTTGGCTTTAAGTTTTAAGGCTACGTCTCCAAGCGCGTCTTTACCTTTGGTAACTGCTTCGATACGGTAATCTTGAAGTTCACCCTTAACACCGGTGATCTTATCTATTGCCTTAAAGCAGGCATCTACCGGGCCGTCTCCGCTGGATCTGGCTTCCTGAATTTTCTTTTTATATTTTATTTTTACCGCCGCCTCTGGAATAATATCGGTCCCGGTATTAACCCTGATCGATACCAATTCATAGACCTTACTTTGGGCCCTGACTTCTTCCTCCATTAAAGCCACTAAATCATCATCAAAGACTTCTTTCTTTTTATCGGCGAGATCCTTAAATTTCTTAAAGATTTTGTTTATCTTGCTCTCGCCCAAATCAAATCCAAGGTCTTTTAATCTCTTGGATAAAGCGTGCCTTCCCGAATGCTTACCTAATACTATCTGGCTCTCTATAAACCCGATATCCTCAGGGTCCATGATTTCGTAAGTATCCCTCTTTTTTATCACCGCATCTTGATGTATTCCGGATTCATGACGGAAGGCATTCTTTCCCACGATCGCTTTGTTCGGCGGCACAATAAAACCTGTAGCATTACTTACCAAGCGGGAAAGATTATAGATATTTTTTGTATTTATACCGGTATATAAATCTTTAAAAACGTCTTTACGCGTCTTAATTGCCATCACTACTTCTTCCAGCGAAGCGTTGCCGGCGCGTTCTCCCATACCGTTAATAGTACAATGCACCTGCCGCGCTCCGGCTAAAACCGCAGAAAGAGAATTTGCCACTGCCATGCCCAGATCGTCGTGACAATGGGTAGAAATAATAGCTTTATTGATATTGGGAACGTTATTCAAAATATCTGTAATTAAAGAATGCATTTCTTGCGGATAGCTGTATCCGGTGGTATCCGGAATATTAATAGTCGTAGCGCCTTCCTTTATGGCTCCTTCGATAACCCTGAAAAGGAAATTCCTGTCTGAACGCGTGGCGTCCTCAGGGGAAAATTCGATATCGTCACAGAGGCCACGCGCAATTTTAGTGAATTTTTTGGCAATCTCTAAGATTTCCTCTTCGGGCTTACGGAATTTGTATTGCAGGTGGATTTTAGAGGTGGCCAAAAATATATGGATACGCGGGTGCTTGGCTTTTTTAATGGCGCTGTGCGCTGCTTCGATATCAGCCTTTATACATCTGGCCAGGCCACAGATAGCGCTCTTTTTGATGGTTTTCGAGATTACACTGACGGCCTTGAAGTCATCGGGTGAGGCAATAGGAAAACCTGCTTCAATCACATCTACGCCTAATTTCTCAAGTTGATATGCAATCTCCAGCTTCTGCTCGGAAGTCAAAGATGCTCCCGGCGCCTGCTCTCCGTCTCTTAACGTTGTATCAAATATTATGATTTTTTCCATAATTTATTTCTTCCTCGACGGCATTGATTCCGGCGTGCCTCTGGCGCTTACGCCGGAATCATCCCGCGCACTGCGCGGGACAAAAACCCTTATTTCTTCATCCAGGGCATCATCTCGCGTAATTGCTTCCCCACCTTCTCAATCTGATGCTCATCCCCTGCTTTCAGTAAACTATTGAAATTCGGCCGGCCGAGCTCATTTTCTTTGATCCATTCACGGGCAAATTTACCGGACTTGATTTCCTTTAAAAGCTTCTGCATGGTCTTACGGGTCTTTTCGGTGATAATCATCGGACCCTTACTTAAATCTCCGTAGCAAGCGGTATTGGAAACTCGACGGCGCATCCCGGAAATACCATACTCCTGAATTAAATCGGTGATGAGCTTCAGCTCATGCAAGACTTCAAAATAAGCGATCTCTGGCTGATATCCGGCAGCAATCAGAGTATCAAATCCGGCTTTGATTAACTCAGATACTCCTCCACAAAGCACGGCCTGCTCACCGAATAAATCGGTCTCGGTCTCTTCGTCAAAAGTGGTCTCAATCACGCCGGCGCGGGTGGCGCGTATTGCTTTAGCATATGCCAAAGCTAACTGTTTGGCTTCGCCAGTGGCATCCTGAAAAACCGCGACTAATGAGGGTACACCCTTACCTTCTTCATACATACGCCTGACCAATGCTCCGGGTCCTTTGGGTGCTACCATAAAAACATCCACATTTTTCGGGGGTTTAATCTGCTTAAATCTGATATTAAAGCCGTGCGAAAAACAAAGCGCCTTTCCTTTTTTAAGATTCGGCTTAATGCTTTCCTTGTAAACCTTTGCCTGCACATGGTCCTGAGTTAATATCTGAATGATATCCGCTGCTTTTGCCGCCTCGGCAGCAGGCACCGGAATAAAGCCGTCTTGCTTTGCCAGCTCAAAATTGGGCGTTCCCTCCATCTCAGAAACCACCACCCGGCAGCCGGAATCGCGCAGGCACAATGCCTGTCCGCGCCCCTGTATGCCATAGCCGATAATAGCAATGGTTTTGTCTTTCAGCAAGTTTAAATCCGCGTCATTATCATAATAAATCTTTGCCATGTTTCCCCCCTTAATATGCTACCGCAATCCTTCCCGTCCTGACTAATTCTTTAACCCCGAATTTACTCAGCGCCTCCAGCAAACCTTTAATTTTTTCCTGCTCATCTACTGCTTCTATAATAGCGATATCCCCTTTATGCTGGATGATTTTGGCGACGTATTTTTTTAAAGCGACTTCCAGTTTTGCTTTATCTTTAAGCGGACAGGCTACTTTAGCCAAAACCAGCTCGCGGTCAACATGCTCTTTATTGGTGAAGTCTGTGACGGTGATAACATCGATGAGTTTATTCAGCTGCTTTTTTATCTGTTCTAATATTTTCTCATCCTGCGCCTCAACTACGATAGTCATATAAGAAATTCCCGGATCCATCGTCTCAGAAACCGCTAAAGAGGCGATATTATAACCACGGGCGCTAAACAACCCGGAAATACGCGCAAGCACGCCGAATTTATTTTCAACTAATACTGATATAGTGTGTCTCATTACGCCAACCCCTCGATCATCCTATTCAGCGCTTCTCCCGCCGGCACCATCGGATAAACATTCTCTTCCTCTTCGATATGGCAATCAACGAAAACAGTATTATCTGTCGCCAGCGCCTTCTCTAAAGCAGGGCGCACCTCTTCTTTTCTAGTGACCTTGATCCCTATTGCGCCATAACTTTCAGCAAGCTTGACAAAATCGGGACTGGTGATATTGACATAGGAATAACGCTTTTTATAAAATAGTTCCTGCCACTGCCTGACCATACCCAGATACCCGTTATTTAAAATAACTACTTTGACATTTATCTTACTGGCGACACAAGTCCCCAGTTCCTGAATATTCATCTGAATCGAGCCGTCTCCGGCGATATCAATCACGGTTTTGTCCGGGCAACCGATTTTAGCACCCATTGCCGCCGGAAATCCAAAACCCATAGTACCTAATCCGCCGCTTGAAATATAGGTGCGCGGATAATCATACTTATACCACTGGCAGGCCCACATCTGATTCTGGCCGACCTCAGTAGTAATAATCGCATTACCTTTAGTCAACTCATAAATCTGCTCTATCACATACTGCGGCTTGATCTTGCCCTCATCTTTATATTTAAGCGGGGATTTCTTCTTCCAGGAATCAATGGTTTTTAACCACTCAACGGTATCCGGAATCTTTTTTATCTGTTCCAGAAATTCCTCTAGAACAGTCTTGGCATCTCCGACAATAGGAATATCCACTCGAACATTCTTACTTATCGAAGAGGGATCGACATCAATATGTATGACCTTTGCCGAAGGAGCAAAGGCATCGAGCCTGCCGGTAACGCGGTCATCGAAACGAGCGCCCACCGCAATAATCAAATCCGACTCCATAGTAGCGTGATTTGCATAAGCTGTGCCGTGCATCCCCAACATTCCTAAAGAAAGTTTATGCGTTCCGGGAAAACCACCTAAGCCCATCATGGTCATCGTAACCGGGGCGTTTATCTTCTCTGCGAATTCTCTTAAAACTTGATACGCTCCGGAGGTAATTATGCCTCCTCCTATATAAAGTAGCGGCTTTTTAGCGTCCGATATAAGCTTAATCGCCTTTTTGATCTGCCCGGGGTGGCCAAAACAGGTCGGTTTGTATCCGCGGATCTCTACATTTTGCGGCCAAATGAATTCGGCTTCCTGAAGCTGGACGTCAGAAGGAATATCGATTAAGACCGGCCCGGGACGGCCGCTGGAAGCGATATAGAAAGCTTCGCGCACAATCTGCGGTAAATCTTTAGCGCTTTTAACTAAATAATTATGTTTAGTGACAGGCCGGGTGATTCCGGTAACGTCAGCCTCCTGAAAGGCGTCATTTCCGATTAAAAAAGTCTTAACCTGGCCGGTGATGGCAATCATGGGGATTGAATCCATATAGGCAGTGGCAATACCGGTAGTAAGATTTGTTGCGCCGGGGCCGCTGGTAGCCAGGCAGACTCCGACTTTGCCGGTAGCGCGCGAATATCCGTCGGCAGCGTGGGCTGCTCCTTGTTCATGGCGCACCAGGATAAACCTGATATCCGAATCGTAAAGCTTATCGAATATAGGCAGGACCTGCCCGCCGGGATAGCCGAACATCACCTCTACCCCTTCGCGCTTCAAACACTCTAATAAGATTTGCGCACCAATCATTTTATTTTAAAACCGCTCCCTTATCCGCCGAACTGACTAACTTTTGGTATCTAGCTAAATATCCGGTTTTAATCTTTGGAGGAACCGGCTTCCAATTTTTAAATCTTTTTTCAATTTCCGCCTTACTTAGCTTGACTTCTAATTTTCTATTCGGTATGTCTATACTGATTATATCACCGTCTTTTAAAATCGCAATCGGGCCGCCTGAGGAGGCTTCGGGAGAAACATGCCCGATACAAGGGCCTTTTGTTCCTCCGGAAAATCTCCCGTCAGTAATCAGGGCAACGGAATCGCTTAAGCCCATACCGACAATCGCAGAAGTGGGTGCTAGCATTTCGCGCATCCCCGGGCCGCCTGCCGGGCCTTCGTAGCGGATCACGATTACTTCTCCGCCTTTGATCTTTTTATTTAAAATCGCCTGCATCGCTTCTTCTTCACGGTTATAGATTTTGGCGCGGCCGGTAAACTTCATCATCTTAGGATTAACCGCTGCCTGTTTTACCACTGCGCCTTTCGGAGCAAGATTACCGAATAAAACCGCGATTCCGCCTTCCTTATGATAAGCCATACTTAACGGGCGGATGACATCCAGATCATAGATCTCTGCTTTGTCTGCAATATCATAGATCTTTTCGCCGCTAGCCGTCATCACATTATTCAATTTACTCTTTAATCTCTTTAAGACCGCAGGAATTCCCCCGGCATATTCCAGGTCTTCCATAAAATATTTTCCCGCCGGCTCTAAGTTTGTGATGTGCGGGACGATCTTGCCGATCTTATCGAAAGTTTTCAGGTCTAAATCTATCCCTGCCTCATGGGCAATGGCCATCAAATGCAATACCGTATTACTTGAACCACCCAAAGCCATATCCACCACAATCGCATTCTCCATTGACTTATTATTTATTAATTCTCGCGGCAAAATATTCTTTTTCACTAATTCCACGATACGCTCACCGCTGGCTTGGGCAATACGGCGTTTCTTGGCGGAAATCGCTAATGCCGTCCCGCAACCCGGTAAAGACATGCCTAAAGTTTCGGTAAGGCAAGCCATAGTATTGGCAGTATATAACCCCTGGCATGAACCGGCACCCGGACAGGCTTCCATCTCCAGGCAGGTAAGTTCTTCGCTAGAGATATCCCCTCTTTTTGCCCGCGCCAACCCCTCATAGGTATCATGCACAAAAGCAAGTTTCCTTTTATTGTAACGGCCGGAGAGCATCGGGCCTGCAGTCACAATAATCGCCGGGATATTCAAACGGGCAATACCCATGAGCATCCCGGGAGTAATTTTATCGCAGTTAGTAAGACAGACGATACCGTCTAACTGATGGGCATTAGAGACCGTCTCAATGGTATCGGCCACGATTTCTCTTAAGGCCAGAGGATAACACATCCCTAAATGCCCCATGGCAATCCCGTCGCAGATACCGGGTACGCCAAATAAAAACGGCACGCCCCCGCCGTAGCAGATGCCACGTTCAATAAAGCGCTCCAAATCGCGCATACCGATATGCCCGGGGATTAAATCCGTAAAAGAAGTAGCTATTCCGATAAACGGACGATCCAAATCTTTCCTGCTTAAGCCGGTAGCATAGAGAAGCGCCCGATGCGGAACTCTTTCCAAACCCTTTTTAATTTTGTCTGACCGCATTTTAATCCGCTCCTTCTCCGTCGTGCACAACCTGCTTTCCATCCTGGCGTTTACGCACGATCACGCGTTTTAAGGTTACGTATTTATCTACTAATTCCTTATTATTGACGGCGTTTAATTGTTTAAAAAGGAATTCGAATTTATCTTCGATCTCTTTGGCAATGGCATCGCGGGTTTCGCGAGGCAACCCCATAATATCTTTCTTAAACGGCCCCAGGGCTTTTTTACGCGTCTTGTAGAAAAATTGCTCCTCGGTTTCGCCTTCTTTGGCTTCGGAAGCGGCATTGACTTTTAACCACTCATAAATTTTTGCCTTCAGCCCCTGCGGAAAATGTTTGCTTTCATAGATCATATTCTGGAATTCAGTCGCCAGATGCACCTCTGCGGTCTCTGTTTCGGGAAACTTATGAAAGGCCTCAGCCGGTAAGGTCGATGCCCCATGCTGCACCGCCCCCGCCAGACCATATTCCTTTTTTGCTAATTCGGACAATATCTTAAGGGTATCAAAATCAAGTTTTACCTGGGCGATGGAGCCATCGGGTAAAACCACGCCTCCGTGCGATGTCCCGGTCTGCACGGAGATCTTACTGATACCGGTTAAGCCTTTGCGCAATCTCTCAATGTATCCTGCCATAAAAGCCTGCAAGTCTTCAGGAGTAGAATTCTGATGCCCCACCTCCCCGATCTCTCCGCCTACGGAAACAGTAATACCTTTCGGTTCGATGCGCCGGATGAATTGGGTGAGTTTTGCGCAGACCTCATAATTAAAATACTGCTGCTTCTTGACTTCTTTTTTAGAGAGGTCTACCAGCGTGGAAGAATCGATATCGATATTATAGAAACCTGCGCTGATAGCGTCACTGATGATGGCCTGCAGGCCTTCCAGCTCTTTATCCGCATTTTCCTGGAACTTTTTGGCATTGGCCTGGAAATGGTCTCCTTGGATAAATACCGGCCCTGCATATCCTTCTTTTATCGCGGCTGCCAAAATTACGCTGGAATACTCTACCGGCGGCTGGGCAGTATAACCCATCTCGGATTTAGCGATTTCAAAAATAAAAGCGCCGCAATTGTTTCTTTTGGCAACCCTAAATATCGCACGCGCCAAGTCAAGAGTCATACTTCTTAGGTTGATAGCCGGGACGGTAAAACCGGAAAGCTCGCCTCTGCCGCGGCTCATATAAAACTCATGGATACTGGCAGGATAAATCCCGTTTTTATAGGCCAGGTCAAAAATCCTCTTAGCCAACACCTTCTTTCGTTCAATATCTTCGCTTATAATCAAATCCATCGCTAGGATTTCTACATCAAAAGGCTTCCTGCCCATGCCAGTGTCCTTTCCTTAAGTTAAGGTTTTAATCAAATTGTACCACATATCTACATTTATTATTTTCTTCTGAATAGCGGTCTGAAAATCTATTTCCGCCACCTTGCCACAAGATAACCCTACTGTTTTATCCGCTCTACCGCTTAATAAGCAATCGACCGCTGCCTGCCCTAATCTTAAAGCTAGGTCGCGACTGACTGCCGTAGGCCGGCCCCCTCTTTGGATATGCCCGAGGATTACCGGACGCGTTTCCAGGCTGGTTATCTCGGTTATTCTTTTAGCGATATCTACTGCGCTGCCTGCGCCTTCAGCCACCACGATAATCCAGCTGACCTTGCCTCTGATATTGCCGTTAACAATGCCGTGGCACATTTCTTCCAGGTCCAGCTTTTTTTCCGGAATAATCACGTCTTCGCAACCGCCGGCCAGGGCCACAGCCAAAGCAATAAAGCCGCAATCCCTGCCCATTACCTCCACCACAAAAATCCTCTCCATGGAAGTGGCCGTATCGCGGATATTGTCAATTGCCGCCAGGGCCGTATTTATTGCGGTATCCGCACCAACAGTATAGTCTATACCGTTGACATCATTATCAATAGAAGCAGGAATCCCTATACAAGGAATTTTATATCTCTGATAAAATGCGTGGGCTGCTTCAAAACTGCCATTGCCGCCGATGACGATTAAACCGTCAATAGCATTCTTCTTAATATTTTGGAAAGCGCGTTCCTGACCTTCTTTGCTCCTGAATTCCGGGCAGCGGACGGTCTTTAAGATCGTACCTCCCTGATTGATGATCCCTGAGACGGAACGGTGATCAAATAGCTTCATCTCATCATTAATCAGGCCCCACCATCCGCGGAATACCCCCATCACCTCCACTTTTTTACTTACCGCACAACGCACCACTGCGCGAATCGCGGCATTCATTCCCGGAGCATCCCCGCCTGTGGTCAGAACCGCTATTCTTTTCATCATGATTTAATTATAAAGTTTTTATTTCCGTTCTTAAAAAGCTGCTACTTGCGAATCATAATGAGTTAACATACCCGCAGATGACAATCCATCTACCTGCATATCCCGAGGGTGCTCCACGCTATAGCTATAAAATATTTCTTGTTTAGCCTGGGGTTCTAAGTCCAACTCCCAACGCCAGACACCTTTCCTATCTTTCCAGTCTTTCTCTTTAGGGGCCAGGCTGGCATTGGCGACATTAACTTTAATCCGCTCATCTTGAGAGACCGGCATCGCTTCAAAAAGAATGACTTTAATCTTTTTATTCTTATAATTTTCTACAGTCAATTTATATTTAAAAGTGGTTTTGCGGGTTGGAGCAGGAATGCCTGCGATTAGCACGTCATCAACTTTTTTCTCAATCTGCTCTCTTTTGACTTTTACGCTTTCATCCACCCCTAAATACAGGTCGAAGTCTTCGCCCGGGCCAATGGTATCTATGCTAGATGAACCAACAAAATCTCCATCTAAGAATACATTTACCCGGCCGCCGAGCAACTGTAAATCCTTACTATTCATTACCCGCGATCCTAAATAGGCATAGGTACTGGCGCGCGGATAAATAGAATATTCAAAATCTACATTCAGGGTTTGGCTAGAAATGGGCAATTTATATTCCGAGCCGTCGGATTTGATCGTGGCTTTATGTGTAAGTTTATAAACCACAGCCAGACCTTTGGCCTCGGATTGCGCATACTCAACTCTTGCCTCATCCTTAAATTCTACTTCCCTAGCCACTGTTGTCGCACTTTCCTGGCCATAAAACGCCTCAGCTTGCATGCTGTCGCTTACTCCCCCCTTAGTCATTGCCCATCTTCCCGGTCTCGGTGACGGTACCGGCTGATACGGCCGGATAAACCACGGCGACACATAAGGCATCCTTCCGCCGATACTGGGCTTAGCCGTGGATAAAGAAATTTCTACATTGGCCCAGTCCTCACCGGTAGCCTGTTTCACTAGCCCCTGAGAAATCAATTCCACTTCCGCTTTATTGAAATTGGCCCGGGCATCATATATTGGCTGCCAGGAGGCACCGCTTACCAGATAAGCAATATTTAAATCTAGATTACCGGCTTTTAAAACTTCCAGCTCCACTACCACCGACCTTTTTAATTTTCTGCCGGAACCGGAAACTTGCGCTAATTCATTTAATAAAACATTAATTTTTTTCTCTATATCCCGAATCTTTAGTTCTACATCTATAATCTGAAAATAATTATCCTTGAGTTTAGCATCCAGGAATTTCAGCGTATCTTCCAGGTCTTTTACCGTGGGCATCTTGGTGGCCAGGTCTTTAGGTAATTGCTCGCCGGAAAACAGGCGGATAGAATCTAAAAATTTCTTTTCTTCGGAAAAAATCTTCTTGATATCCTGAAGTTTTCGGGCTTCGTCTCTTAAATCTTGGATTTGCCCCTCAAGCTGTTTTGTCCTCTCTGCCGGCGCTTCCTCCAGGAACTCTTTCTTCAGTTGCACTCCTAAGATCTTTACTTCTGCGGTTCCGGAACCGCTGGCGCGTAAAGAATTTTCGTCTATTTCCGGGATGATATTCGAAAAAATTACCTTATGCGCGCCGGGATTTAATTTGACTGTTGAAGTCCGTACGGTGAGGGCTGAGCCCGGATAAACTGTAACCGCATTAATCTGCGAGCCTACCTCTAGATCTTCTGCAGCGGCGTAAGTGCAAAAAATTAAGCTTAAAGCGAGAACTAAGCAAATAATGGTAGCTTTCTTCATTTGGCCCCTCCTTATTATGTGCCTGATTCCCAGCTGCCCAGATACTTCTTCTGTTGTTGGGTCAAAGTATCTATTTTAATCCCCATAGATTTAAGTTTTAAAGCCGCTATTTTTTCGTCTATATCCTTAGGAACCTTATAGACGTCTTTATTTAAGCTACGGTGATGTTTGACAATATATTCGGCGCTTAAGGCCTGGTTGGCAAAACTCATATCCATGACCTGCGCCGGATGTCCTTCTGCAGCTGCCAGATTTATCAACCTGCCCTCGCCTAATAAATATATTTTACGCCCGTCCCTTAAAATATATTCGTCCACAAATTCGCGGATGCGTTTTTTCTTTTTACTTAACTTCTCCAAAGCCGGTATATCTATCTCTACGTTGAAATGCCCGGCGTTAGCCACGATCGCCCCGTCCTTCATCAAAATAAAATGTTCTTTGCGGATGACGCTGATATCACCTGTAGTGGTGAGAAAAACATCCCCG
>Ga0315284_10013884_pt1 | contig 11475 bp, 7 predicted proteins | sample YL17G09_16_MG_FD_203696 | JGI IMG/M metagenome (GOLD analysis project Ga0315284, IMG submission 203696) | Sediment microbial communities from Yellowstone Lake, YNP, Wyoming, USA - YL17G09_16 | ecosystem: Environmental > Aquatic > Freshwater > Lake > Sediment | place: USA: Wyoming | collected... | reverse complement strand
CTTTTAGAGATGTTTGATGCTTTAAAAGAACTTATCTTGCCGAAGCCAAATTGTTTAATCAATTCATCAAATAATAGTTTCAGGTCCGCTGCTTTGCCCAAAGATAACGTCTGCAACCTATCTAACGGTGGGGGAAGATTCGCTATGTCAATTTCAGGAGCACATAGTGGATAAATTCTACATCCACCTTTTTTCCCTTTCATCCAATTCGCTCCCAACTCAAACCATAACCACGGCCTCTCAATCGAAATGGGTGTAATGATTATGATTATAGCTTTAGCAAGGTTTAGTTTATTCTCAATGTCTTCTAGCCAATCTTGACCAGGAGGTATTGCTCCAGGAGAACTGGTACAATATACCGCAATTCCATTAGCAAATACCTTATCAATCTCTTGTTTGACCGTATCTGCAAATTCGCCGTCAGTCGTTGCATGGCTTATGAAAAGTATAGGTTTTTCAATTTTATGATTTTCCGTTTGCATTAATCCCCTCCACCGGTCCTCCCGCGCGCCTCAAATCTAACGACACTTTCCAGCTTGATTAGCTCCTGACACTTTATCCTGACTATGTTTAATTTTTCAACATCCACTTATAAATCCGAGCCAATAGGCTCGGTTTTTTGATATTTTCTTTCTTTGATATTCTTGATAATTCGTAAAGTTTTGCCAAGTCTACAACAATTTCATCACTTGAATCATATACGCATTCACAAAAGCCTTTTGCTGGGTCAACAGCTATATGGGTGCATGATTTATTTGGGATAGGCATTTTTTCTATTGCTTCGTCAACGGTATATTCTTTGTTCTTAGATTCCATGCAGTTAGGGCAAGAGTAATGTGAAGTTATAATTTTTACTTTTTTTATACCGTTACGTTTTAGTTCGTATAATTTATATAATCTCGCCTTCACAAGATAATCCCAAAAATCCTTTGACTGCTCATTCATGAAGATGGCCATTTTGTAATAATGATAACTCAGCGCCTCTGGGTCTTTAATACGACCTGCTTGGTTCAAAGCTATGGAATGAATTAACTCCATCGGGTCTGGTTCGACATTAGTTTTATTTTTTTGTTCTTTAAGAAGTATCTCAAAGTCCGGTTCTAAAATATTAAATTCTTTAAGCTTTTCCGCTATCCTCCATTTATCATCAATTTTAATAGCCTCTTTTTCTGTAACCAACTGCCCATTTCTAATCAAAATACTATTCCCGCATTGTGTACATCTTATTTTTCTGGATGGAACCTTAGATAAAGAATTCAGGCAGTAAGGACATTTTGCTTCAGGCATATTACCTGACTTTTCCGCGATGGTCTTATCGATTCAAAACTGTTTTATTCCTTTTCTGGCAATAGTCCGATAGTCTCTTTAATAAATTGAGCATGGATAATTTTCGCAAGAGCTAAAGGATGCAATCTAGTTTGTTCCTCATAAAGTAACTTTATTTTCTCGGGAACAAGATACTCCTGACTTACTAAACCCGCTATAAATTGAATCGTGCCTACAAGCATTCTATTTTCAATTGTCCTTCCTGATTGAACAAAATATACAGGACCTCCGCTATTTCCTTTAAACACTTCAAAATCAAATAAAATATATTTTACTTCTTTTGCAGGAATTATTGGATAAGAAGCGATTTTTCCACTCCGCAATATGGGAAATCCTGCGGAATTTGCTTCAAAAGTGAGCGGATATCCAAGACACAAGAGTTCATCGCCTGGATGTATTTCATGTTTTCTGAAAGTTTCATCGTCAGCAAGCCAATCTATAGGCAAGAGGGCCAAATCAATATTATTTGGCAAGCTTACATACATTGCGGCAACGTCGGCCTCTGGATGTTTGACCCAAAGTTCTTTATTTGCATCTCGAATCGTTATTGGATAAGGTATTTTTTCATAAATGTTTCCGACCTTTCTTCTTAAAAAGAGCGTGGCCTTGTCTCCCTTCATATTTTCAAGAACATGCGCTGCGGTTATTAATACATAAAAAGCACGCGGTTTATTTAAATTCTTTTTCAAAGGCTTCCCTAAAATAAAAGCAGTTCCAGTGTATCCATTTTCTCCTTGTATTTTAAAAGTTGACCGCATCAAGATCGTGTTTAGTTCAAAATGCTCCTCTGCAATGATTAAACCACCGTTAAAGAAAAAATATAAAAAAAGAACAATTAAGCTTTTTGTTAACCAGCCTTGAGGAATAGTAATTTTCTTTTTCATGTTATCACGAGTCATGTCCCGTTGAGCTTGACAATGACGCCTCCCGTTGCGAAAAAATGATACATCCGAATGCTGATTGATGTCAAGAAAACCGATATGAAGATAGAACAGACCCTCTCCCGCGTCCGCCGTGAGGATGCTACGGGGACAAAATCGCTAAAAATGGCTCAGTTTTGCTTACTCAAGCTAACAAGACAAATCGACTGAAATGATTGAAAAATCAGGGATTAAGGTGGGGTGAGTAAGGGGATGGGACCTTGCCTACAAAGATTCCTCGCCCGAGGTAGTGGATGTGACTCCCCGTCTGATCAAAGTGAAGATCAAAAAAACACCTGCCGCTGATCGAGACGACCAATCATAAGTTCCTGGAAAGCTATCCGCAGCGAAGGAGGTCTCTGCGACGTATTTTTGGGAAGCGGGTCATTGTGGTGGATAGTTTAGATGCTCGATGATATATTTGCCTTGTTGTTCGACCGAACGCAGCTTCATGGCTTCCTGGCATTCCCTGATATAGATCCAGCAAATCACTTTTCCCCGTCCTTTAAAATAAGCCGCCCGTGAAGCCCAGGATGCCAGTTGGGTTATTTTTGTTACCACCTCAGCGCAGGCCACAAGATCCTCCGTTAGTTTTTCTCCAGAATTAGCTCGGAGAAAAGTAAAAAGAAAACTTATGGCATTCCGTTCTTTTACAATTTCCACCGTAATATACGTGCGACCTCGATTCGCAAGAATTTTATTAGCGGTAGTTTTGATAGCTTGCACGTTTTGAGAAAACAAGAAAGATATTAGAAAAATAAGAGGAAAAATCGCTGACCATAATTTTCGTCTAATCGGACCACCTCTTCTTAAGTTTAGCGTTCGGGACGTTTCCCGGCCTATTTTCCCCCTATTCCGCTCCGCGGAAAAAGAATGACACCCCGATAAGGGTGAGTCAATTGGAGGTTGCTCGCCCTTCAGCCCCGCCAGCCTCTTCCTGGCATCCTCAAGCTCGGAAGGCCGGGGCCGGCGTCATCCTGAAAAAAAGAGAAAAGGTCCGCCAGGAAACCATGAAGATGAGAAGGGAATTGAACCGAAAAGCGATACTTGACCCCTAGCCAAATGGTGTCAGCTAAATCATCATGAGAGAAGGAATCTGTAGCTTAAGAAATCAGTTCGCGAGTCCGAAACCGCATGACGACGAACATCCTCTTTAGAGAATGGTGCCAAAGTCAATGTGAATAAGGCTAGAATGCTAAATATCTAAACCTGATTCGTGCCAGATTGGAGCATATATACCCTTGTATTATAATCATCGTACTGATTAAATGCTGATACAAGATTTTCTGTTAGGCCGAGTGAGCTAAGCCAAAGGGAATTAATTTCTTTTTCAATCACAATAAAAGTTTCCCATAGCTTAACTGAACTCATGAATGGGAGTTCAAAAACGGGGTGGCTATTCCTGTCGAATTCAAACCAGTCTTCCGTTCGCAGCTTTATTCTCGGATCTCCGTTTGGGCAATTGTCGCTAGGATATGGTACGTATATATGGTGTTTGATCTGATCGACCAAATCCTTTTTATGAAGGAGACCAAGTGTGCTAATATTTTTGTCAGTTGTAGCTTCATTAGCTCCGGGTAATCCCGTAACTAGATACATTGATATGTAAAGCGATGAGTTTTCCCTCACCGTCGTGAGAGAGTGTATTAGCTTATCAAGAAGGAAAGCACGATTCATTCTATTTAATACTGAATCATCAGCTGACTCTAGCCCAACACGGATTTCAACAAAACCGGCCCTTTCGAGGGCGGTAATTAGTCTGCCTGTAATCATCTCAATTCGAAGATCGCAGCTGAGAAGAAATCCGTGTTCGAGAGCCTCAAGTTCGGAGCACACCCTAAGCGCACGATGATAGGTTCCTCCAAGAACACTATCGCAGAAATGAATAGGCTTCCCTGCATCCAGGTACGATTGAATGTTTTTCAGTCCTCCATCTAACGACAATGTGCGCCTGGGAATCAAACGATCCTGACAATAATCACAGGAAAACGGGCATCCAACTGCTGTCATTAGATTTAATCCGTACTCATTAAGCGGAAAAGGAAGTAATTCGTAGGCATGTCGGACTGCATCCAGTTGGACAATTTTGCTTGAGACAAGACTTGTGGCTGCCGACTCGTCACGAGTCGTCACAATATCATTAAAAATAGGATATCGATATCCTGTGAGTTTAGGAGCGCTCATGGCATGAGGTCCACCCAGTATGAGGCGAGTTGTGGGAAACTTATGATGTGCTAATTTGGCTAGTCGGGCACAAATCGGTACCGTAGGAGTAACCGCTCCAAAACCGATACAAAATGGACCTTCTTTTCTTGGTGTATAGATGAGGGTTTCTTCAAATCTATCAAGTGGGATATAGCGGACTTTATAGCCCGCCGCCAATAAAATCGAGCTAATTTGCAGAATTCCGGCCGAGAAAGTCCTAACACCGCGACTTGGGTGAGATTTAAATCGTCGATTCCTGGCAAAGGACTCAATACGAAAATATCGATCACGAATTTTTTGTAGCTCAAAGGGAAGAATGCGAAAATATGTAGTAGCATCAACAAGCCAAATTTCTCTTTTTCTCATTGTTCTACGATTATCAGATTATTTTTTGTTTGCCAAGAGATATTTTGTTTCATTTTGAGATGGAGTTTGAGGTTAACCATTCGATCCATGTTTAGATCCTCTGTTTTTACCGTTGAGGAACTTATTAATGAGCCAACTGACTCAATAGCTTTGACTATGCTTCTTGGTCCGTGTATGAGCTCTGATTCAAGAAATAAATAAAAAACTCCCTCCTCAATTGCGTTTATCCCCGGAAATCGGCGCTTAAAGTGATAAGCTACAAGATAGATTATATCCGCTTTGCGATCTGAACCGAGTTTCGGGATATCAATAGGCTTAACCGATAGACGAGAAACAAGGTCGAGTAGTTTTGGGGCATCCTCCATATCTTCCTTTTTTCTTACTATTCTTGATATTAAACTTTCCGGTCTCCTAAAAACTGCTTCCTGCAAACCAGAAAATGTTCTCCATGGTTTTGTGCTCCCTGCTAATAAGAAAATTGCCTTTCCGATTCTACGCTCCTCACCTCGAAGAAAATAAGCACCATCCCAAACTGGAGCAAGAAGCTTTCCATAGATATATTCCTGTTGGACCTTACTATCTACCTCGTCTATGAAAGCAAGGAGAACCTTCTTTCGCATATGTGCACTCCTGATCTGTTCACAAACCCAAAAAAGATCTTCTATCGAAGTCCACTGGGCAGCGTTCGTACAAATAGCATCGCATTCGACTGCTTTTGCAAGTCCCTCAGCTAGAGTGGATTTGCCTGAACCAGGAGGTCCGCAAATTGCACTTAAAAAGGGTCGAGGGGGAGCCTCAGTGCGCATGTATTCCCATATTTGGGTCTTCAATCTAATGATTTCCTCTCCAAGGGTAGCATCTACTGTGTGAAAGCCGGAGAGATACCATTCAGCTTGATGGAGCTTAATCCTTTTTCTTGCTAGAAGGCAATTAATTTTTTCTAGACATTGCCTATCGTCAATGATTGTTTTTATTTTATTAGGTTCACTATTCAGTATTACCATTAGCTTATTTGATGGTTCTATAATCTTCAGTCGAGGAACAAACCAATTCTTTAAATCGGATGCATATCCATCATCAGGATGATCAAATTTAAGCGCTTTTATACTGAATAGCTGAGCAGCTTCTATTGCTTTAAGGCAAGTGGACTCGACAAAACTCGTGTGCCTAAGTATTTCGCTTATTGATTGTCCCTCGCCTGTGGATTTTTGTTCCAGAAGGCCTTTGGCAACATTGCCAACGAGAACGTCGCTAGCCCAGACCCCAGGGCTATCATACAGTATCTCAGGGCCTGTAAGAATAGAATGAACCGTGCCATTGTACAGAATCAATGCCCCTTCTTTTTCTAGATTGAGCAGAATGGCTCGGTCTTGTTTTGGCGAATCATTTCTCTCTATAAGATTCTTTTTTGCAAGCTTCTGTAAGGCGTCAACGAGGATCGGATGAAAAGAGCATTTATTACTGACACGTTTTATTACGGGCGTATCAAAAGGTTCGCTTTTAAGGAATTTTGCCAAATGATATAAATTCATTGTAAGAATATTCCACGGTACTTCTGCGATTAAATTATCGTCTATGGATCGGATTATGGTCAGAACATTATTATATTTTTTAATATTTTCCTTCACTGAAGGATTTAGAAATACTCCGCAACCATAATCTCCCAGAATAAGAAGGTCGACCTTTGTTGGGTCGGGCCACACAACGCTCTTAAGCGAAGATACCTTATATTCAATATCTTGATCAAATCGGTCTTTCAATTTTAGCTTTGCCTCTTTTGACTCATGAACATAAATCCTCGAGATTAGCCGAGTTGATTCTGTCTCTGCGATTTGAACAAAATTGATCTTTTCTAAAGTTTTGCCATCAGGCTCTGGTGGGATATATAATTCCTTTGATCTTTCGAAATCCTTGCCCCAGATTCCATACACATTAATTTTATAGCTATATTTTCCAATCGAACTTTTTTCGAGAGTTGCTACTAAAGTACGAGCTATTGTCCCGATTCCCCCTGCTGCGGAAGTTTTGCGATTAGGATCAGTTAAATCCCTGGGAAGAACATCAAAATGTGCAACATATTTCTCAGATGGATTAGGTTCACCTACTAACCACGTTTGATCTATGATTAGATCACCAACGATGAGAATGCAAAAGTCAGTCTTTTCCCCGGCCATGATATCTTATCTAAACAGTGTATCTAATCTAACATACGAGTCCAAAAAATACAATAAAGCATAGTGCATATGCCTGCACTGAGCTGCCATTATCTAACGGATAATAATTTTCTATTCTGCTGCGGTGACTGAATAAGTGTTCACATAGCGATCTTGTGTATATTCCGGCTGAAAGCGGACAGTAATTCCGGTTCAATCCGGACACCTGTTCCGGTTCAAAGCGGCCACCGATTCCGGTTGATTCCGGCCACTTTTTCGAGGTGTCAGGAATCGGACGCGACGCTGGATAACTTTCTGAAAATGAGCCAAGATGCCTCCTTTGAAAGGAGGCACGAATGGCCCGAACGAGGCTATCCATGCGGAAAATACGGGAAGTCCTGAGGCTGAAGTCCTCGGGGTTGAGCTACCGGGCAATCGCCCGGGCTTGTTTGATCGGCAAAGAGACGGTCCGGGAGTATCTGGGGCGGGCGGCGGAGGCGGGCTTGAGCTGGCCGCTGCCGGAAGGGCTGAGCGAAGAGGAACTCGAGCGCCGGCTTTTTCCGAACGAGCCGGTCTCGGTTCGTAAGGAGTCGGAGCCGGACTGGGCGCTCGTCCATCGGGAGCTGCGCAAGAAGGGCGTCACCCGGCAGCTTCTGTGGGAAGAGTATCGGGCGGCCGAGGTCCAGGGCTATCGCTACTCGCAATATTGCGAGCGGTACCGGCGGTGGACGAAAGCGCTGACCCCGGTCCTGCGGATCGCGCATAAGGCGGGCGAGAAGATGTTCGTGGATTACGCGGGGATGACCGTCCCCTACACCGAGCGCGAGACGGGCGAAGCACGGGAAGCGGCTGTGAAAGTGGTAGAGATGTTGTTGGCTCGGTTGCGGAAGCGCCAGTTTTTTAGCTTGGAGGAGATTAACGCCGCACTCGGGCCGCTTGTGGACGCGCTGAATGACCGGGTGATGGAGCATCTTGGGAAAAGCCGACGCCGGCTTTATGAGGAGCTCGCAAAGCCGCATGGCAATCTTCGCGGCCCCGGCTATTACTCATGAGGAACTCATGAAAATCGTTTGTAGGTCAAAGGGACGCGATGTTTTTGTGGGAAAACGTGAAAACGGCCATCTTTCGGGCCGCGGCAGCCACTTCCGAAAAAGCGCGGCATCAAGAACGGCCGTCCTGGACGAAATGCGGAGGTCGCGATGTTAGTTCAACCGATTTTCGACAAGCTCGGCGCCCTGAAACTGGCCGGGATGCGGGAGGGGCTCCGGGAGCAGATGGAAAACGGCACATACCGAAAGCTCTCCTTTGAAGACCGGCTGGGTTTGCTTTTGGATAAGGAATGGACGCTCCGCCAGACGCGAAAACAGACGCGCCGGCTGCGGGTGGCCCGTTTCCGAGAGACGGCGACGATCGAGGATTTTGACTTCGCCGGGTCTCGCGGTCTGGATCGGTCCCAGGTTCTGGCCCTGGCCGAGGACGACTGGATCGGCCGACATCTCAACCTCATCATCAGCGGACCGACCGGCGCCGGGAAAACGTTTCTGGCCTGCGCTCTTGGTCATTCCGCCTGCCGCAACGGTCGCTCGGTCCGCTATTTTCAGATCTCCAAGCTCCTCCAGAAAATCAGCCATGCCCGGGCCGACGGGTCTTGGCCCAAGTTCCTGGAGACCCTGGCCAAAACCCAGCTCCTGGTGATTGACGACTGGCTGCGCAATCCTCTGACGGAATCCCAGACGCCGGACCTGTTGGAGATCCTCGAAGATCGTTATGGCCGGGCCTCGACCATGCTGGCCACCCAGATTCCGGTCACGGACTGGCATGATCGTTTGGGAAACCCAACCCTTTCGGACGCGGTCATGGATCGCATCATCCACAACGCTTACCGGCTGGAACTGCGAGGGGAATCCATGCGGAAACGCCGCTCACCCTTGACTCAATCCGGCCATAAAGAAGTATAATGACCATCCAGCGTCGCTTCGCTCCGATCGGTGGCCGCTTTGATCCGGAATCACTGGCCGGATTGACCGGAATATACACCTTGACATCTTTTCTTTCGTGATTTATATTTGCCGACGATGGTTGGAAGGGGAAACCGGCATAGAGAGACTTATACAGCAGCCGCGGGAGAAAACCAAATTCCTATTGATGACAGCGGCTTCCGACCGACGCGCTTCGCGCCAGGGTGAATCGTGAAGTTGCTGGACGACAGAAAGATTCAAGCAGGAAGGTGCCCCAAATGACGGATCCGCAGAAGAACCCCATGTCTGTCTTCTCACTAACGTTCAGTCTCGACGCTAAACGGTTGGCATCTGGCCACCGATCAGGAGTCATCGTCCTTTGGGATTTGCAATCGCGGCAGGTGCTACGGAACTTCGAAGGACATAAGAGAGGGGTTACGAGTCTGGCATTCAGCCCGGACGGATATTATCTGGCTTCTGGAAGCGACGACGGGACCGCAAAGGTATGGGACGCCGAGACGGGGCGAGAGAGATTTTCGCTGCAGGCTTGCGTGGGTGCGAGCCCGGGCGGACCGCGGGATACTTGCGTTGCATTCAGCCCGGACGGCAAGATCCTGGCTACCGGTAGCTTGAACGTGAAGCTGTGGGACCTGAGAGCGCTTAAAGAGATTCAGATACTTCCGGAATGGGACGGACTAGTGAACGCATTAAAATTCAGTCCGGACGGAGCAACACTGGCAGTTGGCGCCGAAAACTCCGGCCATCTTATACTCTATAGGATACCAGAAGGAATCACGCGCCGTCGTCTAGACGCGATCCGAAAGATTGGCGCGGGCCTTGTTTATGAATTCGCTTTCAGCGCTGACCTAAAGACATTTGCCTGGGCCTTCAACTGGCGTGGAGGAAACTGGGTCAAACTCTGGAGCACCGAGTCTGAACAGGAACTCTGCACATTTGCGGCCACACATGTGCACGGAGCGATCACCCAGGTGACATTCAGCGCTGATGGCAGACATGTCGCATCCTCTGATATCGCGGGCAACATAAGGTGTTGGAATGTTGCCACAAGGCGCGAAACGTTCGTCATCCATCGTCCGGAAAGAGTGTATGCGGTCGAATTCAGCCCAGACGGGAAAACCCTGGCCTATGCGGGGGAGGAGACAGCCATACGCCTGGAGGCAGTAGATAGCCGGACAGCTAAGCCCGATGGGGTTGCCGCGGTGGCGGAGCTGCATATACTTCCCATCGCACCGAAGGTCGCGATTAAGCCCGATGGGGTTGCCGCGGTGGCGGAGCTGCATATACTTCCCATCGCACCGAAGGTCGCGATATCGGAGTTCGAGTCTCTGGTTCACACCCTGGAGGACAGGCGTGGTGACTGGTTCAAGCGTCAGCAGGCCGTAGAGAAGCTAGGGAAGATGACGGATTTCCGGGTCATGGAACAGCTTGTCACCGTTCTTCTCGAAGACCCGGAGGGGCCTGTCCGGTCGGTGGCGAAGAGCTACCTCGACGAGCGCTACCCAGATTGGAGGGCGTCTGAGCCTGTTAGAAGTAGAGTTCCGGGGTTCATCGGCCAACTCGAGGACCCCTCCAAAGAGACACGGATGGCTGCGGCGAGCGCGCTGTCTAATGTCAAGGCTCTCGAAGCTGTGCCGGCGCTGGCTGCGATGCTGAACGATCGCGACTACAAGTGCCGCAAGGCGGCGGAATCTGCACTGAGCGTTTTCGGCGGCAAGGAGGCAGAAGAGGCACTGACCGCCTATCGCACCCACTGGGCGGAGGCGTCGCAAAGATGCCCCCGATGCGGCAAGTCCACGAAAGCTGAAACGATCCATATCCCCGTCAAAGGTAAGGTCTGTTCATCATGCGGATGGTCCGGTGTGTGGTGCTTCGAGTGCGGGCTGGGTCCGATGAAGGCAACGGAGGAGAAGTGGGCGGATCCGCAGATGCCCGTTCAGGCGTTTCTCAAGTGCGAAGTCTGCGGGTGGAGCGAACGCGCCGACTATATCATCATTCGCTGGCTGCAGGCACATGGCCTGCTCTGAGCAGTGACACGGTGTAAATGTCAAGTACTTTTCCTACCCCCGCGGTAAGGACATTTCCCAGGAGCGCGGTAAGGATATTTCCCACCCTTGCGGTAAACAGATTTCCCAGCCTCCATCGGAATGACTCAAACCTCCTTTCTTGATTTTTTGATTCGGTAGGATTCTCCGTCCAAGGTAAAGACCTTGGCATGATGGAGCAACCGATCCAGAAGGGCCGTGGTCATCACCGCGTCGCCCATCATCTCCGCCCAGGATTCGAAGCTCTTGTTGGAGGTGACGATGAGCGGGACCTTCTCATACAGTTCGCTGATCAAACTGAAAAACAGATTGGCCTCCCGCTTCTCGATGGGCGTGTAGCCGATCTCGTCGATTTATCTGGAGCTCCACATAAATCGACTAATGGTAAGACCACGGTAATGTGGAGTTGATCGCGCAACTCGTTATGGAAGAAGGAGGTTGGGCGATGAGGACTTCACATTACTGGTCTGGTAGCATCGGAACC
>Ga0315284_10013883_pt1 | contig 11477 bp, 10 predicted proteins | sample YL17G09_16_MG_FD_203696 | JGI IMG/M metagenome (GOLD analysis project Ga0315284, IMG submission 203696) | Sediment microbial communities from Yellowstone Lake, YNP, Wyoming, USA - YL17G09_16 | ecosystem: Environmental > Aquatic > Freshwater > Lake > Sediment | place: USA: Wyoming | collected... | reverse complement strand
CCATAAAAGCTTTAAACGAATACCTTTCAACTCTAAAAGAGATCTATTGGTAAAATCTCTTTTTAAACTAAGCTTTTAAAAACATTTTTTTGCTTATTGATACGCTATTATTTTAATATAATAAATTTTAATTGTTAATATTGATTATATTGAAAAAAGTACTATTTTCTATGCAATCATGATATATAAAAACGAGAAACCAGCAATTTTAATGTTTCAAGACGGATCATATTTTGAAGGAATTGGTTTTGGAGCTGTAAAAAAGGTTTCTGGCGAGATTACCTTTACTACAATTCCAGGTTCAGGTTACATTGAATCGTTGACGGATCCCTCGTTCTATGGGCAAATCATTGTATATACGTATACTTCTATCGGAAATTTCGGGGTTCCAGAAAAACTGAGAGACGATTATGGAATACTCAAACATTTCGAGTCAGATTATATTAAACAAAAAGGCTTAATCGTTAACGAATACTGTAAAATACCAAGTCATTACGAGAGCGTGAAAACTTTAGAAGATTGGCTTATTGAAGAAGATGTTCCGGGAATTCAATGGATTGATACAAGAACCATCACTCAAGAATTAGTTTCTAAAGGAAGTAAATTAGGACTAATCCAAATTTACGAAGTTGGAGAAAAACCAAATATTGAGGATCTTAAAACGGAAGTAATAAGTATCGAAAATCTAAATGACAAAAATTTAGTCGAACAAGTGTCAACAAAGGAGATCAAAAAATTTTCGCCCGAAAATTCTAAAGCGAGAGTAGTAATTCTTGATTTAGGAGTAAAAAATAACATTATTCGCACCCTTTTACTCAACTCTATTGAAGTTATCGTCATCCCCTATAATTTCAGCTATGATAAAATTATGGAGCTTGAACCAAATGGAGTGTTGCTCCCTAATGGTCCTGGAAATCCTCAACTTTACGATAATTCGATCGAAGTTGCCAAGAATTTAATTGAAAATAAGATCCCTACAATGGGAATTGGTCTTGGGCACACTATTATTGGTTTAGCTGCAGGTGCAAGTTGTTACAAAATGACTTCTGAACATCGCGGTGGTAGAACTACGGTGGAATCTGCAACGGGAGACTGTTATATAACGTTTCAAAATCACGCTTATTATTTGAAAGATGTTGAGAAAAACGGATTTAAAGAATATTATCACGATAAAGACGATAAAACCAACGAAGGAATAATGCACGAAAATAGACCTGTCTTCTCTGTTGCGTTTAATCCAGAAGCATCTCCTGGCGCTGTAGATATGAAAGATGTAATTTTTAATCAATTTATTAAATTCGTGGAGGTAAAAAAATAAATCATGCCATTAGATAAATCGTTAAAGAAGATACTGATTTTGGGGTCTGGGGCTGTACGAATTGGTCAGGCCGGGGAATTCGATTATTCAGGAAGTCAGGTACTAAAAGCGCTCAAAGAGGAAGGTATCGAAACAATCTTAATTAATCCTAATATAGCAACAATTCAAACCGATCCCCAAATGTCGTCAAGAGTATATCTTCTTCCAATTGAAATAAAATATGTTGAAGCGATTATTAAAAAAGAGCAACCCGATGGCATTTGCTTAGGATTTGGGGGTCAAACGGGATTAAACATAGGTGTTGAACTTCACGAATTGGGAATATTACAAAAATATGGAGTCAGAGTCTGTGGAACTCCTATTGATGCAATAGTAGCGACAGAAGATCGCGAATTATTCGTGAAAGCTATGGAAAAAGCAGATTGTCCTGTATGTAAAAGTAAAGCCGTTACGTCTTACAGTGAAGCTAAGAAAGCAGCTGAAGAGTTTGGGTTACCACTTATGATTCGAGTTGCGTATGTACTTGGAGGTAAAGGCTCAGGACTCGTATATAATTGGGAACAATTTGAAAAGATTGCTAAACGAGGGCTTGCTCAATCGCGAATTCATCAAATCCTAATTGAAGAATCGGTTTGGGGTTGGAAAGAAATAGAATTTGAAATTCTCCGAGATGCCGACGATAACTGTTTTATTAATTGTAGCATGGAAAACATAGATCCGTGCGGCATTCACACGGGAGATTCGATCGTTGTAGCACCTGCGCAAACTCTTACTGACGAAGAACTACAAATGTTACGCTCAGCATCAATTAGGGCAACGCAAACGGTTGACATCCGTGGAGAGTGTAATATTCAATGGGCATTGGATCCTTTTTCAAAAAGATTTAGGGCCATTGAAATTAACGCAAGATTATCAAGATCTTCAGCTTTAGCTTCAAAGGCTACTGGATATCCTCTAGCCTATATTGCGGCTAAAATTGCAGTTGGGTATACTCTTCCAGAATTAACGAATCAAATTACCTTAAAAACAACGGCGAATTTCGAGCCCGCAACTGATTATATAGTAATGAAATACCCGCGATGGGATTTAACTAAATTTGAAAAAGTAGATCGCCACATCGGACCTCAAATGAAGGGAGTAGGAGAATGCATGAGTATTGGGCGAAGTTTTGAAGAAGTTTGCCAAAAAGCTATTCGGATGCTTGACATTGGATTAAAAGGATTTGTCGCAAACGATCTAAAACCAATTGAGGACATCAACGAATTAAAATACGAACTAAGAAATCCTACCGACCTGAGATTTTTAAGAATTGGAGAAGCGATTAAAAACGGTATTTCAATAGAAGAAATATACGACCGTTCTAGAATAGATCCATGGTTTCTCTACAAATTAAAAAATATTATTGATATCGAAGAAGAGTTGAAAAAATTAGATTTGTTAAAATCATCGGACGAAGATAAAGAGTACGTTTTTAACAAAGCTAAAAGGTACGGATTTTCAGACGGTCAGATAGCGAAAATTCTTGGAGTAGATACGCAAACAATAAGACGTTTAAGAAAGCGATATAACATCAATCCCTACGTTAAACAAATAGATACGCTCGCAGGACAATGTAAACCAGAGCGTGAATATTTATATCTAACATATTGGGGAAATAAACACGATATTGATTACGAAAAAGAAGATAAAGACAATCTTAACAAAGTGATTGTATTGGGCTCCGGGACGTATAGAATTGGAGCATCTGTGGAATTTGATTGGGGGTGCGTTAACTGTTTATGGGGCCTTCAGAAGTTAGGAACCGTAGATAAAGCCATCATAATTAATTATAATCCGGAAACTGTTTCAACCGATTACGACATTTCAGATCGGTTATACTTTGAAGAGCTTTCTGGAGAGCGAGTGTTAGATATTTGCGACTTAGAAGAACCTTATGGAGTTGTACTAAACGCAGGTGGTCAAATAGCGCAAAATTTGGCTGCAAAATTCAGTAAATATTCAGAATCTTTTCGAAAATCTAACATAAATATTCTTGGTACGCATGGTTCTCGCATTGATATGGCAGAAGATAGAGCAAAGTTTAGTTCTTTATTAGATCAACTTAGAATAATGCAACCCCAATGGGCTATATTAACAACAAAAGAAGAAGCGTTTAAATTTGCAAAAAAAGTCGGGTATCCGGTCATCGTAAGGCCTTCTTATGTACTAAGTGGTGCTGCGATGCGCGTTTCGTACGACGAAAAAACATTGAAAGATACGCTAGATCTAGCAGCAGCAGTTTCTAAAGAGTACCCCGTTGTAATTACTAAATTTTTTACTGATTCGAGAGAAGTTGAATGCGATGGTATTTGCGATCAAAGTAGAGTATTGATTGGAGCAATAGTGGAACATATAGAAAACGCAGGAGTACACTCAGGCGACGCTACAATGGTCATTCCTCCACAAGGGCTTACAAATAAAGTAATGGTAGATATAGAAGATTATACGAGGAGAATAGCTTTAGCTCTTAAAATTCAAGGCCCATTTAACGTCCAATATCTCGTTAAAGACGAGGAAGTGTTTGTTATCGAGTGCAATCTCCGATCGAGCAGAAGTATGCCATATGTTTCAAAACTGCGCGGTATAAATATGATGAAACTTGCAGCGGAAGTTATAATGGGAAAAAAAATTCCCGATAGATTACTTAAGCTCCCGTATGGAAATTTTGTTGGCGTAAAATCTCCCATGTTTTCCTTTATGAGACTAGATAAAGCTGACGTAATTCTTGGCGTAGAAATGAACTCTACAGGGGAAGTTGCGTGTATAGGAGAAGACTTTCCCGATGCCTTAATGAAATCTCTTGAAGCAGCAGAGCAAAAAATTCCTATTGATGGGGGTAATGTTCTTATATCGGTTGGTGGGGCTGATTTAAAGCGAAAGATTGTACCTCTAGCAAAAAAATTAATTGATTTAGGATTTACAATTTTTGCAACCGAATATACTGCTATAGCTCTAAAAAACGAGGGGATCCCAGCAGTTCGACTCTATAAAGTACACGAAGTGGGAATGGAACCAAACATTTCAAATTGTTTGCAGGAGGGTCGAATTAACATGGTTATAAACATTCCTTTACCTACAATCGCAGAAGAGAAATTTAGACAAATTATAGACGACGATTATCAAATTAGAAGAATGGCTGTTGACTATAACATCCCCGTTATTATAAACATACAGCTCGCAGAAGCATTAATCGACGCAATCGAAAAAGTTAGAAAGAAAGAGTTAATTATTAAATCATTAAACGAATATCATTCGACTCTAAAAGAAATCTACTGGTAAAATATTAGTGAATGATTTAAATAGATTAATTTTTTTAACAAAATAAATATATTATAAGAACTATAAAAGAAAATAAAATAAACGTGAATTAAAAAATGTATCATCGTTGTTATATCTTAGTTAGATTGAAAGTAATAGGAACGGAATGGAAGGTAGTGGATAAATTAAAAGGATTAAAATCTCAAAATGAGGGAGAAGATTGGAAAGTGACCTATGTCTCGCCAATCTATGGAGGTTGGGATTTAATTATCGAATGTTCGTTTAAAAAACTTTTCCATCTCGACGAATTAATAACATATTGCCGAATTGAGAAAGATTTATCTCAATGGATCGAAGAAACGACAACTCTTATTGGTTTGAAACCAGATTATAACAAATAATTATTAACTTTTAAGAGACTAAATTGTTCCACAGCGCCACGATTTTTTCTTGATCTAAATCCTTTATTTTCTCAACGAACTTCTCAAAAGTTAAACCATTTATACAATTTTCGGTTCTTATCGAAGATGAGCTGTTCCACGCGCGTTCTTTTTTGCTATCGTTGAATAACGATCCAAAATAAAAAAATCCCTCTCTACATTCGTGATATATTTGACGACCGTAAGAAAATTCATTTCCACACTTTTTGCAAATTGATGACATTTTTACACCTTCGTTTTTCTAACTATTAATATAATTTCGATTTAAGTATTTAATATTATAGTTAAATAGATATATGCGATTAAGGATATTATATCTGTTCTAGAACGGCTAACGCATATAACTGATATATATAAACTAACAAGTTTAATTTCTATCTCAAAAACAAATACAATAAATGCTTCACGAAGTGAGTAATATTCTTTTGAATTTCTAATAATTAAATAAATAATTAACTGATACGCTTAAAATCTTAGAAAGTTTTAAAAATTTAAATGATGTATAAATATTTATTAGATTTGATATTAGAATAAAAAATAATTTGATGAGATTCATTATATTATGGTAGTTGCTGAAAATCTTGACATTGCAAATGGAATATTACTCTTGGTATTTAGCATTATTTCTCTAACAGTTGGAATTAAAATAATGGCTAAATATTTTAAATTTAAAAGAAAAGAATTTCTTTTTCTCGGTTTGGCGTGGATTGCGTTAGCGAGTCCATGGTATCCGGGCACGATATCGTTTATATTAGGATTTATACTAGGCCTTGAAAGGCTTTCTACTGAACTTTATTTTTTGATTGGTAACGTTTTAATTCCTCCCTGTTTTGTTTTATGGATAGTTGTTTTTACCGATTTATTGTTGAAACAGAAACAGAAACTTATAGTAATTTTATTTGCTATCGGAAACGCGCTCTACTTAGTCGTATTTTTCTATTTTCTCTTTACAAATCCAATTGTAATCGGAGAGCTTAAAGGAGAAACAGACGTTCAATATTATAATTTCGTTATGATATACGATGTATGCATAATTTTGCTTACATTTTTGACCGGAATTATATTCGCCCATCAAACAGTAAAGTCAGACAATCCGGAAGTCAGGTTAAAAGGAAGAATTCTTTACATAGCTTTTACATCTTTTTTTATTGGAGCAACTCTGAACACAATTTTACCGTTAAATATTATTACGCTCGTTATTTTTAGAACTCTTGAAATTTTAAGTGCAATTACCTTTTATGGTGGTTTCACTTTACCTGTATGGATGAAAAAATTATTTTTAGGGGAAAAAAATTCCCAATTAGAAAAATAGTGGATGGGAAAATGTACCCGCAGATATTAAAAAGATTTAAATGGAACATATAATAATTGTGATGTAATGATCTCTTCTAATAATAATACAGAAAAATTGGCAGTTACACTAGTTCATTTTAGAGTCGTAGCAGCTCCAGCTGTATTATTATAATAACGAGAAAGCTTTTCCTTTTTCTTGCCTTTTCTTATTATTTAACATTTAATTTAAAGTGTTTAATGTGGAAATAATTTCTCGTTGAGAATTTTTCGTCTAGAAGAGGTCAGATTATGGAATCGCTTTCTACTTCGAGGTCAGAATTTAATAAAAAGAATATAATAATTGAAAGGAAGATAAGTATGAAAGCAAAAAGTAAAAATATAAATTTTTACAATCTTAGTTTTGAATTCGTCGAAACTAACGTGATGTTTGTCTCAGATTTTAAAAATGGACGATGGGACGAAGGAAAACTATTACCCTTAGGTCCAATTCAAATATCTCCTGCAGCGGGCATTTTGAATTATGGGCAAGGAATCTTTGAAGGGATGAAAGCTTTAAGAACAAAAAACGGTGAAATTACGCTTTTTAGACCGATTGAAAACGCAAAAAGATTTAATATAAGCGCTGAAAGATTAATGATGCCCCTTTACGACGAATCGACATTCGTTGAAAACATAAAATCTGTTGTGAAAGCGAACGAGAATTTTGTTCCTCCTTACGATAGTGGAGGTTCCTTATATATCAGACCACTAATGATTGGAAGTGGACCCATTTTAGGAGTTGCTCCTGCTAAAGAATATAAATTTATAATATTCACTTCTCCTGTGGGTTCTTATTTTCCTAACGGATTCAACGGAATAGATATTGAGATTTCAAGGAAGTATACCCGCGCGAGTCAGGGCGGTACTGGATTCTCCAAAACATGTAGTAATTACGCAGGCACGATGAAGCCTGCTGTTGAAGCTAAAAAGAAAGGTTTCTCACAGATTCTTTATTTGGATTCAATTCATATGGAATATGTCAGCGAAGTTGGAGCTGCAAATTTCTGCGCGATCATTAACAATAATCTCGTTACACCAAGATTAGACGGAACGATTCTTGAAGGAATTACTCTTAAATCTGTAATGGAGCTTGCTGAAAAGAAGCTTTATATAGATGTTAAGGAAAGGGACATTTCTTATAAAGCGTTATTTTATCAATCTTGTACAGAATGTTTCTGCACTGGTACTGCTGCGGTGATAACGCCAATAAGTTCCATTTCATTCGAAAATAAAAGAAAGATCTTTAATAATGGCAAACCAGGGTCAATAACTACTAAATTATACGAATTGCTTACTGGAATTCAGAGAAAGGACATTAAAGACGAGTTTGGTTGGACGGTTTTTATATAATAATCTAATTAAATTTTTTTTTTAATAAAACAATTCTTCTATTAAATTTAATACAAACAAATTATCTAAAATTATTTTTAACTAAATTCAACTTTTTGTAATAATAAGTTTGAGAACTATCAATGAAAATTCGTAAAATATTTAGAGGTTATTTTTCGCAAATAAAATAAATATAAATTTTTGACTTTTCTTAATATTATTGGGAATTCTATGTCAATAAACCGTAGAATTAAAAATAAAAGAATTAATAAGGTTTTAATCGAAATAAAACAAGAATTGAAAAAATTATACGGAAATAAATTAGTAGATTTAATTCTTTATGGATCTTACGCAAGAGGAGAAGAAAATCAAGAATCTGACATCGATATTGCTCTAATTCTTAAAGGCCAAATTCGACCTTACGAAGAAATAAAAAGAATTCTTAAAATCGCTTGTAATCTCGATTTAAAATACGATGTAGTATTAGATATACATCCTATATCAGATGATTTTTATAAAAGTAAAGAATTTAGCTTTTATTCAACTATCCAAGAAGAGGGAATATCTATTTGAGTAAATCAGAAATAGAATTATTTGTTAAGAAAGCAAATAAATATATAAAATCATCAGAGCTTTTATTAAATTACGGAGATTATGAAAGCTCGGTGTCTCGAGCTTATTATTCTATGTATTATATGGGAAAAGCAGTATTACTATTAAAAAATAGGAAACCAAAAACTCATTCTGGAGTTATAAGTGAATTTAGTAAATATTTTATAAAAACTAATGTTTTATCAAAGGCTTTAATCGAATCCTTGAAAAAAGGTTTTGAAGCAAGAAAGCTGGGGGATTATAATATAGATACGGAAATTGATAAGGAGGAGGCTAATGATTTGTTATTAAGTGCGAAAAATTTTTGTGATGATATAGAGGAATATCTTAAAAAAAACAAGTTTATTTAGTTCAAAAATTGTTTTTTTCAAAAAAAATTTTGATTTTAAAAAGTTTAGTTATTAAATTAAATTTCCACAATAGTTGCTCTGAAAAGGTCTTTTTGAAATCGGTTTTATTACTTTAAACGGTTTTTTTTCTATTATATCGTTTGGAATATTGAATATTTTACAGAACTCTTTTAAATAAGGGTCAATCTCTCTCAATTCCTCTTCGGTAATCTTAAAAATTTTTGCACCAACGCCTAATTTTGAAGTTAAATCCTCTTCCGTGCGTAAAACGATTTTTCCTCTGTGAATTCCGGTTCCTAATTCGTTACCGCAGATTGTTTGCTCGTGTTCTACGACCGTTCCATTTGATAAAAACTTCAAACCAAGCGCGATTATTAATCCGCCTGCCATATATTCGCCAAGAAAATCTCGCGCAATTCCTCCAACAATTATAACGGGAAATTTTTGCTCGTATTCTTTAATGTGAATTCCAACGCGGTATCCAACGTCTTTTTTTACATATATTTTGCCGCCTCTAGCAGATAAACCTATCACATCTCCGGTATCTCCGTGGATAATTATCGTTCCATCATTCATCGTGTTCCCTGCTTGATCTTCGCAGTTTCCATTTATTGTTATTCGTGGGCCGTCCATAAAAATACCTAAATCGTTTCCTGGAAGTCCATTAACTATTAACTCTATTTCTCCTTGGAGCGAAGCACCAATGAATCGCTGTCCGCACACTGCGTTTAGAATAATCTTTTTGTACCCGTCTCGAATTCCTCGATGGATTTTTTCGTTTAATTCTTTGTAAGGTATCGGTACATTGTTTGGAGCGGCGTTAATTTCAATAGCATTATTTTCTGACATAGTACTAACCTCCATTTTATTGACCTGCATGTAATACCCCTAATATTTCTGCTATTTTTGGATTAGGACCTATATATCTAAGGCGATCTCTGTTTGAACGCAGAGATTCCACGGAATCTATACCCATTGCGCCTAAAACCTCTTTTAGTTCTTCGTTCCATGAATGAAATAAATTAACAATTCTATTTCTTGCAACATCAATATCAAGTCTTTTTACTAAGTATTCTTGCTGCGTTGCTATACCCCAAGAGCATAATCCCCTAAAGCATTGCTGACAAACCCTACATCCCATAGCGATTAATACGGGCATTCCAACCATCCCAACATCGGCACCTAACGCAATTGCTTTTATTAAATCTGCAGAATATCTTATTGAACCACCAGCAACTAAAGTGACCTCGTCTCGTAAATTTTCCTGCCTTAATCGCTCGTCAACTGCAGCAATCGCTAATTCGATTGGAATACCGGCGTGGTCTCTAATAATTCTAGGAGCAGCACCAGTTCCTCCCATAAATCCATCTAATGTTAGGAAATCCGCTCCTCCTCTAACTATTCCAACTGCTATAGGAGCAGAGTTATGAACTGCTGCTATTTTAACTCCAATCGGAACTTTATATCGTGTAGCTTCCTTTAACGCTGAAATTAATTGCGCTAAATCTTCTATTGAATAGATATCGTGGTGAGGATAAGGACTTAAAGCATCAGAACCTTTTGGAATCATTCTTGTTTGAGATATCAAACTGTTAACTTTCTCACCCGGTAAATGCCCACCATGACCCGGTTTTGCGCCTTGCCCAATTTTAATTTCTATTCCTGCAGCGTTATGCAAGTAATTAATGTCTACTCCAAATCTACCCGAAGCCACTTCAGTAATGATATTTGAAGAATATTCGTAGAAATCGGGATGTAATCCACCTTCTCCCGAACCTGCTAAAATATTAAGTTCTTTTGCCGCTTGATAAATTGCCATGCATGCGTTATAACTGATTGATCCGAGACTCATGTGTCCTACCATAATGGGCATATCAATTTCAAAATTTGGCATAAATTCCGTTTTTAACGATATTTCGTCTGAATCGGTAGAATTATCCGCAAAATTGAGCATATTGGGTTTTCTTCCGAAAAATATTTTAGTTTCAATTGTTTCGCGTAAAGGATCGATTGCAGGGTTTGTAACTTGACAAGCGTCAAGTAATAAGTCGTCAAATATTGATCTAATAGGTCTATCGTTTCCCGTAGCGCTTAATAGAACGCCTCCATTGCCAGATTGGGACCAAATTATGTTTCTGATTCTTCTATCGTAATTACCGTGCGGAGGTAGGTACGATTCGTTCTCTACAATCTGAATCGCTTTTCCGGGACACATCGCAACACATCTCTGACACGCGACGCATTTAATATCTTCTGAGACAATCTTTTCCCCATTAAACGATAAAGCGCCGTAAGAACAGTGAGACACGCATCTTTTACATTTTTTACAATATTCTCTGTCAATATTAACTCGAAAATACGACGGAATATTATGACTTAGAGACGCCACTTCTTTAATCCCTCATTATTGATAATTTAATTTTTTCAAATGGTCTTTCTAATCCTTTTCTGATTAAACCAACTCCTAATTTTGCGATTAAAGCAGTTCCACTTTTAGGATGCCATATTTCCTTAAAATTACACGATCTTTCTGAATCCAACATTAATCTTTTGAATGACGCTTCTTCGCTACTTATATAAACTGTATTTTCATCTTCAGAAATTCCAGCAACTAATGGTCTTAACTTTTTTCTATCCGAAAGACCTATTAGGGTAGGTACTGGATTAGCAATGCCGACAACGATAGAAAATGGGCCGTTGATCATCGCAGATCTATAGGTCGCTCTTACATTCTTTAAAATATATTGGTAATCTTCATCCATTAATTCAATTTCATCAAATAAAGGAGGCGCCAAAGCT
>Ga0315284_10013882_pt1 | contig 11477 bp, 2 predicted proteins | sample YL17G09_16_MG_FD_203696 | JGI IMG/M metagenome (GOLD analysis project Ga0315284, IMG submission 203696) | Sediment microbial communities from Yellowstone Lake, YNP, Wyoming, USA - YL17G09_16 | ecosystem: Environmental > Aquatic > Freshwater > Lake > Sediment | place: USA: Wyoming | collected... | reverse complement strand
CCGCCCAACCTGGACTTCAGAACTCGCTTCTTCGCGAATCTCCATGCCTCACCGCGCCAGATACGATATCAGATTGCTCCAGAACCGCCGCGCTATCGGGTCGTCAGCCATCAGGAGGCTCGTCACGATCACCTTGCCGCCGCCGCGCCGGGCCTCGAACGCCGGCCAGGAGGTGTAGTCCGATACCTGGCGTCCGCTTCTGACGTAGCCGTGGGGCTGGACGTGGCGCGCGAGAAACGTGACGCCGTCGCCTTCCGGCAGTCGATACGAGGATCGGCACACCCGCACCGTATCGCCGGGTTCGGCGTTCCACCAGTGCATGTCCATCGGGTCGAGTCCGGCCGATAGCTCGGGCGCAAGGGTCTCGACGAAGTCGCCGGACGCATCCACGGTCTTGACGGCAGCCGCGCCAAACTCCGGTATTGCGCTCAGAGCCGGGCTGCCGCCCGTCGGCGCGACAATCAGCGCTCTGCCTCCGCTTCGGATGAACTCGGCGAACTCCTCCGCCGATCCGATGCCGACGCCCGGCCCGATCACAACGAGACTGTCTTTGGCAAGCGTCGTCCAGTCGATAGTGTCTCGGCTCTCGCATTTGGCGCCCGCGCTCGCAAGATACTCGCTCGTTTTCGAGTCGTTTTCCAGCACGATCACGTTCTGGGCGGCGGCGACGCGGCAAAAGCTTTCGTCGGCGCAGACGAGGGCGTAGTCGTTGCGCGAGACAATCTCATCGCCCGACCGAAGCTCAAGTTCGAGTGTGACATTCGACCGCGGCAGGCGCAGTTTGGCAGGCATGGTAAACTCGACGCGCTTCCGGCACTTGCCGTCAAAGCGGCAGTCCGGGAAGCTTTCGCGGCCCCGGGTTTCGTCGTTCGACTGGTCTCGGACGCGCCAGATCAGCGTGAGATTGCGAAGCACCGGCCTATCCGGGTCGTCGTTGACGACAAAGATGTCGCTTGCGAACTCCTGGCCGGCCGCAAAATGCCGGTTCGGCGAATCGAGCGAGACCAATACGGGCTGCCAGGCTTTCTGAACGGCCCAGTAAACGGGGTAAGGCGCGATGCGCTCGGCGTCGTAGACATCGGCAAACCAGCAGCAGTTGGCAAACAGCATCCAGCCGGAAAGCGATGTCCGTTCGCGCCTGATCTTCTCGGCGTATTCCTTAGTGATGGCCGCGTGGGTCTCAAGGAACATGTCGGGCCGCGAGGAGTAGAGCGCGTGGCTGCCCACCCACGCCTGCGGGACGCCGTGGTTAACAATGTAGGTTTCGACGGGGTGGCCGGTATCGTTGTCGGGATAGCCGGTCGAGGCTTCCTGGCTGATGAGCGGCCTTGTGCCCGTGCCTCTTTTCTCGATGTCAGAAGCGACGTTGACCGCGAACGGCGACTTGGTGTACCAGCCGAAGTAGAAATGAGCGTCGTCTATGTCGCCGTCGTCGAGCTTGTTGGCCGCGAGCATCGGCAGCTCGGCTGGTGTCCGCACGTGCCCGGAATGAAAGACGATGGGCGTCTGCGGGTCTTCTTTTCGCACCGCCTCGATGAGATCGGAGAAGATGCGGTATTTCTCGACGCGGCGCTGCGGGTCGCTGTCGGCTTCAAAGTAGCTTTCGTTGCTGATGGTCCACATCATCAGGCTGGGATGGTTTCTGTTGGCGCGGACGACCTCCAGAAACTCCTTGTGCCACAGGTCGATGAGCCCGCGGTCGGGGATCGGGTTGCTGCCCATCAGTATCCAGGGCCAGTTTTCGCCGACGCTGGCTCCGACGCCGTATCGATCCGCTGCATCGAGCCAGATCTGAGACGGCGGCGCGACGTGGAAGCGGGTGGCCATCGTATTGCCGTCGTGCATGGTCTTCATGAACTTGTCGGCAAGCGCCTTGTCGTTGGGTTTGAGTCCGTGCGGAGGCATATCCGCGCCTCGGAGGAAGTAGGGCTTGCCGTTGAGGTAGAGCCGATTCCCGCGCGCCTCGAATGTCTTGAACCCGACCGTCGTCGATACCTCGTCAACGATCTTGCCGGCCGATAGCAGCCGGGTCTTGAGCACGTATAGGTTCGGATGCTCCGGCGACCAGAGCTTGGGGCGCAGCGTGCCGGTGTCGATGGTAGTTGCTTCGCCGCGCACCGCCCGGCCCTCGCGGTCTTCGTAGAGCGTTCTGCCGGTAGCGGCGTCGATGATCGCGTGTTTGATGGTCAGGGGCGCTTTCGAATGCGAACTCACGGTCGCGGTTATCGCCGCGCCGTTGAGTCGAGGGCGGAAGATCACATCCTGGATGCGCCTCGATCCGGTCACGATCAGCGAGACCGGCTGCCAGATGCCCGCCATTCCGGGCGCGTAGCAGCCGTGCGCGAGAGAGTTGAGCATCTCCGGGGTTATGTTGACCGTCACGGCCACCTCGCCGCGACCCTTGGCGAGGTTGGGATCGAGCCTGCCTGAAGACACATAGACCGCCAGCAGGTTGCGTTCTCCGAACCGCACGCGCGGCGTCACCTCGCACTCGAACGGCCCGAACATGCCGACATGCGAGCCGACGGGTTCGCCGTTCCAGCAGACCTGCGCCACGCTTGCCACTGCGTCGAAGCGCAGCACGAACCTGCGGCCCTTCATGGAGGCCGGGACATCGATCCAGTGCCTATACCAGCCGGAGCCGGTGGTCTTGTAGTCGAAGGTGAGTTGGTCGCAGCGGTCGATCTCGTCGCGGTAGAAGTCGTGCGAGGTCGCCGCGCCGGCAAAGTAGATCCACCACTCGATGGGCTTCCAGAACTCCGGCACGTTCATGACGTGCCAGGAACCGTCGTTTTGCGATGGGTTTGGTCCGGTTTCGGCTTGTTTGAGATCGGATGTCGGGCTGAAGAGCCATTTTCCGCCAAGATCGACCACCTGCCTCGGCGCGCGGCTGTCGGTGACGGTCAGGCTGGTGTATGCCTGCCTGGCCTTGCGCTTGCGCGCCGCCTTCTCCTCGCGCTCGGATCTGACGCGCTCGCGGTAGGCATCAACGGCGTTGTTGGCCGCGCGCCATTTGTCGGGCTCGGCCAAAGCAGGGATGATGCGGATCGAGGAGAGAAGGCAGTTGCCGACGCCCTCCCGTCCGCCCACGAATGTGATCGATGCCTTGTCGCTCGCGCTCTTGACGGGCACGGCCAGCGTTGCGCTCTGACCGGCGGCGTAGGGCATTGGGACGGCGGCAAGCTCGCCATCGAGCACGACGGCGAGTGTTCCCGCGTACTGGGTGTCGGAGGCGGTCACGGTGACAAGATAATCGCCGTCGGGGAGGTTGATTGTGAACGTGGCCTGGCTGATCCCGCTGTCGAGAAGCGCGATGCCCGTGCAGCCGTCTCCCCTATCGCGTGTCTGGCGTGTCAGGTCCTGGTCCCAACCGAAGCTGCGTCCTTCCGAATGCCGGGAGCCGTCGCTGAGAAAAACGTCCCGTGGCAGCACGGACACTTTGGGCCCGAACTTGACGACGCGAATGCCCGCGGGCGATTCGGCCGCCGGCAAAGCGAACGCAGGCATACACACGGCCAACAGCAGCGCGGCCGGCGCGATACGCCCGACAACCAGATACAGGATATACCATCTCAGGCGCGGCATCTGCCTCATAAAAATACGTCCTCCCGGCCTATTCTATCACGCCTCAGGTTGGCCTCACAACCGGCGGGCATTCGAGCTCAACCTGGTAATGGTACCAGTTGACAACCGCAGGCAGACATGGTATTACTGCGTGCGGCAAGTCGGCCGCGCCGAAAACGGATGGGCCGGGTTGGCCTTCTGGCCGGAAAAAGAGCGTTCACAGATCCAGCTCCGGGAGACGGCGCGTGTTGTGGCGACTTTCGGGGCATTTGGTCGTCTGGCTGAGCCGCCTTTTCGTGGTTGCGCGCTTGACGCGCGGTATCGCGTCTGGGCGCGCACAGACCGATACTGGAAAAGTGACACAATACCGACACCGATCAAAGAAGATCGTGCAGCGAGGAGGTAAATGACAATGGGGGGAACACACACTATACGCGCCATCCGTAGGCCCGGATCCCCCGGGGTGGGGACGGCAACTATTATCATCGTGGCCCTGCTGGCTGCACTCTGCACGCCGACGATGGCGGCTTACACGAAGGATGTCAGCTCACCGGCTGCCTGCAACACGGCGGGGGAGTTCACGCAGGTCAGCATGGTCGCGTTGTCTGGGTGGTATAGCGACGCGAGGGTGGCCGACACGACCTGCAAGACCACGTCGTGCTACTATCGCTGGGCAAACTTTACCACCGGATACGGACAATGGAGGCCGAATCTGGCCTACTCCGGTTGGTACAAGGTTCAAACGACCTATGCGGGGGACGGCACCACCAACACTAAGTACGCCATACACAGAGTGTACCACAAGAATGGCAATCGCTCCGAGACCATCAACCAGAACATCAACCACGATACCTGGGTCTACTTGAACGAGGGAACCGAGCTTCAGTTCGACTCCGGCGCGAACGATAACTGTAGAGTGCGTCAGACGCAGGGCACCACGGAAGGAAGCAGTTCCATTCGCCGTATTGCGGACACGTGTCGGTGGATCTGGGCTCACCCGAACGATGTCCCCGCCGGCAGCCTAACGGCAACCAATGTAGGCTCGACTCGGATCGACCTTTCCTGGTCAGCCGTGGACCTGCCCGGTCCGAATGCGGACGGCTCGGGGCCGGCGGACGGCTACTACGCGATATATCGCAGTGAGATAGAGGGCGGAGAAGCAGCGCCCCCAGCGGACCCGACCAAGACCACGCCTACCTACATAGGGCTGGCGAGTGCCCAGGGGCCGTCGGGTACCATCACCTTCTCCGACACGGGCCTGGCCCCCGACACGACATACTACTACAAGGTTTATGCTTGGGAAACCGGCTACTCCGCCCAGCCTTCGAACGAGGCGAACGCGCACACGGAGCCCCCATTCGGCGCGCCTACCAAGGCGACCATCACGACAGGCCCAGCCAATGGCGCAACCGGCGTTGCTACCGATGCCTCTCTGAACTGGACCGCCGGAGACGCGGATTCCTACGACGTCTGGTTCGACGACGGCACCGGCACGCTGGTGTCTAAGGGCAACCAGGTGGCTGAGACCTACAGCCCCAGCGGTATGGTTCCGAACCACACCTATAAGTGGCGCATCATTGCGAAGAACGGCTACGGAACCACGCAAGGCGATGTGTGGACATTCACAACCGGAGTGCTGCTTACGTTAACGCCTTCTCCGAGCGAGGGTGGCACTTGCAGCGGCGGCGGTTGGTTTGTTCCCGGCGCGTCTGTTTCGCCTACGGCAGCCGCCGACACCGGCTACGCATTCGTTAAGTGGTCAACGAACACCGACGCGACCGACACAGTTACTCTGCCGTACACGATGCCGAGCTCGGCCGCGACTCTCTACGCCATCTTCGAGATCAGTTACACGAAGCAGGTCGGCGCAAGATGCGCCGACCCGGCGTCGGAGTGGTACGGCTACGCGGGCTTGGTCACCTTTGCGACGTATAGCACCGTGAGTCCCTGCGGCACCACTGGCTGCTATTATCGAAAATGCAACCTCATCAGCGACAATGGGTATTACAGACCGACCCTGGCCCATTCCGGCTGGTACAAGGTTCAAACGACGTTTGGGAACAGCGGCGTTAACAGCACCAGAATCAACTACAGGGTCCACCACAAGAATGGCAGTTTCGTTCAGCTTGTGAACCAGTCCCTCAGCAGTAACTACAACCATTGGGTGGACTTGAACGGCGGGACTCCGGGAGCTACTTTCCAATTCGACGCCGGCCAGAATCCCAGTACGGGACAAGTATACGAGTACCCCGGCGACCCGGAAGCAAGCACTATCTACCGCCTCTATGACGGATGTCAGTGGGTCTGGGATCACCCGAACGCACCCACCAACTTGACGGCGTTCCGCCTCTCCGACACTGAGATTGCGCTTTCCTGGTCGGTCGTGAGTATGCCGGCAGACGGCTACCACAAGATAGAGCGTAAGACGGGACCAGGCGGCACTTATGCCGAGATTGCCCCCAAGGTCACCGATACCGGCTACATCGACTCGGGCCTGGCCCCCGACACGTCATACTTCTACCGCGTTCGCGCTCACCAGACCAAAGACTCCGGCTACTCGAACGAAGCGAGCGCCTCGACAAACGGGTCCGCGGTGCTGCTCACCGTGACGCCTTCTCCGAGCAATGGCGGCACCTGCACGGGCACTGACTGGTACACTCCGGGCACCTCGGTCACGCCCACCGAAATGCCCAACACCGGCTGGACGTTTGTGAAGTGGTCAACGGATCCAGGCGGGAGCGACACGGTCACAGTGCCGTACGTCATGCCGGCTTATGCCGTGACTCTGTACGCCATCTTCGAGACCCACTACGTTCTGACTGTCAACGCGAACCCGAGCGCGGGCGGCACAGCGGTCGCCACGGGTTCGAACCCGCGGTACTACGGCGAGTCGATAACTGCCACCGCAACTGCGACCATCGGTTACAACTTCCTCAGTTGGTCAACCGACCCGGGCGGCGCTGACGTCGTGTCCACGTCACCTGTCTATACGTTTGCCATGCCCAACGGCGACTACACGCTGTATGCCAACTTCGGAAACCCGAAGACGTGGTTCGTCGAAGGCTTCGAGACTCGTGCGACCGGCGACATCGACAGCAACGAGAACGGGGGACCCAACGTCGCTGTCAACGGCAACAAGGCCGCCAACCCGTGGTTCGGAGCCGATCCGCCCGACTGCCAGGTCGGCGCCACCGCGCACAGCGGCGCCAAGGGCTTGGGCGCTTTCAGCAGCGCCACATTCGCCTGCCAGAGCGCCATCAACCTCAGCTACCGCTTCAACAGTGACGATGTCTACTGGGGCAAGGTGTTCCTGGACTGGTGGTTCAACGATCCGAAGGGCCAGAGCGACCCGGACTTGTATAGGGACTATGCCGCGCTGTGTATGTTCAATCGCAACCCGATTTTGGGGGGCGTCGGAGCCAATCTGGACTACAATCTGGGCAGCAGTGTATTCACAGCCGACAAGAACTTCCACCACTTCACCCAGCAGATGCTTGCCATCGGCGCTCGCGGCTGGGATGCGTCAGCCACCTACGATTCCACCAAGTACCAAATCCATGTACAGGGCGCTGCGGGCGACTATGGCGATGGGTGGTTCAACACCACCGTGGCACGGTCAACCGGCTGGCACCGCGCGAGGATCGTTGTCGGCCCGCGGAAGGCTGGCGGCACCAATGACGTGTCGTTCTACATCGACGACATGGATACCCCTGTCGCAACCATCGACTCCACGACGAGCGTTGGCTACAATGCCATGGCCTGCTGGATGAAGCCGACAACCGCCCAGACCACCGGTTACATGGATGACTTCACGTTCGCCACCACACCCGCCGTCATGGGCCTGGCTGTGTCGCCGCAGTATGCCAGCACAACGGCAACTGCAACGTGGAGTGGCATCGGCGCGGCGAGCTACCAACTGAAGGTGGACAGCGGCGCTTGGATGGCGGCTGCCAGCCCGTATGTTATCGACTGCGCCCCTCTTGCCTACGGCTCGCACACCGTATACGTGAAGCCGTTTGACAGCGGGGGCAATGAGGGCACTGTGGCCAGCACGACATTCAGCGTCGATAAGAGCTCGATCAGGAACTGGGACGCCTGCGGGTTCTATCCGTTCGGCACCACCAGTCCGGATCCGGTCCGATTCGCGACCGATTTCTTCAACTCGCCCAATCCGGACGGTTCGGAACCGACCATGGGCTCGGTCACGGGCGTTGCGAGCTACAACGGCAAGTCGTGGGTTTCTTATGCGAGTCCAAGCCCAATTGTCAACTTCGACACCGTGTGGGGCCACACCAACACTTACGGCGTGAACTATGCGTTCACCTACATCATCAACAGCGGCTCCGCCATAACCAACGCCTACCTTACGGCCGGTTCCGACGACGGGATCAAGGTATGGGTCAACGGCAGCGTCGTGCTTTCTAACGACGTCTACCGCGTCTTTGTCGCCGATCAGGACTTGAGCTCGGCATTCACGCTCGAACCCGGCTGGAACAGGCTGTTGGTCAAGGAGACGCAGGCAACGAGCTCGGAGGTCGTGCAGGTTCGCCCGTGCGCGTCGGACAAGACCGAACCGGCCTGGCTCAGCCAGATCAGCTACGCGCTGACGGACCTGACCGGCTCGATCGTGATTGACGGCGGCGCTCCGACGACTGCCAATGCCACAGTAACGCTGACGCTGTCGGCCACCGAGCACCTTTGCGGAGTGGGTCAGATGAGCTTCAGCAACGACAATACCAACTGGAGCGATCCCGAGCCCTTCGCGACAACCAGGCCGGGGTGGCGGGTTTCGTCCGGCACCGGTACCAAGACCGTCTATGTCGAGTTCTACGACACCGCCGGCAATGCCTCGCCGGTCTACAGCGCGAGCATCACGGAGACGGTGGCCTGGTACGATCTCAGCCTGGTGTCCAACCCGGGCGGCGCGGGCACACTCACCGGAGCCGGCGCGTATCAGGCGGAAACCGTTGTTGCCGTATCGGCGACGGCGAATGTGGGTTATACGTTCTCGAAGTGGACAAGCGATCAGGCCGGAAACAACCTGGTCAGCAGCAGCGCGTCGTTCAACTACACCATGCCTGCTGCCGACAAGGTGCTGTATGCGCAGTTCACGCCCATCAACTACACGTTGACCACGGTTTCCAAACCGACGGCAGGGGGCACGCTCGGCGGCGACAGCGGCAGCCAGCCGTATAAGAAGTCCTGCACGGTGACGGCTGCCGCCAACCCGGGCTACTTCTTCGCGTGCTGGTCAACGGATCCTTACAGGACGAATGTCGTCTCCACGACATCGGGCTACACATTCACCATGCCGCACAACGACTACACGCTCTATGCCTGCTTCAACCAGGCGATCTTCATAGAGACGTTCGAGAAGTTGAATACCGGCAGCATCGACATGAATCAGGCAGGCGGACCCAACGCGGGAACCAATGGCAACCTCAACGGCCAGCCGTGGTGGGGAACCGTGCCACCCAATGGATTCGTGGGCGTGGCGAGTGGTCTGACGGCTCACACCGGAACTAAGGCTCTGTGGGACGGGGCCTCGGGCTGCGGACGCGACTATGTCAACCTTGCCTACCGATGCAACAGCGGTTCGCCGTTTCTGGAGAACATCTACGTTGACTGGTGGTTCTATGACAGGTGTGGAACGACCTGGACGCTTAGCTCGGGGGTCTACTGCGATGATCCGCTGTCGATCTGCTACAACAGTCTGCTGCCGACGGATAAGGACTATCCGGATTCGGCGAGCACGGCCAACTTCGTGGACGGCGACTTCGCTCAGAAGCTGTCGCTGGGTATGGCGGACATCTGGACGCCGGACGCCGCGGCTCCCTACACTCCTTATACCGGCTTTGACAACACGAAGTATCAGGCCAGGATCAAGGACGGGACCGCGGCCGGACCCGGCACCCCAACCGCCTACGCCAACGGCTGGTATAACCTCGGCATAACCAGATCGGCCGGCTGGCACCACGGCAGGATCACCGTCGGCGCTCTGGGAGGAGATCTGACAAACCAGGTCAGCTACTACATCGACGACATGACCACGCCGCTGCTGACAGGCTCGGCAATGGGTTTCAATGGCCTCGAGGCGATCGAGCTGATCACCCAGTGGAAGAACGGGCCGACCGGAACCGCTGCGGATACGGCCGTGCTCAACTGGCCCAAGGGCGCGATGTATGACGACATCGTGCTTGGCGCGATGCCGCAGCCTACTCCCACTCCTCCGGCCGCCGCTGCCGCGTCCAATGTGCTCGCGAGTTCGATCACCTGGAACTGGACCGAGGCAGACCCCGCCGACGGCTACCACGTCTGCACGGCGGCGACGCTTGGGACAACGGTCAGCGTGAACGCGCCCACCACCAGCTATGATGAAACCGGACTTGACGCGAACACTCAGATATCGCGTTGGGTTTCGTCTTACTATGCTCCGGTGCCTCCGTATGTGACATTCGATTCGACTCGAACAGCGCTCGCACCGACTTACACGCTGGCGCTGACGCCCACCTACGGCACGACCGGCGACGGAAGCGTTAGCTGCAGCCTGGGTCAGACCAGCACCGACGTGGCTCTGGGCACATCGGCTGCGTTCACGGCCACCAACGGCTTCGGATCGGGCAAGAGCAAGGCCAGCAAGTACGCCTATGTCTGGAACTCCACGGCCGGCGAGCCGAGCTGGGCCGGCGCGAGCGAGTGGACATCCGGCACGCTGACGTTTACTCCGTCGAGCGTCGGGACTTACTATCTGCACCTGCGGTCGTATAACGGCGCGGGCGTGGTTAACACGACTTCGGCCACGTTCGGCCCGTATACGTTCGTTCCGGGTGCCACACCCGTTGCCAAGATCAGCGATCTATGGCCTCTTGCCAACGGGCCTGCTTACTCGCTTGCCGGAAAGACTGTAACCGGCGTTGTGGGCAACGCGTTCTGGATCGAGGAGACGAATCGGTCCGCGGCGATCAAGGTGACGTGGACCGGGGCGATGCCTGCCAGGGATCACAGCGTGAACGTGGCGGGCGTGCTCGATTCGTCGGGCGGCCAGCGCGTGCTTGTGGCCAGTTCGGTAACTGACAATGGCGCTGCCACGGCGATCAAGCCTCTTGGCGTGGTCGAGAAGGCGGCCGGTGGGAAGGCCGTGAACGCCGACACTCCGAGCATCACCGACGGCAAGGGCCTGTATAACATCGCTATACTTGTGCGGATCGCTGGGACGGCGGGCAACGCCAACAAGATCGATCCAAACCAAATGTACTTCTATCTTGACGATGGAAGTGGACTACTTGACGGGACAACTCCGGGCATCAAGGTGCTGTGCGGAAGCGTAGCGCCTCCGGTGTATCCGCCTCCGTCGGAGCCCGTGACTCTAGCTGGCGTGACGGTAACTGGTCTGGTTGGTGTGGTCGGCGGCAAGCCGGTCATCGTCATCCGGGACTCGAACGACATTCGGGCGCTTTAGCCGGCGGGGGAGTCTTCGGGGCTGCTTTTCATCCCGAACTCCCCGGTTCGCGAGCGATAGACGAAAACGGGCGGGACCTTGCGGCTCCGCCCGTTTTCCGCCGAGTTCGGGTGCAAGTGGGCGCGGAATCCGTGCTCTGACGGCTCAGCCGGCGACGCGAGCACTGCGTCCGGCCGAAAACCTCTGTCGGGGGATAAGAAATGCCCACTGCTTTAGCCGATAATCCGTGAGGGAGTCAATATACGGCATACCAACCTGGTACTATTACCAGTTGACAACAGGCCGATAACATGATACACGTGGCATAGCTGAACATGTAAATCGCGGCCGGCAATCCGAGCATCCACATAGCGGGGTCCCTTACATCCGCTGTTTAACTTCCACTGGCAAAAGGGGGCGATGCCTTCAGAGGCAGGCTGCAAGCAAGGACGACGCAGTGTGGGCGCGGTCGTCT
>Ga0315284_10013881_pt1 | contig 11477 bp, 26 predicted proteins | sample YL17G09_16_MG_FD_203696 | JGI IMG/M metagenome (GOLD analysis project Ga0315284, IMG submission 203696) | Sediment microbial communities from Yellowstone Lake, YNP, Wyoming, USA - YL17G09_16 | ecosystem: Environmental > Aquatic > Freshwater > Lake > Sediment | place: USA: Wyoming | collected... | reverse complement strand
CAGCAATTAAATCCACTCTATTGCCACCAATTAATCTAATTTTACTATCGAATTCATAATCAATATAAGGGTATGACTTATCTGTGAAGGTTTCTCCGTAATCGCAATCATTGTTGTTACACCTATGTGGATATTGTAGTGGGTTAGAATATAAAACTTGTCCCGTTGGTCGTAGAAATCCTTTGCCACATTTTGGGCAACGATAATCTACTTTAATTGTGTCTACTTTTTTCCGTACTTCCATAGTTTATTAACCTTTAAATTGTTCACAGAGATAGTAATAATTTATATTTTCTACGAATTCTTTTTCGCTTTCGCTTTTAGTTTTGAGATATTCATTTAGTGCAGCTTGTATTGTCCATGCTTTATCTGCATCATGTGCTTCATGGTCTTTCTCAGTACATTTCTCATTAATGAAAAATTTACAGCCATTACAGCAGAGTCCGTCTACGAACTTCTGAAAACTTTCTTCGCTTCTCAGGGGATTTTCAGTCATGATTAGTCTTCTACGTATCTTAAGTTATATTTTTCCGCATGACCTTGGAGTAATGCCTGGAGTTGCCGTATGATATTCTGATATTCTTTGGGGTCGTTATCGCCACCGCAAAAGTATTTCTCCCACAGCCATCCTCGGAGTTCTGACATAGCTGAGAAGTCTTCGATGATTTCCTTTTGTCTGTCGAGATTTTCGAGTAAGAATTTCGAATAGGTATCAATTGCTACGTCTGCATGTAGTTCGACAAACTTTCTGCCATCTTCTGTTTTAACAAAACATTCTAAGTCTACGATTGTTCTGTTTTTCTGGTTTCTGAGGAATAGAATCATTGTTTATTTGTTAATTTTAAATATCTGCTTTCGTTTTCTTGTAGAAATTTTTTGGCATTGTCATAGTTTTCACCTGTGAAGTATACGTGTGCTTTTGACATTGCTTGATAGTGGATGACGAATATATCGTCTCTGCTCCAATCAACTATACCATTGAATAATTTTTCTTCCATCGTTTAAACATTTAAAGAGTTCATTAGTCTTCTGATTTAAATTCTGTTGGTAAACATACGCTACCGGGCATTGTTGCGCAAACATTATGTGTTTGTCCGGCACAACTACTTTCTCGGAATAAATAATTACCCGCAGGTTGTGAAGGATTTAATAATGCTTTTATTGCACCATCACTGAAACCAGCTTTGTATATTGATTCCATAAAGTCTTTTAATACCATAACGTCTCTTGAACCCCGGATAAATCTTTTGGGAACTTTCAATGAGAAGTTTCTGTCTTTCAGTCCAAATTTAATTTCGTCATCGAGATAAATGACTTCTACGGGTGTGGTGAGGGTTACTAAACCCTGTGTTCCAATTGCTTCTACTATAGCCATACTTATATTTTTTGAACGTATATATCGCCAGCTAATTCATTAAGTAAATCCCTCGTCTGTTCATCAAGACTGTCATAATGCATTTTAGTTATGTATTTGGGGATTTGCAATATGTCATTATTATGTTTGACATTAATAAGGAAGAACTTCGGCAGTCTTTCAGCCAGGAAGTAAAACAGATTATCTAAGGCAGTATATAAGCCATAGGATTGTGGTCTACTTTCGTCTAATGCTATTATTTTCATATTGTAAAGGGTTCTCTTAATTTTTTTGGGTCAATGTCACGCATTGAATCAATTATTTTACATGTTTCATCTGCTTTTTTAAGTGCTTCTCTGATTTTCTCTCTGCCTTCGTCTGACTTAAGCCATTCTGCAAGTCTTTGGAGTTCTTCATCTGATATTGGAAATTTATTCTCCATTATATGCCTTTCTGTATGAATTTAAAAGTTTCATTATCTATCATCCAACTGAACTGATATTTCTCCACGGCAACTTTGTCACCAAAAATTAGTGTTGATTTCTGTATTGCCGGTCCTTTGGTGTCATATGGAACATTCCACAGTAGTTCTGCAATAAGTAAATTCTGGTCAATGACATCCGGTGGATTATTTTCTTCGTTACATCTTACAATAACCATGTACTCAATTCTTTTCTGAATTAACTCAACTACATATTTACGTGTTTCCGGGGTATTCATTGGTGTGGTATTCTGGAGAATTTCGTTGATGAACTTATATGCATCTTCGATTCGTTTTTCCATATGAATGAAGTTAACTTCTTCAAGAGTTTTGCCGGGATGCAAGGTTGCTCTGGCACATTTGTCATGATATTCGAAATCATTCCTGAGTCTTTTGCGTTGTACTTCTTCAGGGTCTTCTTCTTTGGCGGGAATCTCGAACTTTTCACCGGGATTTGCAAGGAATTTCATACGACCATTGCTTATATCTTTATGACATTTTTTGCAATAAATCTGTCCGGATTCTCTGTCCGGGTCTTTACACTTACAATATTTGCAAGGAATTTTAAGTCTAACGTCATAATTATCTGAGATAAACTCCAAGACATCCTCAACTCCTTTGCCATATGCTTTATGAACTTTATTCCAACGTTCTTGTTGTGCAGGAAGTTCTTCATCCGTTTCGAAAGTAATTGGTTCTACAGCATTGGCATAGTCAATTGCTGGTTCCCAAAACATCGACTTTATATCGTCTTTTATTGTCATAGCATTTCATTTAATTCCATAATCCAAAAAATCGGGTACATTGGCAAATCGTATTCGTGCATGGCTCTTCCAGTAAATGGAAATATTAATAACATATACGGTATCCATAAACACCACTTAATGATTTCAAGTATTCCGCACAAGCCAATCAGTATGCAGATGCCAATAACTGTCCAAATTCTTATTATGGTTTTCATTTTACCACGGTTATCATGTATTCAATGCCATCACTTGGCAAGTTAGCCAATAATAAATCTTCTGCTGTGGATTCATCTGCAGCTTGGACTTCGGAAACGAATGTAAAATATGCTACATTGCTTAATATTCCGATTTGATATAATCTGTATGTTCTCATGTGTTAAATATTTATTATTATATTATTTCTGTATTGAATTCATCAAAGCAACAAAGTTCGTTCATTACGACTTCATCGCCTTCCTTGTAACCTTTATTATACCAGAACTTATCATAGCCAGTATCTCCGACAATATAAGTTCCTCGGAATATTCCGAATTCCTTCCCATCATTCGTATAGATACTTTCAACTAATTCGGCTACTGTGCCTTCCTTAAACCAAGTATCGGGTTTTGCTCTGTAGAGTGTCATGGTTTTAATTTAAGTTTTTTCTGACATAATTGATATGCGGGTCTTTTTTGATATTCTTTTTTACCACAGACTTTGCAAGTACTATTGGGTTTTTCGTGAACACAAAGTACTGTTTCAACTAAAGGGTCGTATGTTACATAAACATATTTCATGCGAATGCCACTGGTATTACAAATTTTTGACCACAGGTTTTGCACTTATAAATAGTTTGTGTATATCCTTTACTATTTGGAAATGGATAACCATCGATTGGTTCGGTTATGCCTATTGGTTCATCAGTTTCCCATTCGGTTTTCTGACAATAGCACCAATGGGGATTCTGCTGCTTTTCTTGTTCCAATTCGTGTTTCGCCCGGATTGCCTTATTTATTTTCTTTTTATTTGACATATTTTCTCTATAATGTCTACAATTAATGTCCAAGCATTTGCGTAAGCCGTGAATCTGCCTTGTTTATCATACTTATAGCGAATTCCCCAGTAATTCTTTGTAATTTCCCTGAGTTGTACTTCGGTGAGAGGTAATTCAACCATTATGCAAGTCTTTCGAGATTATAAAGAATTGCTTCATAACCTTCAATAAGTCTCTGCGCTCTGTCGATTCTTATATCAAGTTCTCCGATGAAATTACCGCCTTGTGCGGGTTTTCTTGCATCAGTAGCTTCTTGTTTAAGTAGTTCAAAGCCACCTAAAGTAGTTACTTTGGTGACCATTGTTGAGGCAATCTTATCAAGTACATCGAGTTTATAGTCCAATGCTTGTAATATTCTTTCTGATTCTGTTAGTCCTTTAACACATTCTTTTTGGTCATTCATGTTGTTTAGCTTTTATATAAAATTATTTCTGAGCAAATATATAATATATAAACGACATATGCAAACAATTCTGGCGGTTAGAAAGTATTTATAAAAAATATTGTCATTCATGGCTATGGATAAGGCACAAAAACAACTGATAGATACATATTTTCGTAAGCGCAAGATTGCTCAAAAAGAAAGTGAATCATATAAATTTAAAATATATGAAAATCTATATCTTTTTGAAATTGGTAGATATGATTTAGTTGCAATGAGTGTTCCTACACATCCCGAAGATACCGAATATGGCGAATTAGTTACTGCTGTCGCTAATTCACCAGAAGAAAAGTTTAATAAAATTCATTGGAATGAAGTTCCAGATTATATGACCAGACACATATTTGTTGAGAGATATAAAGACAATGAAAATCTTAAAATAGAGGATATTGATTGGAATAAAGTTGGCTATGACTCTGCGGTAACGATATTAAGCGGTCATCTGGAATTTTTTGAAAAATTTAAATCTATGGGACTTTTTGATAAATTAGATGCTGGTGGTATTATGGGTTTATATAGAATTAATCCAATGTTTATGCATTATTTGGATTTAAGCAAATATGATTTTGGCGAAGAAGATGGTATGAGAATGGGATATATAAATAGAAATTATCCCGGCTTGGCGACAATAATTAAACAACAAAAAGAGCAAAATGGATAAGGCACAAAAACAATTGATAGATACTTATTATCGTAAACGTAAGATTGCCAATGACCTTCTTGTTGATGATGAAGATGAAATGGCATATAATGACGTTAATCAAGTCAATTATACGGACTATGAATTATACTATGGAATGAATCATGATTTAATTAATTTTAATGAAACGAAAAAATATATAAGCGGTAATAAATTATATTCGTTGTTATTAAAGCATCCGGAATTGATTCATGAATTACATTCGGCAGATTTTATTTTGTTGGGAGAAAAGAATTTTATTAACCTGATAAGTAAAAATCCCAAATTGGCAGATACTGATGAAGTTATTAAATATTTGAGCGAATATGGAGTACCCCAACCTTATCTTATTCATCAAATATTATTACGGCAACCCAAATTTGTAAACACTAAGTTTTTTCAAGAAGCAAGTACCGGACGTATTCATAGTGAACTTAAATGGGATTATAGGGATATTGATACCCTATATGAATTACTTTATGACCAACCCGCTTTAATGCACTATCCCTTTTTCGCAGAAAGGCTAAATAATTTAATAAAATCTGACCCTGATTTGATGAAACAACGTATTCAAACTCTTGAACATATAGAAAGATTAAGACAAAAAGATTTGGATGTTTATAATGAGAAAAATAATGGATAAGGCACAAAAACAATTGGTTGATACTTATTTTCGTAAGCGTAAAATTGCATCTGATATTGATTATGATGATGGGGGTGATGAGGGAAGTCCATATTCTTTTCGGAACTATGAAATTAGATATACTGTTATAAACTCTAATATGACATTAAACGCAAATATGCTTGAAACTCTTTTCGGTGGCAATGACAAAGAACATGAAAATGATGAAGACTTATATAATCCATATCCTTATTATCAGAAAAATAAACGTTTTGTTAATTTGAATAAAGTCGATGATAGCGGACTTGTGTTTTTATTACAACATTGGTTTAAAGACTATATATCAATGATTACACCAGAAAAATTAAATAGTTTACCGGGAAAAGATATTGCATTAATTATATCATATAATCCAAATGCCGTTAAAAATTTCGACTTGAATAAATTAAATAGTGCAGATATTCCTATAGTTCTTAGTCGTCAATATGGATTAGGTAATTATTTCGACTTGAATCGTATGGACACTAAAGACGCAGTATCTTTGTTTAGCAAACGACCATATTTAATAAAAAATTATGATACAACAAGATTTAGTGGGGAAGAAACACGACAATTGGCATCTAAAGAATATAATTTAATTCCATTTCTTGATATGAACAAAATCGAACCACATAGTCTTGTGTTTCATAAATTTGGCGAATATGAAGATAGTAAAATAATGGGATTTTTAATTGGTGAACATCCGGAATTAATTGATAAATTTGATTTAAGTAAAATAGGTAGAACGGGTATTCATGAAATAATTGATAAACAACCTCAGTTTGCTAAATTATTTGATTTAAATAAATTAGAATCTCGTGATATTTGGATTACACTTAGAAATCATCCAGAACTTTATTCTCTTTATAAAGAACGGGATATATTAAAAAATTTAAATGATAAAGATAAGGGAGTATTAATACATCAAAGTCCGGGATTTAAAGATAAATTAATGTAATATGGATAAGGCACAGAAACAATTAGTTGATACTTATTTTCGTAAACGTAAGATTGCGGTTGAATTAACTAATAATGAGGGTGAAAGACTTAATGAATTAAAACCATATGAAATGCGTTATGGGGTTATTTCTGGTATTCTTGCAGATTATGATTTCACTTACAATTCTAAATGGGAATTGATAGACAAACATCCGGAATTACTTAATAAATTTGATATTAAGAGTTTGGGACGCACCATGATGTCTGTTTTATTAGTAAGCCACCCAGAATTTTTAGATGCATTCAAACCGTATTTCAATCAATTTTGGGGTGAAGATATTGCACGTGTTTTGAAAAATCATCCGCAATTTATTAACGCATTTGATTTAAGTAAATTAAATAATTATGATATAAGGGAAATTTTAAGAAATCAGCCACAACTTAATAATAAATTAAATACAAGTAGATTGACTTCTTGGGATGTTGCAGAAATTTTGTCAAATAAACCAGAACTTGCAGATAGATTTGATTTAACTAAATTGAATGGTGGCGAAATAGAATCATTAATACGAAATCAACCACAATTTGCAGATAGATTTGATTTAAGTAGTGTTTTGGGTAAAGAAACATTAAAAAAATTGTATGATTTTCATAGGGGATTACACCCATATTTGAAAAAATATTTTCCGGGAGAAGATTGACCGGAATTGAAACCATATTTTGGATATGAACTTGATTAAACGAAAAATAAATGTATTTATATAATATTACCAAACGATGGACGAAAGATTTAAAAGACTCTTATACTTAGCAGAGTACGATAATAAAAAAGACAAGAAAGTTATTCTTGAAAATGTTAATGCTATATTCGAATCAAAACAGACTGAACAGCAAGCAACATCCATACTAAAAGCGGGTGGTGTCGCTGATGATGTTGCTCAAGAAGCAATAAATAATTTCAGAACTGCAGATGGTTCAAAAAATCAAGCACTTATACCAATTATGGCTAAAGCATACCTCGAAGCAGGTCCCAATGGCATGAGAGAATTATTGACGTTATTCAAAAGTGTCACCGAAATGATTAATTCGAATAAAATCAGCGTTCCACAGATATCTGATGCCGGGTATATTGTCAACAATAAAACATTTGCAACCTATTTGAAGTTTGCCGAATTCATCCACGGTCTTGAAGGAATGGCTAAAGGTCATGCTGAATGGAAGGGTAAGATTAATGTCGATACTGATGAACCACCTATTTGGGAAGGAAATGGCATTAAAATCTACGATGGTAATGATGTTGGTAAATGTATTCACTACACAACCGGTGCTCTCACAGGCAAGCATTATGGCTTTTGTATTGGTCAGCCAGCAAATACCATGTGGCAATCATATAGAGATACCAAGACCAGTACTTTCCATTATGTGATTGATGAAACACGTGATTTGAATGACCCATTACATATAGTTGTTGTTGATGCAACTCAATATGGTGTTGAATTGACAGACGCAAGTAATAGCACCGGACACATTGCAGAATTTGGGGAAGATGCTGATGCGTATTTGGAATATTTGAAGAGTAAGGGTGTTCCTACGGATGAATTATTTAAAAACAAACCCAAAACTCCGGAAGAAAAAGCGGAACAAGAAAAATTGGGTGGTAATAACCCGGATATTAATTGGTTTAAGAATTTGGCATTTGAAGAACAATCAAAATATATTGGTAGAGGTCACTTATTAAGTGATGAACAGTTCAAATATTTATGGAATTTCAAGAATGACAAGGGTGGCTTTCATCTATTACATCAATATGTTGATACCGGACAAGCGATACCTGAAACACAATTCAATATTTTGGTTGGAGAAGAAGCTGCGTAATTATTCGCCTAATTCTTTTCTGAGAATTTTTGCTTTTTCATGAATTTTACGTACTAACGAATTTTCGCAAAGTCGCTCTACTACAGCATTACCATGCATTTCATCGACCATTGAATCACCATGCATTTCAAGTACACGGCTATCTTCATCCATAAAATTTATTCGGCTTTGGTCAAACATTTTTTCAACAGTAGACCAATCCCACATTTCCTCGATTACTGAATGACCGTGCATTTCTGCGACTTTTGAATCATGTTTTAGACGGTCTGCCTGGGATGTTCCGTGCATTTCTAAAATAAAGGCATCGCCTTTGAGAACCGATATTCTTGAATGGTCGAACATTTCTCCGACTTTTGCTTGCCCATACATTTTTATGATTTTGCTATAATCGTGCATTTGTTTTACCTTGGAAAATCCAAACATTTCTTCCAATTTTGTACTGTCTCGCATATCTACAATATAACACTCATCAGTCATAAGACGGACTTCTGAATTATTATCAAGTACGTCCACAACAGAATTATCGTACATTGCGAATATGATTGAATGTTTTAATTCTGAAACCATTGCAGTACCAACAAGTATTCCACCTTCGTGAAGCATGAGTTGGCGATGATTTCTAATTATCATAGACTTTATGATGTCTTGCAACTTTCGCATTACAGATTCTTTGAGGTCGCCATCGAACCATTCCGGTACATAAATCTCGTTAATAAGAAGATGATACATGGTAATATCATCAAGTCTACTACCCTCTTTAGGAGTATATGTTGCTTTAAAGTAATTATTTGCCTTTACATCATCAGGTGTGATATATTTTGCAATTAAATCTTTATGACAAGTTGCGAATACGTTGTGAATAACTTCTCCGGTATTCTTAATCAGCACGTAATAGAAATTGTTCATGGCTTTTTACCATAAATACTCCAGAGACTATAAAAGAAAAAAGGTGATTACTCACCTTTTGTTTGTTTTTCTTCCGGGAAGATTGCAAGTTCCGTTCTCAATGTTGCTGCGAGAAATATGTAAGTCAACAGCATGCAGAAAGGGTGAAACAATCCCAAGAAGAACCATAATAATCTTATTCCTAAAGGATTGATATCTGGGTCAATCCATTTTGCGATTCCACCGCAGACTCCTGCGATTACTCTCTTTTTGGTTTTCTTTAATGTAGCCATGTCAGTTTATTTATACTAAAGACGGCACATTAAGACGAGTGATGCATTATTGTCCAAGAATAATTTTGGATGCCCAGATACCTATAACTGTTCCAACTGCACTCCCCAATGCAAATCCCGCCCATTGACATACGCTGTCTTTTGATTTGGCGATTCTTCTCACAACAAAGTATGAAAGACTTGCAATCACCAAATCGGTTAAAACAGACCACATATAACTTGCTTGGGCAACGGCACGATAGTTTATAGAAATAACGGCAAATGATAACATTTGTGCAAAAAAGAGAATGAAAGCATCTTGAATATCTTTACGTTTAATATCTGTCATAGGCATTGTTTTTCGCAAATACCTGTTATTCAATATATAAATACTTTCGATTTATAATTTTTCATAAAATACTATGAAATTTCATTTCTTTTTACTACATTTGTTATGTAATAATTAAAAATATGTACGATGTTGAAGATGATAGAATGTTTGTTATTGATTCGGCAATCAAGCACAAACTTGGGACGAAAGAAGAAATAGAATTATACGAAGAAATCAGTTTAGCTTTGGAATTAATGGAAGACGAAAAATTTTGTGTTGCAAGTTCGAGCATTGGCGGTGGAATAGATTTCGGAATCAGTACACCATATCCACACGGATTACCGGAAAAAGTCGGATTATTGTTTTTTGGTGTTAGTACAGATTTTGATGTTAAGGTGAAAGAAACCAGCCAATGCGTATATAACACGGAAAGATATTTTCAAATTAAACTAAGAAAAACATAAATAATGGCATACTACGACCCCACACAAGCTGCATACGAAAACAAATGCAAAGAAAAATACGAAGAATTTAAAGAAAAACTTCGGATTTCAAAAAACGATGATGATGAAATGCTTTGGAAGCATATTTTTATGTTAGAACACAAGGCAGAGAAGTCAAAAAAGAAACTTGAAAAGTATGAGAAGTTTTTTAATTTGCTCGGAGAATTACTTCCAAGGCAATCTTCCATTCACGATGTACTTCATTGATTAGCAACCAAAAATTAGAAAAAATAAGAAAAAATTAGTACCTTAGAGTATAGAATTTATTGCGAATTTCATCTTCTACTGCTTCCCAATTTTCATTCCAATAATTCTCTGCAACTTGGTCTGTAAAGTATCCAGGTTCGAAACCATATTCAACACTTCTTCCAGTATGATGGGGATTCAAAGTTCCTTCGATTTCAATTAATTCACCATTAATATTTTTTTGGTAGTTGACACCATAAGCGTTTATTTGCTTTTTACCCGAACGTTCATCTTGTTCAACCGGGGTTATTTGAATTATGGGTTGGTCGCCTTCTTCATTGAGAATTCCACCATCATATCCTTGTGGAATATTGGACATAACACCATTATAATTGGGGTCTAACGGACTTTCCATTTCCTTAAGAATACCCTGAATTTCTTCTTTGACTATTTTTTCGATTGAAGCCATGTCTTTGTATTTCTCATAAATACAATTGAGATTGAATTAAGACTGGACTTCCGTTACTTCGGGAATAGTTTTACTTCCTTGACATAAAGGACAGAGTTTTGTCCCGGCAGTCGAATTAAAGTCTTGAACTGTTCCCATTCCACCACAAACAGAGCATGTAACATATTTTGTAGTGAATTTGAGTTTGATTGGCTCGTGATATGTTTGAAAATCACTGATGTCTTCAACTACGTTATAGTCAAACTCTAACTGGTATTTAGTTTCCCAAGTAATGGGATTGTTTTGGTTGTTATTCCATCTTATTTGGTATGCCTTATCTGTTATTGTCAGCACTGTGATTGACCTTAATACGTGCGTGCGCCCAATAAGATATGTGTGATTTAGTTGTAAATCGTCTATTTTAATTTCTTCCATTGTGATTAATCTACAAATCCAATTATTTTTACTGTTTCCGGAGTGCAGAGCATTTTCAAAGGTTCTTGCTTTCCTTCAACTTCAACATAAACAACAACTTTGCCGTTTACTTTCTTATCACGATGATAGGTTCTTCCTTGTTTACCTGTCTTCGTCTCAACCAGATAGCCAGAATCAATGCTCATAGCACTCGTGGTAACGAATTAT
>Ga0315284_10013880_pt1 | contig 11478 bp, 12 predicted proteins | sample YL17G09_16_MG_FD_203696 | JGI IMG/M metagenome (GOLD analysis project Ga0315284, IMG submission 203696) | Sediment microbial communities from Yellowstone Lake, YNP, Wyoming, USA - YL17G09_16 | ecosystem: Environmental > Aquatic > Freshwater > Lake > Sediment | place: USA: Wyoming | collected... | reverse complement strand
CTGAACAGGAAAAAGTCCTGCAAGCGCTCAAATACGCCATCAAGATGGAAGAGGACGGTAAGGCTTTCTACCTCCAGGCCTGCGCCGATAGCAGTAACGACCTCGGCAGGAAATTGCTCGAATCGCTGGCAAAGCAGGAAGACTACCACCGCGACAAGTTCGCCCAGATTTACGAATCTATCCGCAAGGAGCATGCCTGGCCGAAAACCGATTTCAAGGTCGATGGCGGCCGCACCCTGCGCACCATCTTCGCGCAGGAAACCGAAAAGGACAAAGCCTGCGCCCCAGGCAACGAAACCGAGCTTGCCGTCGTCCAGCGGGCGATGCGCATGGAAGGCGATTCCTACGATTTCTACCATGTCCGCGCCGAGCAGGCGGAATCAGGAGCGGAACGCGAGTTCTTTGAGGACATCGCCGCCGAAGAGCGTGAGCACCAACTTGTCATGACCGATTACTACGAGTTCCTGAAAAACCCGGCGGGCTGGTTCGTGAAGACCGAAAAGCCTTCGTTGGACGGCTAACGGGAGAGGAACATGCTCGAAATAAAGAACCTCTCGGTGGCGATTGAAGACAAGGAAATCCTCCACAACGTCAATCTCACCCTGAATACGGGCGAGACGCACGTACTTTTCGGGCCTAACGGCTCCGGCAAGACCACCCTGCTCATGACCATCATGGGGTTCCCCCGGTACCGGGTCACCGGAGGCAGTATCGCTTTCCGCGGCAAGGACATCACGAATGCGCCGCTCGATGAAAGGGCGCGGCTGGGCATCGGCATGTCTTTCCAGCGCCCGCCCGTGGTCCGCGGCGTCAAGACCCGCGATATGGTGCTCGCCGCCCTCAAAGACAAAGCCCGGCCGGAAACGGTCGATGCGCTGGCAAAAGAGACCGACCTGGCGGACTTCCTCGATAGGGACATTAACTACGGCTTCTCCGGCGGTGAAATCAAGCGCAGCGAGATGATGCAGTTGCTCGCCCAGCGCCCGGAGCTCGCCCTGCTCGACGAGCCGGAATCGGGCGTGGACCTGGAAAACATCGCCCTCATCGGCCGGCTCATCAACGACCTGCTGGAAAAGGGCAGTAGTATCCGGTCGCGTAGCTCTATGGGGCTCATAATCACCCATACCGGCCACATCCTGGAGTATGTCAACGCGCGCAACGGCTACATCATGCTGAACGGCTCCATCGGCTGCACGGGCGACCCTCACGAAATCCTCAAAGAGATTAAAGAAAAAGGCTATGAAGAATGCGCCCGGTGCGCCTTCAGGAGCGCGCGAAATGCCGCGTAACACCAGGCTTGCGGAAAATCACAAAGAGAAAGCCAAGGCCGCCGAAGCCAAACCCGCCTCAATGGGCGAGGATGTGGACATGACCGCCTTTACTACCGAGGCGGAACCGCACCGCTACCAGGAAAACCCCGCCGCCCTGCCCGCCGCCACCAGGAACAAGATGCTCGAGGCCGGCATCATGCTGGAAAACCCCGGACAGCGCACGGGCACCTACATCCAGATTGACAATACGCCTATCCACCATTCGGTGAAACAGGACGGGGTTGAGGTCATGGCAGTCAGCAAAGCCATGAAACGGTATGATTGGCTGGGTGACTATTACTGGAAAGCCGTGGCGGTCGATACCGATAAGTACACCGCCAGCGTGGAACTTGGACATGGCGATGGCTACTTCATTCGCGCCGCGCCGGGCGTGAAAACCGATTACGCGGTGCAGGCATGCCTGTACCTGTCAAAAGCGCGGCTCGCGCAGAACGTCCACAACATTATCATCGCCGAAGAAAACTCGGAGCTTCATATTATCACGGGATGCACTACCTCTCTCGGCAAGGAGCCGGGCATGCACCTGGGTGTCTCCGAGTTCTATATCAAGAGGGGCGCTAAGATAACATTCACGATGATACACAGCTGGAACCCGGAGTTTGTCGTCAGGCCCCGCACGGCCGCCATCATCGAGGACAACGGGCTGTTCCTGAGCAACTATGTGCTGATGCGGCCCGTGAAGACGCTCCAGACCAACCCGGTGGCGCGGTGCGACGGGGAAAACGCCACGGCCCGGTTCAATAGCATCCTGGTGGCATGGCCGGAATCGAGGATAGACGTTGGCTCGCGCGTATTTCTCAACGGCAGGGGCGCGCGCACGGAAATTATCTCCCGCGCCATAACCACCGGCGGGCACATCACCGCCCGCGGTTACATCGAGGGCAATGCGCCGGAAGTCAAGGGGCACCTGGAATGCCGTGGTCTCATCCTGGACAACCGCGGCAGTATCCACGCCATCCCGGAACTACGCGGCACCCTATCTGGCATCGACCTCTACCATGAGGCGGCGGTGGGCAAAATCGCGGAGGAAGAGGTGGAGTACCTCATGGCGCGCGGTCTCACCCGTGAGCAGGCCACGGCAACCATTGTGCGCGGCTTTCTGAATGTCGACATCGAAGGACTGCCGGCAATGCTGAATGATGAACTGCGGCGGGCGGTCAAAGCCAGCGAAAAAGACATTATGTAAAATGTGCGGAGGGTAGAATGGACCTGAAAGCCCTGCAGAGGATCGGATACGGCATCTATATCGTCTGCTCTAATGACGGCGACAAAATCAACGGCCAGATTGCCAACACGGTTTTCCAGGTATGCTCGGAGCCACCCAGGGTGGCCGTGGCAATCAACCACGGAAACCTGACCCACGATTTCATTAAGAAGAGCGGGGTCTTCTCCGCCATGGTAATTTCGCAGGAAACTCCGCTTTCCTTCATCGGGCAGTTTGGCTTTAAATCAGGCCGTGATACCAACAAGTTCCAGGGCGTCAATTACCGCATCGGGGAAACCGGGGCGCCCATTGTCCTCGACAATACGCTCGCATATATGGAGGCAAAAGTCGTTTCCAGCATGGATGTCGGCACGCACACTCTTTTCGTTGGTCAGGTTGTCGCCGCCGAAGTCCTGAATGAAGGCGAGCCAATGTCTTACGCCTATTACCATCTGGTCAAGCGCGGCTCCACGCCTAAAACGGCGCCGCATTACATCGATGTGAAGAAGGAGGAACCAAAACCAGCCATGGACAAATATGAATGCAATGTGTGCGGGTATATCTATGACCCGGCTGTGGGCGACCCCGATGGCAAGATTCCGCCCGGCACCCCCTGGGAGAAGCTGCCCGCGGACTGGGTCTGCCCCAGTTGCGGCGCCAGCAAAGAAGAATTCAAGAAGGTGGCTTAATATGAAACCGAGAGAGTTCGCACCGGGCGTTTTCACCGTCGGCTACGTCGATTGGGACAGGCGGCTATTCGATGCACTCATCCCCCTGCCCGATGGCACCAGCTATAACTCCTACCTTATCAAGGGGAACGAAAAGACCGTACTCATTGATACCGTCGACCGGTCCGTGCCGCAGGCACTGCTGGACAACCTCAAGTCACTCGGCATCGAACGTCTCGACTATATCGTTGCCAACCACGCCGAACCGGACCACTCCGGCTCATTGCCGCAGGTGACCGCACGCTACCCCGAGGCGAAAATCCTCTGCACGGAGCGCTGTAAGGGGATGCTCATCGACCTCTTTGGTCTTGCCGCGGAGAAGTTCCAGCCGGTGGCTGACCACGAGACCGTTTCCCTCGGCGGGCGCACGCTGGAGTTTATTCACGCGCCATGGGTGCACTGGCCGGAGACCATGCTGACCTACCTGAAAGAGGACAAAATTCTCTTTACGTGCGATTTCCTCGGCTCACACCTGGCCACCACGGACCTGTATGTGACGGACGAGGAGCAGGTCTACGAGGCGGCAAAGCGCTATTACGCGGAGATAATGATGCCCTTCCGCGCCACCATTCAGACGAACCTGACCAAAATTAAGAACTACGAGTTTAAAATCATCGCGCCCAGCCACGGGCCGATGCATAACCGCCCGGAATTCATCCTCAACGCTTATCACCATTGGGCGTATGACGAGCCATCGAATGTCGTGGTACTGCCCTATGTTTCCATGCACGGGAGCACGAAGAAGATGGTGGACTACCTGGTGGCGGCGCTGGCGCAACGTGGCGTGACGGTGAAGCAATTCGACCTGAGCGTGGCGGATATAGGTAAGCTGGCGATGTCGCTGGTGGATGCGGGGACAGTTGTGGTGGGCACGCCTACCGTCCTGACTGGACCACACCCGGCGGCTGTCTATGCGGTGGTGCTAGCGAACGCCCTGAGACCCAAGGCGAAATTCGCCACCGTGATAGGGTCTTACGGGTGGGGTGGCAGGACGGTGGAAACGATTGTGGGGCTACTGCCAAATCTGAAGGTGGAGTTCCTGCCCACGGTCATCGCCAAAGGAATGCCCCGTGAGGCTGACTACCAGGCGCTGGAAAAGCTCGCCGAAACGATAGCGCAGAAGCACAGGGAGAGCGGGTTCCGGTAGCGGACGGCGGTTATCACCTCGGTGCGGCTTATCCCGCATAGTGATGGAAGGGCTTCACTCTCAAGAAAGCCCTTCTTGCTTTTCCCATTATCCTGCGAAAATTCTCTCTCTTCAAAAATCGATTGCTCTTTACTTCGCCGATTGGTATAATAAATCCCCCTGAAATCCTCCCATTAGCCGTAAGGAGCAGATTATGGAAAACCTGTCTTCGTCCTTTGAAAATCGCCGAATAGCTATGTTAATCGATGGCGAAAATGCCCAGTCTTCCATCATAGAAAAGATGCTTGCAGAAACTGGCAAATACGGCTTGGTGTCTGTGCGCCGAATTTATGGGGACTGGACGTTACCTAACATGCAGAGTTGGAAAGAAGTCCTTGCTGCTCACGCCATCCAGCCAATGCAGCAATTTCGTAATACTGTAGGTAAGAATTCCAGTGATAGTGCGCTGATCATCGACGCAATGGATATCCTCTACGATGGTGCCGTGAACGGCTTTTGCCTGGTATCCAGCGACAGTGATTTCACCCGATTGGCAACGCGCATTCGGGAGAAGGGATTCTTCGTGTTAGGGATTGGCAAAGAAAACACGCCAACAGCGTTTGTAAAAGCCTGTGAGGTATTTGTATTTACGGAAAATCTTCCGGGTGGCAAGGACGAACACAAGACACATCGGTTGGCAGAAAAGAAAACTGGCGCTAATTCAAAACCTGACCCAGTTCCCCTGTTACTGAAAGCTTTTGATATGGCCGTACAAGAAGATGGCTGGGCATTCCTAGGGACTATTGGCGCGCGTCTACTTCAGCTAGAATCCAGTTTTGATACGCGCACTTATGGATATAAACAACTTTCCCAATTAATAAAAGCAAATACTGACACGTTTGAAGTGAAGGCAAACAAAGGAAGTGGGGGTACGTCGTCTATCTACATTAGACCAAAAGAAGAACATAGCTCTTGATTGTTTCCTCGATGGCTGTCATTCTGACCCCGATTCTATCGGGGGAAGAATCTAGTTCTCATCGCGCCCCAACCACCCGTGGATTCCAGCCTTCGCTGGAATGACACGAACGATCGGTGTCATTCTACCCGATTGCCAGCATTTTCTGTACGGCGCCCAGCGCCCGCACGCGGATATCCTCCGGCAGGGTAATCCGGTGGCGCATTTCCTGCAACGACCACAGCACCTTTTCCAGGGTGATGCGCTTCATGTTGGGGCACACGGCTTTTTCCGAGGCAGGAACAAATGTCTTCTCCGGGTTCTCTTTCCTCAGCCGGTGGATGATGCCCGTCTCCGTCCCGATGATTATGGTCGAGGTCTTGCTCTCGCGGGCGTAGCGCACCATCCCGCCCGTACTCATCACCTCGTCCGCCACGGCTTTGGTTTCCGGCCGGCACTCGGGGTGAACGAGCGCCACCGCACCCGGGTGCAATCTCTTTTCCCGCACAATGTCCTCCGGCAGAATCTTCATGTGCGTGGGGCAGTAACCGGGCCACAGGTGCATCTCCCTGCCGGTCTTCTTCGCCACCCAGTCGCCAAGGTACTGGTCGGGCACAAATAGGATATCCCTGCCGGGAAGACTTTGCACCACCCGCACCGCATTCGCCGAGGTACAGCACACGTCCGACTCAGCCTTGACCGCGGCCGTTGAATTCACGTAGCAGACTACGGTCACATCAGGCAATTCCTGCTTCTTTTCGATTAGCTTCTCCGCCGTGATCATGTCTGCCATAGGGCAACCGGCTTCCACCTCTGGCAAAAGGACAGTCCGCTTCGGGTTGATGATGTAAGCCGTCTCCGCCATGAAATGCACGCCGCAGAAGACAATGACATCGGCGGTGGTCTGCGCCGCTTTCTGGCTCAATTCCAGCGAATCGCCAATAAAATCCGCGATGTCCTGAACTTCCGGCCGCTGGTAGTTGTGCACCAGGAAAACCGCGTTCCTCTGCTTTTTCAGCTTCATGATTTCGGCGATGATGCCGTCATTGGGGCCATTCGTGGTCATTTTTTCACCCGCAACGTGTCCCCAGCCTTAATATCACCGCCCTTTATCACCCGCGCGAAAATGCCTTCGGTCGGCATGACACAGGTGCCCACCTGCTGAAAGATAGCGCAACGGGTGTGGCACTCCTTGCCTATCTGGGATACCTCCAGCTCCGCATCCTTGCCCACTGACAGCCGCGTCCCTATCGGCAGGGAAACAAGCTCCATGCCCTCGGTGGTCAGGTTCTCCGCGAAGTCACCGGGTCCCACTTTCACACCCATTTTGCGCATCTTTTCGATGCTTTCCAGCGCGAGCAGGCTCACTTGGCGGTGCCACTCCGAGCTGGCGTGGGCATCCGTCAACATGCCGAACTCTTCTTTAAACGTGCCGCAGATTACCGGCTTTTTCTTGGTGCCCTTTTTATCACTGCGGCAGACCGCGATTATTTTAGCCATGTTTACCCCTCGTCTTGCACGGAACGTGGTACTAAAACCCCCTTCGTCCCCCTTTAAAAAGGGGGAAAGAGGGCGTTTTGAACGTGGATTTATTACAGGGTCTCCAACTACCCGACTACTTTCTCAATAGTACCACCACCGACCACCACATCGCCATCATAGAAGACAGCCGCCTGGCCGGGGCTGATTGCCATTTGCGGCTGGTGAAATTTGATGCGTGATGCACTGCCTGTCAGCGGTGTTATCAGCGCCTCAGATTCATTGTGGCGATAGCGGATTCTTACCTTTGCCGTGAACGGTTCTTTCACATTACCCGCTGAAATCCAATTAACGCCGGACATAGTAAACTCTGATGCAAACACCTCGCGGCGCTCACCCACCACCACCGCATTTTTCTCCACATCGATGGCGACCACGTAGAGCGGTTTTCCCGCAGAAACGCCCAGCCCTTTTCTCTGCCCAACGGTGTAAAAGGTGATTCCCCGGTGTTTGCCCAGCACATTGCCGGCCGTATCGATAACCGGTCCGGGCGCCGCCGGTCTGGCGAAAAGCGATAAGTGCCCGCCCTCGGCGAAGTCCTGGCTCTCCGGTTTCTCCGCCACATCGAGGCCAAAGTCCGCCGCCATCCCCCGCACCTCGTCCTTGGTGAAATTGCCCAGCGGAAACATCGCCTGCCGCAATTGCTCCTGAGAAAGGAGGGCAAGAAAATAGGACTGGTCTTTTTTAAAATCCTTCCCCTTTTTGAGCAGGGAACATCCCCGGCTGACATCAAACTCTACCCGGGCATAGTGGCCGGTGGCAAAATATTCAAAATCGATGCCGCTTTCCCTGGTCTTCTGCACAAGCGTGCCGAATTTGACGCGCTGGTTGCACCGCATGCACGGGTTGGGCGTCCTACCAGCGAGGTATTGGTCGCAGAAAAAATCGAGCACCTCGTGCCGGTACTCTTTTGTCAGGTCGATGACCCGGAAGGGAATCCCGATGGTTTCCGCGATGCGGGTGGCATCGGCGATATCCTCCTCATCGCCGGGTCCATAACAGCCGTGGCGGCCCGCAGGCAATGCGGTGGGTCCGCCGGGCCAGATTTTCATGGTGACGCCCGTCACTTCATGACCCGCCCGTTTCAGGAGCGCCGCCGCCACCGACGAGTCCACCCCACCGCTCATGCCGACTGCAATCTTCACGCCGAAGTCCGCCTAACCAGGTTGATTTTGCCCCATACCGCCATCTTATCGCCCTTGATGATGGCGATGCCGGTCAAACCCTTAACCTGCCGCACGAACTCAATTGCCCGCGGCATGTCCTCGGCGGTCTTGACCAGGTTGCCGACCGCCGTGGCCGCCGCATCCGCCAGCGCCGCCGAGGGTGAGAGGATAATGGCCGCATCCGCCAGCCCGAAGCTCAGCGAATGACCGACCGTCCCCGAAGAGGTGCAGACGCCCAGCGGTGTGTCCTCCGGCTCGATTTTCAGGGCCAGCTTGCCGGTGAGTGGAGAATCGCCCGCGTAAATACCGATGAGCCGCGATTTTTCTAGCTTCAGGAAAATGTCGCCGCCGTTTTCCACGATGATTTCCAGCGAGTAGTTGAGCAGTTCCATGCCGATAGTCTGCGCGATAGCGCCGGCTACTGCCGCCATTGGACCCACTCCCACCTTCGCCGTCGCCTCTGCCATCTCCCGCACGATGCGCGGAGCGTCAGTGCCTACCGCAAACGGTTCCAGCGCAGTCAGAAAACCGGGATGGCGGGCAATATAGCCTTCCAGCACGGTGCGCTGTTTCAGCACCTCGTCCAGCGCCTTTTTTCTGAGGGTGCGCCCGGCGCGGATAAAAAGGTCGGTCTCTTTGACCGCGACCGTGAACGAGACCAGGTCACGGTCTCTGCTCCACAGCCGGTAAGACCGGGGTTTATATCCAGGCTCTTTCACTGATTAACACCCGGGGCAACATTGGCCCGCCAGCCGTCTATTCACTTTTGACTTCGGACTTCAGGCGGTTTTCCAGGTCACGCAGGCGCTCTTCCAGCCTGTCCTGGTGGTCGATAATGGCACGCAGGGCATCGCTGACAGGATCGGGCAGGCGCCCGTGTTCCAGATTGAAAACCGTTTCCCGCTTATCATCCACAATTTTGCCGGGAATACCGACCACGGTCACTTCCGGTGGCACCGGGTTGACGACCACGGAATTGGCGCCGATGCGCGCCCCGTCTCCCACTGTTATCGGTCCCAGGACAACGGCCGCCGCGCCGATGACTACCCGGTTGCCAATTGTGGGGTGGCGCTTTTGCTTGACGAGACTCGTACCCCCTAGCACGACCCCCTGATACATCAAAACATCATCGCCAATTTCCGCCGTCTCACCGATGACCACCGCCATGCCGTGGTCGATGAAAAGGCGCCGCCCTATCTTTGCGCCGGGGTGAATTTCTATGCCTGTGAAAAACCGGCCCCAATGTGAGGCAAGACGGCCAAAGAACTTGAGGTGGTGTGTCCACAAAAAGCGGGCAACGCGGTGGTTCCACACGGCATGCAGACCAGGGTAACAGAACAGGACTTCCGGCAGGCTTCTTGCGGCCGGGTCTCTATCAAAGACCGTCCTGATGTCTTCCCGAATTGTCCTGAACATGCTACCCTCTTTTTTGCGCTATTCCTGGAAAAGCCAGCTACTCAGGTACCGTTCGCCGGTATCCGGTATTATTACCACGATGAGTTTGTCCTTGTTTTCGACGCGCCTGGCCACCTGCAATGCCGCCCATGTGGCCGCGCCCGAGGAAATACCGGTTAAAAGGCCTTCCTCTTTTGCCAGCCGCCGCGCCGTTTCCTTTGCATCCTCATCTTTCACCTGGATGATTTCGTCAACGAGTTCAGGACGGAAAATGTCCGGCACAAAGCCCGCTCCGATCCCCTGAATTCTGTGCGGACCACGCTGGCCGCCGGAAAGCACCGGCGAAGCCGCCGGCTCTACGGCGATCGCTTTGAACCCCGGCTTCCGTGCTTTGAGCGCCTCCGCCACGCCGGTAATGGTGCCACCCGTTCCCACCCCCGCCACGATAAAATCGGCCCTGCCATTCGTATCCCGCCAAATTTCCTCGGCAGTGGTCTTGCGGTGTATTTCCGGATTCGCCGGATTGGCGAACTGCTGGGGTATGAATGAATTAGGCGTGCTTGCGGCAATTTCCTCCGCCTTTTTCACCGCCCCGGGCATACCTTCCTTTCCCGGCGTCAAAATAACCTGGGCGCCGAAATATTGCAGGAGGGCGCGCCGCTCCAGTGACATTGAATCCGGCATGGTGATTACGAGTTTATAGCCCCTGGCCGCGCAGACAAATGCCAGCGCAATGCCTGTATTTCCACTCGTAGGTTCGATGATAACTGTATCCTTATTGATTTTACCGTCTTTCTCCCCGGCATCTATCATCGCCGCGCCAATACGGTCCTTGACACTGCTACACGGGTTATAGTATTCCAGCTTGGCAACAACCTCAGCCACGGCTCCCTCGGTAATTTTGTTCAATCTGACCAGTGGCGTGTTGCCGATGAGTTCCGTGACATCCCTGGCTATTTTAGCCATCCCAACTCTCCTCCTATTTTACGGTAAACAGTTGAACTTAAATATTGTACATCGCAGTGGTAACCTGCTCTTTACGGTGCTGGCGTTCGACGAGATCCCGGAGGGTAAGCGAACCCAGCACCCCCTCCATCGCCATTTTCAGTTCCATCCACAGGTCACGGGCAGCACAACGCGGACTACGCGTGCACAATTCGGGGTCCGTGACACATTCGACGACCGAAAGCTGACCTTCGCAGACACACACGATGTCAATGAGTTTGGTGTCAGCCGGAGGGTGAGCGAGCATAAAACCGCCGTGCGCGCCGCGGACACTGTTCACAAGCCCGGCTGCCTTCAGCGTGAGGAAAAGGTGCTCAAGGTACCGCTCCGAGACCTCCTGACGCCGCGCCACGTCCTTCAGCAAGACCAACCCCTCGCCGTAATGCTGAGCAAGGTCGAGCATGGCACGCACAGCATATCTACCCTTAGTGGAAAGTTTCATCCCGCTTTCTTCCTATTCTTCATAATATTAGTGATATTAATACTACAACGGGCTGGTAAGGATTGTCAATAGACTTTTGCGGCGTTCATAACTGATTACCACAACTCTGGTACTGTTTGCTTTTGGTAGGTTCATAGAATGGGGTAACTAAAATCCGGTTTTATCAGGGTAGAAGTTCAAGAAGATGGAGGGCGAACGCCCTCCATCTCGTAATCATACCCTCGCCCTCCAGGAAGAGGGTTAGGGTGATGGTGATTGTGCTATATTGGGGCCCGTGCAGAAAGCGACAGGGACGTCCTTTCTGTCGTGGCTAACGTGATTTCGGAGGCACCACGCTAGTGCACGCAGTCGGGTTTCTACTTTCTCAACCAGATGGACAGTAGCTCCCAATAGTTACTACAATTAGGCATTAGGCTTGCTTTGCGTAGCGTAATAAAACCGCGGGAGATCAAGATGGAATTATGAGCCTGTCCCACAAAGGTCTTCTAAAAACGAAAATGGGAGACATTGCACTATCGCCCAGAGTGGGAATGACCTCAGTGTGGGAGATTTGATGCGTTATTCGCAGTATTTTCTCACCTCAGTGG
>Ga0315284_10013877_pt1 | contig 11480 bp, 24 predicted proteins | sample YL17G09_16_MG_FD_203696 | JGI IMG/M metagenome (GOLD analysis project Ga0315284, IMG submission 203696) | Sediment microbial communities from Yellowstone Lake, YNP, Wyoming, USA - YL17G09_16 | ecosystem: Environmental > Aquatic > Freshwater > Lake > Sediment | place: USA: Wyoming | collected... | reverse complement strand
TGTTTTTATTTTTTTCGATATACCCATATCGGCTCACCATACACGCCAACAGTATCTGATGATATGCTCATGGGTCTTTTGGGCATTCTTAGTCCAATTGCACCAATATAATCAAAATTTTTCGTACTTGCAATATAATCATTCATGCCGTCACAAATTTTATATAGTTTCTTTCTTGTGTAAATATCGCTGATATTAATTATCAGATATCCACCCGATTTAAGATTTTCTGTTCTGAGTTTAATTGTTTTAAATAAAAAGTTCTGCATCCAAGAATCAAATGCTTTGTATTTTATATATGATTGTTGGTCACTCTGGTCATATTTTTCTTTGTCAAAGTATGGTGGAGAAGTAAATACTAAGTCAAATTTATCACTTAATACTACGTTTTCATCTTCAGCACACCCACAAATAAAGTTAAAATCCTTCTTATCACCAAGTGTATTATAATAACGTAATTGCTTATTATACTCTTGAAATAAATTAACATTAGGGTCTATACCCACATATCTTTTTACAAATTTGCTCGCATGTGCACCAAGAATTCTATCACCCCAACCCATACTAAAATCCAATACTGTTTCTGCTTTAAACATATCGTAGATAACTTTAGCAGCACTTGGTCTGAATTGCGCAGCAATGTACTTTCTAAGTGATATTAAGTTACGAAGTATTGTTGGATTAATCTCTCTAACTTTAAGGCTAAAAAGTGCCTTAAATAGCGTTAATCTGAATCTTTCAGTTTCCCATGTCTTTTGTGGGGAAGGATAACCAGTAGCATCACATTTCCAACGTTCAACTTGGTGAAAATAATCACTAGCTTTATTACCAACATTTGAAATGCCAATATATTCGTTAATGAATTTATTTTCATATTCAAATTTGTTAAGCCACGGACTATCAGTTTTGTATAAGTCCAGCCAATTAAGATTTTTTAATGCAAGGTAGTCGTTCTTAGCATCTTCTAATGTTATCTCACGATATGGAAGTTTGATATTAAATAAAACCACAGCATCGCTGATTTCCTTAATTATAAATTCTTGTGAATTGTTTATAACAATGTCACGCCAAGCACTTTCATCAACATATAACTCGTTTACAATTACAAAATCTTCAAATAAATTCTTCATTATTATTTCTCAAAAATTTCAACATTAAACATTTTTTCTAGTTCCTTAAATGGTGCTTCGTGTTTTATCATTTCAGTTTTAATATCATCATCGATTGAGTAAACTTCTAATTCAGTAATTTCCATTTGATAATCCTCAATGGTTTTTATTTTTTCTTCCTGACTTTTTGGACGAATGGATGTTACATAATTGAAAAAAGCACGAAGTTGTCCCGGGGGACAATCAGGATGCGACACAATACGTAATGAACCAAGTGGTTTATCTGTTCCATTTTCACGTAATTTCCATCGAGCATCGACACGTGATTCAGTAACAAAACCTCTTACTCTATCCCAATAAGTGTTATTTAGGTCAATATTATCCATATAATTATGTTAAATGTAAAATTAATATAATTAATGTAAAATTATTATAATTAATATAATTATTGATATTAACAGGGCGATATTTCCTGTTTTTAATGTTTTATTAACATAATATTCTCCACCGAAAACAACATGATGTGGGTGTTCTTCTTTAATGAAGAAATCTTTTAAAAATTCTTTTATATAGTAAAACATATAGTAAAACATATTTATTGTTTTTAATATTTACGTAATTCACGTAGACGTTTTTTTATTTTTCAGAGAAATTACCAATAGTAATCTTATAAATATAATTTCCATGACTGTCATAACATGGCATAAATGGATTTGTATTGCCAGTAAAATTAGGTAAATTTCCCATATTGTTTTTTACAATTACAATCTGGTGCACAACAATTTGGTTTATCATCGACCTCAATTTGTCTTGCAGGACAACCATGAATTTCTAATGCACGAACTGTAAGTGCAGCAACCTTACGTAATTCATTAAGAGAATCTTCTCTACTTAGATGATAGTTGGCTGTTTTGGCTTTACTTAAATGATATTCAATGTAATTAAGCCATTCAGCAACTGGTTTTTCTTCGTCAGGAATGTCATCCTCTCTGAGATTGGTATTCCAGCGCATGTCCTGATACTCTCTTTCCCCATCAATCATTTTATAGACTTCTTGTCTACTCATTTTCTTCCCATTTGTTAAATTAAAACCAATACTACACATTGTTTTAATTCTATTATAAAATGTTTTATCATCATAATCCTCGCTTTCAATAAATTCAATCATTTCATAGATGCTGGCAAAATAATTCATTCCACGTAATCTTTCAGGATATTTAATTCTCATAAGATGATATCCATTTTTTATGCTGTTATTAAGACCAATTAGCAAATATTCTTTAGTAAATGGTTCACCGATATATGTTGAATATTCACTATTTTTTTCGATTTTTTCTTGAGTTTCTCTTTGTCTTTGATAGTCAAAAGAACTAATTATTTGTCTTAGATTAGTCCAGAAATGACTATTCGGTATTGTTTGCATATAATTAATATTTTCCATATCATTTACGATTTGCTTTACGACTGGCTTTCGCTATTTTATTTTTACGTTGACGTTTTTTGCGATAGTCGGCATTAAACATAACTGTAGTCACATTACCATTATGTTTGATGTTCTTGAATTTTATTTTTGAATCTTTAATTGCTTGAATTAAATTAGCACGTTTTTCTTCTTCGGTGAGTTCTTTAGGTTCTTCAGGAACTGCTTCTTTATTTATTGCTTCTGCAGCTACTTCCGCTTCAACTTCAGCTTTAATTTCTTCTGTGAGTGTTGTTGGATTGAAATTTTTTACTTTTGGTGGTTCGGTGCTTTCTGGATTGATTTTATCAACTTCTGACATGTTAGAATGTTTAATATAAAATTATTTTGCGTAAAGATAAATAATCTGTAGCAAATATGCAAGAAAAAAAGGGGAACGAATTCCCCATTTTTTATTTTTCTTCAAGTACCTGAACTTCTACCAGTACTTTATATCCTTCTAAAATTCTATCAATACTTCTTTGATACTTCTGAAGTGGATGATTTTCTTCTGGATAATGATTTTCAGTCTGAGAAAAATTTTTACCTCTGGCAATACCGTAAGCAGCATACATCATTCGTAAATCTTCTCTATTTACTAGATGTTTGTATTGTGCTTCTTTTTGAGTAATTTTTCTTTCTTTGAAAATAGTTTTATCACTTTTCCTTTGTATTTTATAGAACTTTTGTTCTTCAACTTTTGTTTTGATGTCGGCTTTCATTTTAGCAACATCGAATTTTACTATTGTTTCCATAATAAATTTAAATTTAATTGTTGTTTATTAATATTTTATAAAAAAGTAAACAATTTTGTTTATTACGTAGTTTACGTTACGTAATTTATGAAATTTGATATCACATCCCGTGATGTCAAATTTTATATTAAGATTATTATGGGGGTCTTATGCTAATCTATAAATGTTTCATAGTTTTAATATTTATCCATTTCTTATTTGTATTAATTTCTGAAATTATACTTCGACTCACATTAAATTTTTTTGCAATTTCTTTTTAAACACAACCTTCCGTTAACATTTTTTTAATTTCAACTACCACATCAGGTGTTAATTTTTTACACACATTTCCCGAAGTATACATATGTTTGGAGTTTTCAGAATGTTCAATCCATTCTAAATTAATATCACGATTATCAGTTTTAATACCATTAATATGATTAACTTCTTGTGTTAACCTATATTTATTTTTAAATGTCATGGCTACTAATCTATGTACCCTAACAGTTTTACGTTTATGGTTATATCCTGATAATCCAAGAATTAAATATTCACGTGAAAAATTCTGACGCATTATTTTATTTCCATCATGTTTTTTTACCCTACCTAAATTTGAAACATAATATAATCCCTCATAATTGGGTATTGGTTTCCATATTTCACCATTAATATCACTATTATTTAAATTAAGATAAATCTTTCTTGCATAGTTTTTATAATCGACTTTGTTTTTTTCTTCTTTAATAATATTATAACTAATATCAATTTCTTGAATGGGTATGAAACCATCAACATTAAGTTCTTTAACGTCCTCAAAACAAGATATTGTTTCAACGTATGGTCTGTTAAATTCGAAATTAATAAAAATAAATTTACCATTAAACCATTTTGCAACTTTAGTATTTCGGCAAGTTCCTAAATAATATACACCTTCTTTTAAATCAACTTTTTTTATCATAAGATTAATTTTAATATAAATACTTGAGTTGTGAAAATAAATACTTCATTTCTAAATTTAATTGCGACTTTAATACTAAGATGCGACTTTAGTTTCTAAAGCCAGACTTAAGTTATTTGTAATTTTTATTAACTCTGGAGTTCCATAATAACAAATACTGGTCAACTGGTTATCAATGTCGGGTTCGTGAAAAGCCACAACATTAGCACCATTGTCTAATAATTTATAATATAATCTTTGGAGTTTTTCTTCATTATCGATTGATAATGAAACAACATATTCGGATTGTTCAATCCATTCCTTGTGTAATTCGGGATGATGATACGCAAATCGACTACTACTGTGAATAGTCTGCGCTAATTGATAACCTGCATCTAGGTCTTTTCTTGTTACTGTTACTAATTTTACCTACTTCATCGTTTTAAATTTAATTGTTAATAATACCTTTGAGTCTATAAATACTACTTAGAATAACAAATGTAATCAATATTTTTAATTTCCAAACATTTTTGCATTTATTTTAGTGATTCTGGTGGGATTCGAACCCACGAAAGACATGCTTTTAGAGAGCACCGCTATGACCAACTCAGCTACAGAACCATTAATCATCATCAAGTTTAAATATTTTTTTCCTTATGATTGCATAGTTGGTAAAGCATAAACACATTACTTTAAATTCCCAACCTTCTTTTGCTACCTGATAAATATATTTTTCACCTTCTTTAATTACTCTCTGTAACTCATTTAAATCAATTCCCCATTCTTTACGCTCGATTTCTGTGCTGTTCTTTACGATATAATCATACCCATCACAAAAACGTTCATATTTTGAAACAGGGTATGTTCGTTTAAGTAATTCAAAATCGTTCATTTAATTAATAAAAATTTTGCCATACCAATTGTCAAAAAATTTTCCTTCATCATTATGAAGTCCTTTATCCAATATCATCATTACCATCTGGTCTAATTTTTCTCCAAGTTCCCATTGGTCCTTCGCATTGGCAAGAATATAACCGTCATTAACCTTTATATCACCAAAAACCACAGGGTTCTCGTTTTCGTCACGTTCTCTCCGAATTGTTCCGTGGAAACAACGGTCAAAACCTTTATTGCCAATACCACACTTAGCCATAAATATTTCGCTCATTTCTACTTTTAATTCTTTTTTCATTGTCGTCTATTTTATACTTATACGAAAACAATTCAAAAATGTTACAAAAACATTAATAAATTAATGCTTTATCCCATAAAGTATTTTCTATCAATGATTCAACATCATGTAAATCTTCAATAACAGCACTACCACAATAGAAACGAATACCACCAAACTTTAATTTAATCTGGTGAATTTCAAATAATGGGTCTGCTTTTATGCAGATTTCAAGTACTTCTTCAATAATATTATTCCATGATGGTATAATTGGTTCTCCAATGTCAAAACCATACCAACCTTTGGGTATGTGGTTTTTATATTTTTTTAGAAGATAAGAATCGTTCTTTTCTGTTTGATAATCTTTACTGAATTCAGGGTATTCCTTTAAAAATGTATAAACATTATTATGCTTTTCTGGTAGTATCAGAGAATTTAATTCGTGCTGGTTTATAACTTCTTGTATTTTATCGAGTATTTTCATATTAATTTAAATAAAATTTCATCAAATTCTTCTTCAGTAATGTTTAATCTGTTTCTTAGGTCTTTAATTGGTGTCATTACAGTACTAACTTCACCATACGCATCTTCATTGATTACAATTAATTGGTTTTTATATTCTTCAGAAAATGGTTTAAGTAATGTCAATGCAATATCTTCATCATAGATAACGATTGCTGGTCTTGTTTTACTCATGCTGGTTTATTTTAATCTTTTAAATAATATTTTCGCATATGAATTATGATTAACACAATATTTCTCAGGTGTTTCTTCATGATAATAAATCACTTCCCAACCATCCTGACCTTCAATATTAAGTGCTTCGGTTAGTTCAGAATATATGCTAAATTTAATATTTATTCTCTTATACTCCCACATATCATTTTTAATTATAAATACTGAAACAATGTGCGGAGAGTTAGGGATTCGAACCCTAGGAACAGGTTATCCCGTTCAACAACTTAGCAGGCTGCCCCTTTCGACCACTCAGGCAACTCTCCTTTTATACTTTAGTTTTGTCAATAAATGTTTTTACTGTCTTATTGTTGATTTTCAGTACTTTTTCACCTAATATATTAAACATTTCTTCCAAGGTCAGGTCGCAATATTCGTCTTTCCAGTCAGCAATGTAATAAAGTTTTTTGCTGTAATACCATTTATAACATGTTCATTAGTGTTTGTCCACACTTGTGGTACATGACCATCAAAACCACCCCAAGATACTTTAGAATCTTCACTATCACTTTTCTCTTTTTTGTGTTTTGGAAGATTTTCATCTATCAAGAAATAATCAAATATTTCTAATTCTTTAAGACCTACTCTTTTTGCTCTGTCTGAAATCATTGTGTTAAAAATTAATTTATTACAAATATACAAAAAAAATTTTTAAAAACAAGAAAAAATAAAATAACATGAGCGTAGCCAGAATTTTGTTATTAATCATCATCAATCTAAGCCTTAACCCGACTATCACTGAGTTGCTTTCCCTCTAAGTCTGTTTAAGTTGCACCCTCTGCGGTAAAAGCGGACATTTAAGCGGACATTAACTGTCCGCATTCTATCCTCCCGAATTTAGCAATGGTGTTCTGAGCTTCCTCTATGCTGTTTGTCCGAAGACATAATCCCGAAGGTCAGCACAGCGATGAATCCTCTTTGTTATTTTTCTTTAAATTTCTTGATATAAATTACCATAACCCAAACATTTGTACTATCTAATTCGTATTGATTGGGCATTCTTCCTTCACCGTTTAATACAATATAATATACGTCTTTATCTGGTTTAGTTATTTTTCTTAAATCATAAGGACAAAGAGTGGTATCGTGTCTTGCTTTTACACCATCACCAACTCCACGAAGTCCGTGACACATTTGACAATGTAATCTATATAAATTAGATGATGTAAAACGATGATATTTAATAACTTTGATTGTGTCGATTTGAAATTTAGAAGTATCAAAATTTATGCTTCCAATAATGGGTTTTTCTATTACAGAATTATTATTATTATTATTACATGATGTAAACATCATTATTAATAATAATAAAATCGATGGGATGAATAATTTTTTCATTTTATTTTTGTTCATATTGATTTTTAGTGTAAATATAAATATATTTTTTCAATTAATATTCTTGTTCTTCTTTTACAGGACTTGGAAGACTTTTCTTTCTTTTTACTAAAACTAATTTGGAATATTCGAATACATTATATCCAAGTTTTAAACATAACGTTACTTCACCTTCTTTTTTTATATGAATTTCTTTGAAATTACTAACAACAGTATAAATACCATTATACTTAAAGTAATCGCTACTTCTCTTGCATTCTAATTTAATCAAATCACCCTTTTTAATTGGTTTACTTGATTTTTTATAAAACTTCTGATTGTACTTTATAATTCCTTTCATAATTGTTTTTATTGATTATACGAATAATATCTGGAATTGTTACAAATATTTATAACAATTTTTAACCATCTAATTTAGAGCGAGATAGGAGATTCGGACTCCCGACCCCAACTTTGGCAAAGTTGTGCTCTACCACTGAGCTAATCTCGCAAAGGCGAGGTTTTCCCCCGCATTTTTTACGACAACAATTTAAATTTATTTGTTGTCAAATCAAATAATTTTTCGTTTTCAGCAAGACTTGCATAATAATCTGCCTTTTCATAGGCGTTATACTGATATATTGCTTTAACATAAAACATTCGAACTCTGCCACTCGTAAGGGTGAGTTCAACCAACCAATATTTCATTGGTGGTTTTTTGGTTTTCTTTTTCTTAATAACCATAATCTTAACCAATCAGTGTAACTGATTTGGCTAAGACGAGTCGAACAATTTAGTTTTTTTCGTTGGAATAATTTTTTCGTGTAAATTTCTATGAATAATTTTTTTACCGATTTTCATTGTAAAATGACAAGTATTTCTTGTGGTTGATGCCATAATTTATTTATAAGGTTTGTCTTCTTCGCAAAGAAAAACATAATTTTTATCTTCAACAATAAATTCTTTCAGATGTTCGGGAACATCGACAGTTTTTCCAAAATAATAATGCCAACAATGGTCATGATGATATCCCATTGCGTTAACCTGAAGTTCTTCAAGCGTATTGGCATAAATTACAATAACTCTTTCCTTTTTCATTATATTTAATTTTTGTACATCTGAAATGAAAAATTTATTAATTTCTTAGTCATCATTTCTGATGTGCGGTAATCACTACGTGCAAGTGAATTAATTAGATTACCTATGCCTGAAGGGATTCGAACCCCCATGTATCCAATTACGCTTCTCTGCGTTCGTAGCGCAGTGCGATACAGGCACGTTTTTATATTTAATATTGTGCACAATGGTGGGACTCGAACCCACAAATCATATTTTGACATCAGTTTAGGAAACTGAGACGGTCATCCAATTACGTTTTACATGTGCTTTATTCTAACCGTTGAACTACAAGAGCATTGATAAATACTCTGACAACAAATCTCTTTTCTTTTCACCATAAACAATTATAATACAAAATCCCCAATTATCGATAAAAGCATACCCATTTAATGTAATCCAATTCTTATCGTCTTGTATCATCAAAACCTGATTCATTTTTTGAATTGTGTGCTTCATGTATTATATAAATTACATCATTGCAACATAAGATAAAATCTTTACCTTCTGGTACAACTATTGGTTGTTTACATTTGGGACAAATTATCATTTTATTAAAAATTGTATTCCTGATGGGAGTCGGACCCATAACACCCACTTTAGAAGAGTGGTGCTCTAATCCATTGAGCTACAGGAACTTATAGAGCCGATGGCAGGATTCGAACCTGCGTGGACTTGCGTCTCCTGTTTACAAGACAGGCGTTGTCGACCCCTGAACCACATCGGCATATTTTTTTCTTCCCTTTCTTCCATTACCACGATTAGCACCCTTATATGTTGGTGTTAAACTATGACAATTAGGACAAAGTATTGTTAAATTTTCTTCTTTATTATTTCTATAATCACCATCAATATGTTCGGTTTCTAATGGTATTTTTCCAGTATGTAAATTTACTTCATTCCAACCACATCTACTACATTTATTATTATACTTTTCACGTAAATATTTTACAATATGTGATGAAATTTGATATTCACCTTTCATACCATCAATTAAACCTGCTTTCCAATTAGTAATATAGTTTATATATTGATTATCGTTTTTTACCTTAGATGCATTGTTCATGTGAGATTTTTGACATTTATTACAATAAACATTTTTCCATTTAACTAATTCAGAAGGTCTGCGGTATAATGGTTTATTACAATCAGAACAAAAAGTATTGGGTTTTCTCATAACATTCATTTTTAACTTAAAACCACTGTTTTTTTCTCATAATAATAACACTTGCTGTTGATATTGCAAATGCAACGAATATTATGTTTAGAATTGCCCACCAAGAATTTTCCATTCCATTTGGAACGTTCATTCCAAAAATACCCACAACAAATGTTGGTATTAGTATTACAATTGAGACCAGTGTTAATTTTTTCATTATAACATTAAGATTATTTGAAATGATTGAAGCAAATGCATCCATCATGCCAGAAAGAATATCAGAATAAATCTGTGCCATTTCAAGTGCCTGTTTGTTTTCAATCATAGCATCTTCAAGCAAATCTATGTTAATTTCAGTAGTTATTTTTTTACTGTTTCTTAGTTTAGCCATTACAATTTCATTTGATTTAATACTTGTGATGAAATAAACTAAACATTTTTCCATTTTCAATAACTTATTCAATTCACTATTTTTAATTGATTTTTCTAAATCTTTTTCAATAACAGTTGTTTGTTGATTAATTAGTTTTAAGTATTTTAAATAAACACAACCTGAACGTTCAAATAAATGTAAAATGAAACTATATGCATCATTCAATGGTATTGTTTGTTTAACTTGGAGTATTTCGTTTTCCTGATTACATAGAGTTAAAACACAATTTGTTGTAATAAAAATACCTAAAGGAATTGTGTGATATGGAATACCATTCTGGGGATTTTCAACAGGAATACGCATAATTATTAATGAATAATCATCGTCAAATTCTAAACGTGGCATTTCATCGGCATCAAGAATATCTTGCAAACTATCGATTGGTATTTTAAAATGTTTAATTAATTTTTCTATCTCTTCTTGTGTTGGTTGTGTTACCTTTACCCAACATCCTTTTTCAATTATAGATATTTCTTCATATCCACCGAAAGTTTTAAAAATTTTTATCATTGAATTATTAATTTTTATAGAAAATAATTTTATGTGGTGCTTTTTTATTCCCGCCAAAGTACAAATCTAATTTATATCCCCAATTTAATTTATTTTTCAGTATTATTGGACTTGTGACACCTGCACCATATTCAGAATTTTCCATGATGATGTAATGTACTTCATTTCGTCCAGCGACATATTCTAATCGATATTCATACCATCTATTTAATTCAACCTCACGTATTGGAATTGTTGGTATTCTTATTTTATCATGATATTCATAAGCAACAATTTCTATTTTAGTTAAATCAGCATTTGGTCTCCAACCAAATCTAAATGAATTTACGTGATGAAAACCAATCGAAAATCCAAATAATTTATTTACGTCATGTTGGTCGTTATCATTAAATTGATAAATTGTTGATTCTGTAAATTTGAATTTCTTGGTAATAGTAAATGACTTACCTCGGTTAATTATGATTGGTAAAAATATTCCAAAATATGGAAATGGTCTTCTAAAATTCTTAGGAATTATCAGTTTCACTATAGTCTCCAGTTTTAGTAATCCACCACCATAATTGTCTTAAAAACACAAATGCAATTACACAAATAGCTAATCCTAAAAAAGTGTAAACGCCAATATCAACAGAAAAAAATGTTACACCAACAGTAAGTGAAATTAAAATAATAAAAATCCAATAAGTTGGAAACCGTGATAAAATAAATGATAGCAGTTTTTTCATGATAATATTTTCTGATAAATACTTTATTATTTTTTATCGGGTTTATCTCGTTGACCCAAAGGGGTATCTTCTATTTGT
>Ga0315284_10013876_pt1 | contig 11481 bp, 9 predicted proteins | sample YL17G09_16_MG_FD_203696 | JGI IMG/M metagenome (GOLD analysis project Ga0315284, IMG submission 203696) | Sediment microbial communities from Yellowstone Lake, YNP, Wyoming, USA - YL17G09_16 | ecosystem: Environmental > Aquatic > Freshwater > Lake > Sediment | place: USA: Wyoming | collected... | reverse complement strand
CCGATATTTTCAGGGTCGGTTTTGATGGTGTAGACTACGCGGCCTTCGTCTTCGGTTTCGGTTGTCTCGAATTTAGCTTCACCGAGTAACCCCTTTAACAAAAATTCCAATAAGTTCTTCATTTTCAATGTAAATCCTTCATTTATTTTAGTAATTTTTTGACAGCGGGGCTTACTTGCGCCCCCTTTGCCACCCAACTTTTTATTTTTTCATTATTTATATCAGCAATTTTTTTAATGGGATTCCAGGTCCCCAGTATTTCGAGGAAAGTTCCACCCTGCTTTTTACCCGAATCTATTGCAATGATCCTGTAAAAGGGAGCATTTTTCCGGCCGAATCTGGATAGTCTGATAGCAATCATGTGCGTATTGTACCAATTATGAAGGTAGCTAAGCAACTCGAGTCTTTAGAGCATTATCCGCAGCCTCCTGTTCGGCCACACTTTTGCTTTTTCCTTCTCCCCTGCCCCAAACTTGCCCGGAAACCACCGCTTCCACAACAAATTTTTTATCATGGTCGGGGCCGCTTTCTTCCACGACCGCGTACTTTGGCGCCGGAAGAGATTGGGATTGGACGTGTTCCTGAAGGAGTGATTTGGGGTCCTTCAAGGGTTCAGATGCCCTTTTTTCGGTTTCGACAAGAAGATTTTCCGTTATAAATTTTTCGGCATCAGCTATGCCCCGGTCGATAAAAATTGCCCCTATTATAGCCTCAACCGTATCTGCAAGAAGCGAGGGGTTGGCTCTTCCTCCGCTTTCCTCCTCCCCCTTTGAGAGGTTAAGTAGGGGTCCCAAGTCAAGTTTTTTTGCTACACCTGCAAGGGATACGGTGTTGACGAGATTGGCTCTAAGTGCCGTAAGATAGCCCTCTTCTTTATCTGGAAATTTTTTGTAAAGTTCCTTTGATACCACGAATTCTAAAACCGCGTCACCCAAAAATTCCAGCCGCTCGTTGCTTGGCCTAATACCCTTGTGCTCATTAACCCAGGAACGGTGGGTTAGGGCCAAATCAAGGAGGGATGCGTCTTTAAAGTTTTTCATACGATGACATTATTCGCGGGCAGTTAAAGCCTCGATTAAATCCCCAAAAGTTTCAATTTCGGTAAGATCGATTTTTGAAGTATCAAAGCCGGAGGCTGTTAGGCCTTCTACAAAGTCTGTCAAATCGTTGGATTTCATATGAAAGTCCTCGGAAAGAACGGATTCATCCTCAACATCCGCCGGTTCAATTCCCAGGCAATTGGCAAGTTCGCTTTTGACTTTATCTTTGGTTTTTTGCAAATCACTGTCCACTCTTGTATATTGTACCCAAGACTCCGTTGATAAAGGAAGAGGAGGATTCGCTTCCGTATTCTTTAGCAAGTTCTACGGCCTCATCGATAATAACCTTTGGAGGGGCTTCCCCCTTCCCTAGCTCATAAACGGCCAATCTTAAAACTGCCAGGTCGATTCTGTTTAGATTGTCTATGGGCCAGGCGGGAGCGGCGTTCCGAATTTTTTTGTCGATTTTTACTTTTTGCTTCAAAATGTCCCGCACAAGTTCTGGTTGTGATGGTTGTTTAGTGAAAGTATCCGCAAAAAGAAATTTGACGGCCTCACGGCGCCTTAAATGTCTTGGATCTGTGGCTGTTTTCATACTGTGTTTATTTGTATACCCCGCAGTATGGGCAAGCTCGGTGCCCTTCTTTTAATTTCCCACAGTTTTTACATTTTAAAAGATTACCCAATCTGATTTTTGGCTGTCCCCCGCGCCTAATACCGCTTCTGCTTCTTGTGTGCTTTCGTTTAGGAAGTGGTACCATACCCGATATTCTAGCTGGAATATACGTGTCTAGGCAATATGCAAATACTTTTCCAACCTTCGGGTTAGCATGGGGTATCTTTTGGGATTTTTGACAATATCCTCCGCCACTTCTTTGGTTTCCTTGATAAGTTCGTAATTGCTCCAGGAGGCGATTTTAAGTTCGTCAAAGCCTGATTGGGCGGTACCGAATATCTCTCCGGGACCTCTTAGCTTCAAGTCCAGTTCAGCCAACTCAAAGCCGGAGTAGGCCCTTTCCATCGCGCGTAGGCGCATGAAAGCCGTTCCTGAGTGGAAATTACTAAAAAGCAGGCAATAAGAACGTTTACCCCCCCTGCCCACACGGCCGCGTAGCTGGTGAAGTTGAGCAAGGCCGAATCTTTCGGCAGTCTCAATTACCATAACTGTAGCATTGGGAATGTCGAGTCCGACTTCGACTACCGGTGTTGACATCAGAATATCAGCATTTCCGGAGCGGAAGTTCTTCAATACTTGCTCTTTCTCCTTCGGTTTGAGGCGTCCGTGCAGAAGTCCGAGTTTAAGTTTCCCAAAGATTTTCTTAAGTTTTTCAAACTCTGTGGTTACGGACTTAACATCTGCCATGGTTTCAAATTGTGAATCTTCGATTAAAGGGCAAACAATGAAAGCTTGTGATTTGTGATTGGTGATTTGTGACTGGATCCAGTCGTAGGCTTTTTCGCGCTTTGTTTCGGGGACAACCCATGTACTCACTTTTTGCCTACCTTTCGGCATTTCGGTTAGTACTGACAGGTCAAGATCCCCGTAGGTGGTTAGCGCGACGGTTCTTGGAATTGGGGTTGCCGTCATTGTTAGAACATGCGGAGTACCCGACTTTTTAACCAAATGCTGTCTTTGCTCAACACCGAATCTGTGTTGTTCATCAATCACAACGAGCGCTACTTTGTCAAAATTAACTTTGCTATGGATCAGGGAGTGGGTTCCAACAAAAACCTGCCCGCCAGTCGCTTGCGCTCCAGGCGCATGCAGGCGGGTATCGCTGGTTATCAAAGAAAGTCCAACACCAAATGGAGATAAAAGTTTTTTCAGTGTCTGGTAGTGCTGGTTTGCCAATATTTGGGTTGGTGCCATAATAATCGACTGGTAGCCGTTAAGAAATGTGGCAAAGGCGCCTACCGCTGCCACTACTGTCTTTCCGCTTCCCACATCCCCCTCTAAAAGTCTATTCATCGGAGTGTCGAGCGCCATGTCTTTGAGAATTTCATTTACAGCTTTATTTTGTGACTTGGTTAATTTATACGGCAAATTATTAATAAATCGATATATCGATATATCGTCAATTTTTAATTTGTTGGTGACTTTATTTCTATGCCAATTAAGTTTTCGATATTCACTTTTAAGCTGCAAGTTTAAAAGCTCATTAAACGCCAGTCTTTTTCTCCCCTCCTCCGCCTCTCTTAAATCTTTTGGAAAATGCACTCCCCGGATGGCTTCCTTTAGACTGACAAGGGCTCCCCTTGTCAATAAGTCGGGCGGCAGATAATCTTCAGCTGGAACGTTAGCATAGGCGTCGCGGATTTTAGTTCGGATCCACCTTGAAGAAAGGCCCATGGTTTCGGGATAAATAGGTACGAGCCGGCCCGTGTGGACTGTTTCTTTCTCTTCCGTATCGAGTATCTCGTAATCTGGGGACGTCAAACAAAGTTTTCTACCGAAAAACCCCACTTTTCCAGAAAGTGAAACCATTCGCTCCGGATATAAAGTTTTGATTAAAAAAGGTTGGTTAAACCAAACAACGGTGATTTTTCCTGTTGCGTCCTCAACCGAACCGATCTGCATTTTCAAACCTCTCTTGGAGTAAATATTTTTTATAGAAATAATCTTGGCGTGAATTGTGGCGGTTTTATCGGGACGAAGCTTGCTAATCGTTGTAACCAGCGAGTAGTCCAAGTACCTGCTTGGAACATGATAAAAAAGATCTTCAACGGTTCGGATTCCAAGTTTTTCAAATTTTCGGGCGAAAAACGGACCGATTTTGGGTAATTCCGAAACGGGAGAATCTAAATCCATGAGCCAATCTTACCTCGCGTAGAAGAGATATGGAAGCACTGCGCTGGCAAGAAGTGCCAGAGAAGCAATTATCGTAATTATCACAAATATTTTCTTAGCTTTTTTAGATATCATTTTGATTATCTACGATATATCGATATATGATATGCGGTTACATGGTAACTTTCAAAAAGGTCCGTTCACCAACTTTTACCTCGTCTCCGATACTAAGCTTAACCGATCCGTCTGCGGCTTTTTTGCCGTTAACATCGACGGCCCCCTGTTTAATAAGTTCTTTGGCGGCGCTTGCGCTTTGACGATTAGTAAAAGGGATGATGGTTTTAATCAAGCTATCCCCTGCCTTAACTTTAGTGTTAAATTCCGGTGCTTTTCCCTGAAAGGTTTTTTCAAAACTCCCTTGTGCTTTCTTTGCGTTGACCTCACCCCAAAGTAGTTTTACGATTTCAAAAGCAAGTCTTTTCTTCTCAAGCATCGGACTTGTCTTTACTTTTTCTGCGATTCCATCCATGGGGACTTCGGTTAAAAGCTCAAAGCCTAATTCGATTGTTTCATCAGGGAATGATAGAACCCCTGCGTAAAAACTTTCCGGTGTTGAATCGAGAAATAACGCGTTCCCGGTAGTCTTGCCCACTTTATCCCCTTCTTTATCCACCAATAGTTTTGTAGATAAGACAAACTTTTCCTTGCCCTTGATTGCTTTCATCAAATTGCGACCGACGAGCATATTGAAAACTTGGTCGCTTCCTCCGATTTCCAAATCAACGTCCATTGCGACCGAATCATACCCTTGGGCAACGGGGTATAAAAATTCATGAAGATAAATTGGCTCATTCTTTTTCAGTCTCTCCTGGAACATGTCGCGTTCGATCATTTGCTGGACAGTCAGGTTGGAAGTTATCTCAATAAGGTCTCTAAAAGTTACTTTGTCGCTCCATTCGGAGTTGAAGATGATTCTTGCCGGGTTTTTTCCGCTAAGATCCAAAATCTTGCCCGCTTGTACCCTCCAGGCTTTGGAGTTTTCCAAAACCTGCTCGCGGGTCAGTTTTTTTCTGGCTGCAAGCTTATCGGTCGGATCCCCTATCATTCCCGTAAAATCTCCGACCAAAAAAATCACTTCATGGCCTAGTTTTTGAAACTGCCTAAGTTTCATTAAACCCACAAAGTTACCCAAGTGAAGAGATGGCATGGAAGGATCAAAGCCTTGATATAGTCTTATCTTCTTTTTGGCCATCAAATCGGCCAGACTCCTTTTATCGGGTAGTACTTGGGCTACACCTCTAGTTAAGACATCGTTTATAGAAAGCTTAATATCCATAATGTGATAGTACTATTTTTATCTCAATTTTTCCACTCTCGAGTTTTTTAAAAAAGGCCTCTCCTTTTGCAAGAAGAGGCCCGGCCTCAAACAACTATTGTTCTTTCTTTTCTTCGGTGAGTATCTTGTACGCCAAGTAACTAAAGCTCACAAGCAGAACTCCAATCCACCTAATAGGGCTTACGGATTCTACGTGCCAAATTGGGATTAGTAACGTAAGTACCTGTATTAGGGGTGTAAGGCACATCAATAGATAGAAAGTTGTGGTTTCTGATTCGCTCTTGGGCAATGCACTCACGTTAATAAATGCCCAGAAGCCGATGCTGCCAGCTATAATCCCCAAATAGGCAAGATACCAAAGAGTGGTTGTAGACGGCATCTGAAAATTCTCGAACAAAGCAACATAGATGCCCGCACCAACTGCCGTGACCGCCTGGACTACTAGTGTAAGAACCCACGTTGTCTCTTCAGAGATGTCGCTTGTTCTTACATTAAAGTAAGCCTGTGTGATTCCAGCAAAGATACCTGCAACTACCGGAATTAACAGTAGTTTTGTATTACCCTCCAGGATTACTGGTATCGCCACCCCAAGTATTGCCAGTAGCACAACAAGCCACACTTTTACGGGGTAGGTTTTTTTGAGCAAAAAAAAGGCAAATATCAGCGCGAATGCCGGCCATGTATAGTTTGTTATTGTTGCGATTGACGGTCCTCCGATCCGTATCGCTGAAAAATAAGCAATTGAATACGCCAATGGCCAAATTACTGCCAGTTTTACATACGAACCATAGGGGATGCCTTGTCGAATCGTAGTAAGCTTGCCGAGGACTGTCATAATAAACAATACTCCTACCGTACCGAACATGTTTACCCACATTGTTGTCTGTCCGCCTGGAAGATCTCCCAGCTTAGCAAATAGTGGGACGAGCCCCCAGGTGAACATAACGACGAGTGACAGCCAGATGTACTTGTACTTTTTTGAGATAGCTTTGGTGTTCATTTTTTGGGCCTCCTTAGCCCTGCTAAAAGCACTTGCTGATTAGAGTGTGAAAGAACTAGTTGTATTGGTTTTTTACTAAAGCACCAACAATAAAAGAATGTCCTTTGAGTCTCATTTCAGGGATATTTGTTCCATGTAATTGTGCGTAATTTCTCATAGCAGTTCCTGCCGATGATCCCCAGTCGATATCTGGATAAAATTTGGTCATATCCTCCCATGATGACCCATCTCCGTTAAATCCATACGCAGCCCAGTTTATAAAAGATTCGTGTCCATCGAATCGAAAGTCAGGTCTTGCATTCCTTGATATCTGACCGCTTTGGATTAGCCAGTTAGCTGATTCGACAATTTCATCAGAAGGCTTGGCCCAAAACGGAACTAGATTTGTTCCCTCTGGTAAAATTCCTTTTAGTACCCCAACTTCTTTGGGGTTTTGAGTTCTTGCCAAGATTACAACTAGCTTGCTTGTGTGCGAAACGAAGTGTTTGAGAGCCCTTTCCCCTATGAATTTTCCGATTCCCTTACCGGTTTCTCCTGGATCGGTTCCTTGAATGTCTACGTAATATATCATTCGGTCAAATGGGTCCTCAATTATTTTAGAGGCGCAAAAGGCTTTTATTTCATTGCTTGCAAATAAAAAGTTTAATACTCCGTTTTCACTTTCTGTAATACTTACACCCGCCATTCCCATGTCGGTTTTGAAATATAGATTAGCCAGTAACGCAAAGCCTATTTGTTCTTCAACGCGTTGGAATTGGCTGCAGCCTAAACTTACTACACGAATGTTATTTTTAGAATAGACTTCTTTTCCGGATTCTTTTATAAGTTTTATTAGTGATTCAAATTCAGGAGATCTAAAAATTTCTTCTTTCTTTAGTATAGATCGGCTTCTTGTGTCTTCAGGAGATCCAAGCGCATATGCCCTTCGGTCAATCGTCATATCGTTTTTACTGAGCGGATATTTTTAATTGTCTTTCTACCAACGGAGATTACTTCCCCTGAAGAGGGCCAAACACCATCTTTCTCAATTGGTTTACCGTTAATAAATATTGACTTTTGAGATATTCTTAACGCGGCCTCTTCTGCATTTTTAGCTAAGCCAGAAGAAGCTAATATTTCTGAAATCCTTGTATCTTTTGCAACTGAAACGTTTGGCATTCTTCGGGGAAGTTTTCCCTCTCTTTTAACTCTTGTAAATTCTTCCCTTGCGTAGCTTGCTTCCTCGGGTCCATCAAGCTCTGCAACAACCCTATATGCAAGTGCTTCTTTAGCTGCGACCGGACTCAATTCTCCAGCCTGAAGTTTCTCACCAACTTGATAAACCATTTCCATAGGTACAGAAGTTATAAGTTCAAATCCCATTTGAATTGCACTATCGGGCCATGTCATTATTCCTTCATATTTAACCTCGGGAAGGTCAGATATGTTGACAATATTTCCTTCGGTCTTCCCCATCTTTTTGCCGCTTGGGTCCTCAATTAATCTGGTTCCCATAACCCATTTTTCGTGGTTTTTTAGAACGTTAATCAAGGTTCTTCCATCCATCATGTTAGGTACTTGGTCTTTCCCTCCAACCTCCAAGTCCACATCCAGCGCTACAGAATCATAACCTTGCATCAAGGGATAGAGAAACTCGTGAAGGCTAACAGGTTTTCCTTCATCCATCCTCTTTCTAAAACCGGAACGGGCCAACATTTGTTGTACAGTGAAATTGGCAGAAAGGTCGATCAATTGTTCAAAATTAAGCGGGGCCAACCATTCATGATTAAACTTTATATTGATTGGGTTTTTTGCCTCTTTTGATAAATCAAGAATCTTACCAGCTTGCTCTTCATATTTTTTTAAGTTAAAAGCTATTTGTTCATCAGTAAGCCTTACCCTTGCAGCGCCTTTATCAGATGGGTCACCTATCTTTCCGGTAAACGTACCAAAAAGTAAAATAACTTCGTGACCAAGATCCTGAAACTGCCTTAGCTTACGAAGCGGCACCGTATGTCCGATATGAAGTTCGGGACTTGTGGGATCTATACCTAGGTAAAGGCGGATTCTTTTCTCGCCCATCAATTGCTCCAAGCCGTACTCGGTTGGCAATACCATTCTGATCCCTGACTTCTCGTCAACAGCTACTCCACGGGTTAGAACTCCCCTCATGGTAGTCGGCTCTCTTTCCCCCTGCTGTATTTGTTCAAAAAGTATCTCTGCCATGTTACTTAGTAATTTCTTGTTGGTAAGTATATACCGCCTGTGCAAGTTTTACCAAACTATCAACGTCTATCCACTCATCCCTTGCGTGAACATTAGCGCCGTTATTGGATGTAACTAATACTTGCCGACAGCCGGAATTGTAAAAATGGCGCCCGTCTGTGGCTCCATGCATCTTACTAAAGGTCACTTCTCTCCCGAGGATATTTTCAACAATTATTTTCCACTTTTGGACAAAAGGTGCCTTTTTGTCATCTATCAAACAACCCCCCCCTCCCCCATGCTCATCCGAAACAAGTTTACAACCATTTGCCTCGAATATTTTTCTTATTTCAGCCATACCTTCTTTAAAAGAAATTTGTTCAAGGGGCCATCTCCAGCAAAACCACGCCTCTGCCGTACTTGGAATTTTGTTTGCCGAAAGAAATTTTGCTGTTAAAAGGCTATCCAATATCTTTTTCGCCTGGTCTGTTTGATGCAGTTTCCCTATTTTAAAATCTTTAGCTTCCTCATGATTTTTGACGTTATCGTTGGTATCAGGATTGTAAATATCAATAACTGGTGATTGAACGATTGTCATCGCAAAAGAAGTTGCCCAATTATTGTCTGGTCTTGCTAGATTAAATTTAGATTGAACCTCAAGATATGCACGGATTAAACGGTCAATGGGGTTATCTTTTTCAAACGCTCTTGAAGCATGTCCTCCTGTTCCTTCGGCAACAACACGAAAGTGATGCGGAGCCTTTTGTGAGTCAATTATGTCAAATTCAGCACCGCTTCCGCAGTCTGGTATGAACACAATGGATGGTTTTAGTCCTTCATTCTCGATTAAGTGCTTGGTTCCTTTAAATCCCCCCGATTCCTCATCAGAGGTCAGGACAAGCCCTGCGCCATTTGGGCCACCATTTTGTAGCCATCTTTTGTAAGCGATTACCATAGCTGCATCGGGTCCCTTCATATCGGCAGCACCTCTGCCAAACAATTTACCATTTGATATACTTGGGTGGTACTGGGAGTCATTATCTTCCTTAACAACATCAATATGACCTGATAATAGGAGCTTAGGATCCATGAGGTGATTTGGATCACCCCAAATTTGGGATACTACTCCCTCATTTCCAAATCTTTTGGTGACGATCTTTCCCCGTTTGACTTCATCAGCTAGATAGCCATCCACTACCCCTAAAGCCTGTAGAGCCTCTTTCTCTCTGCCGGTTACGGAAGGAATTTCAACTAACCTGCTTGCTAAATCGATTATATGTTCTCGTTCGGTTGTCATAATTATTGTTTAAGAGTAGAAGAGAACTTATTTTTTAACTCTTGATGTTTTGTCTCAAGTCTCTGGGTTAGGGTTGACTCCAAGCCAGCAATTGATTCCTCAACTTCCTTTTCGGTTGTGTATGGATGAACGCCAATGTATCTGAATACTGAGAATTTAAATTTTGTATCCGGATCGAGGTCCGTATTTGAATTGATCGCGATATAATTATCGCCGGGGTTCATTTTGTCGAAAACTTCGGTTTCCATCAACCCGATCTCTTTGTCTATTTGTTGATCGCTTAAACCCTTGGATCTCCACCTGTCCTTGAATTTCTTTGTAAGGCCCATAAGAAGAGTGTTCAATTCAGGTTCGTAAAGAGGCCTAAGCACTTCCGATTGGCTTACCCGCTTATGCGCGTAGTCAGCCAGGTCTAAAGTATGATCGAGTAAGGCTGTTATCCCTTCGGCCCCGAAAAGTTTAAGAGTTGCCCAAGTTGAAATTACTCCCGCGGAACCCATAGATCCAACGACTCGCGGAACTACATTTCGTAAATAATTAACCTGATGTACACGTGAGATTAAGAAGTGATCATTTTTGTCCTTTAGGACAAGCGCACCTGCCGGATATGGCGTATAAAGCATCTTATGCGGATCTACGGTAATCGAGTCCGCCTCGGATATTCCTTTAAATATGTCCTTGGCTCTACTGAGAACAAACGGGCCGCCATAGGCGGCGTCTGTATGGAAAAATGTATGATTTTCTTTGGCAATTTTTGCCAAGCCTTGCAAATCCTCAACCATTCCAGTCTCTGTCTCTCCAGCTATCCCGATAATGGCTGCCACTAAACCTCCGCCTTCCCTGACATCTCTAACTTTCGTTTCCAGATCGCCTGTATCAATTTTAAAATTATTACTTTCCACCGTAATTAGTCTCAACCCGAGTAACTCACAAGCTTTATCGACCGAGTAGTGTCTTTGGTCCGAAGCAAATACGTACATCGACTGTTTATTTTCAAGGTTTTTCAGGTGGACTTTGGCCAGGGCTTTCTCGCGGGCAATCCAAAGAGCTTCGATGTTTGCTTCCGTACCGCCAGTTGTTAAGTTTCCACCGCTTTTTGAAGATTCATACCCAAACATTTTTGCCAGCCAACGGACAGATACGTGTTCCATAGTGGCTTCTGACTGAGAGACGCCGGAAAAAATTCTATTTGTATTCATATAGGCAGCTACCAAGTTCCCTATGACTCCTATCTTATTTCCTTGCGGATGTATTTGGCCCACAAACCTGTGGTCAAATCTTCTAGTTTTGGCCTCTCTTCTTAATACCTCGCCTGCGACTCTCTCAAGATCTGTCTCCGCCTCTCTGGGATTGCCAAGCCAGTCTTTGATATCGGGGACCATCTTATCGATGTCTCCTCCGGTTGCATAAATCTGAGCCATGGCACGGATTGACTTTGCACCAACAAGGGCAAGATCCTCTGCGCTTTGAGGGTTTTCAGGATCGACAACAAACCTTTTTACAGCTTCCAGATCCTTGATTGCGGTATTTACTTTTTCAGTTAACATAGTTTCCCATAAAAAAAAGCGCCTTCCAGAGGCGCTTTAAGCGTTGACCTTAGACAGGCAATAATAATAACCTGCGCTTTTCATTCAAGTGATTAGGATGATAATCCTGAAAATATAGTTTGTCAAGTTTTATGGAAAAGGCGAACGGAAACGATATTTCTTACGGCTTCCTGCAAAATATTGATAAAACCCTGAGATATTTGGACGATTGGAAGGGTTACCCTCTTTTAATGTGCAATAAGAGTTTCGAGAAAAGAGATTGGCATTTGAAGATTGTTTTTTGCAAAAG
>Ga0315284_10013874_pt1 | contig 11482 bp, 7 predicted proteins | sample YL17G09_16_MG_FD_203696 | JGI IMG/M metagenome (GOLD analysis project Ga0315284, IMG submission 203696) | Sediment microbial communities from Yellowstone Lake, YNP, Wyoming, USA - YL17G09_16 | ecosystem: Environmental > Aquatic > Freshwater > Lake > Sediment | place: USA: Wyoming | collected... | reverse complement strand
GGCCGGCCGGCGCCGCGGCCCGCCATGATGGCCGCACCGCTGAGCGAAGTCGTGGCCCGCAAGACGTCCGCAATGCGATTCGAGAAACTCGATGAGGGCCGCCGCACGGACCTTCAGAAGTACGCGACCAGCCTTCGCACTTACCGCGACCAGCGCGTGACCGTGGAAACGGCCTCCGCCGGGACCCGGCCCGCCGGCCTAGCCAAGACGACCATCGCGAAGCCCGCTCCTGTCCAGGAACCCGCCCGGACCCGTCCGGCGACCGATCCGCGGCCGGCCGATCGCCTGACCGCCCAGGGCGTCCGCACGACGACCGCACCCGTGACGGGCCGTGTCCCCACGCGGCCGCCTGAAGCCTCGACCCCGAAGCCTTCGGAAGTGCGGAAGATCGTGCCGCCGGCAGCAGGTGTACCAGGACTTTCTGGCAAGGGTGGCATGCCCACGCCGCAGTTGCGTGGGCATGCTTCCGGCGATGGGGAGAACATGCCCAGCGAAAGGCGCGCTGGGCATGCCACCCCCGATAACGGCGCCGTGCCAGAAGGTTCCGGCACACCGCCGGCGGCAGCGCGGGTGGAAGTCAAGAAACCGGATGCCGGCCCGGCGTCGGCGAGAGCGGCGGAGCCCGTGCGGGTTGCCCCGCGTCCGCTTCTTAAGCCGACTGAAGTCAGGCAGCCGCAGCCGACCGTGACGCCCGCGCGGCCGCAACCGGTGTCGCCGATTCCGGCCGAGATCAAGCGGCCGCAGCCGACCGTTACGCCCGCGCGGCAGCCGCCGCCCGCTGCCGCATCGGAGGTCAAGCGGGCGTCGCCGATTCCCGCGGAGATAAAGCGGCCGCAGCCGCCGGTCGCCGCGCCGGAAGTCCGGCGTCCGCAGCCGTCGCCCCCGGTAGTGCAGCCGCGGTCCCAACCACAGCCGACACCTCCTGCGGCCCGCCCGCAGCCGCCGATCCAGGTCCGGCCGCCCGCACCGCAGGTCCAACCTCAGAGGGTGGAGAGGCCGACCCCGCCGCAAGCGGCCCCGGCGCCAAGATCGCCGGCCCCGAGAATCGAGGCCCCGCGGACGGCCCCGCCCGCGCCCGCCGCTTCGAGAATTGAGACGCCGCGGACGGCCCCGGCCGAACGGGCGGCCCCCAGGGCCGAGGCGCCCCGCCAGGCGCCGCCCGGGCTGAGCGAGGGCACTCGGCAGGCCCCGCCTTCGCCGGATGATAGGGCAAGGCAGCGCTAAGGTACTGACATGCCTGCAATACTTATGGCCATAAGCGCGGCGGGTCAGGAGACCCGCCGCGCAAATCGCAATCTAGCAATGTGGTGCTAAACAGATACGGCAGCCCTGCCCGCCGCGCTGCTTGCCCCCTTGCCACTGCGCAACCGGTTCCTGCAACGAGCCCGACCAGGAGAATCGCAACCAGGCGCACCCGTGACACCGGGGAATCCTTATGCCGGATACCCCACCGTCTGGGCATAGAGCACGCGCTGGTCGGGCCGTAGTTTCAACTCCGCGGCAAGGCCGGGCTTGTTACAGTTGTGGAACCACGCCGCCAGACCCTGCGAGGCGGCAAAGAGATACACGTTGCCGGCGATGAGGCCCGTGGCCACGCAATAATACGACTTCTGGATGTCGGGGTCCTTCAGGCCCGGTTCCTGGGGCGTTCCGTTGCCGAACTTGGCGATGTCGGCCACGAAAACGATGTTGACCGGCGCCGTAGCCGCGCCGCCGCCGCGACCGCGGCCGCCGGCCTTGGCGCGGAGGTCCCCGGCAACGACGGGCGCGAGGCGGTGCGGGACGGCCTCGTACAGGTACGCCCCTTCAGGCAGGAGGACGTACAGGTCGATTTCCTGCGAGTTGGAGGCCGAGGCGGCGGTCCTTCCGATGCGGCCGCGCGGGCCGCCCTCGCGGTTGACGCCGAAGGCCGCCCAGAGAAGGTTAGAGAGCATCTGCGGCGAAAGCGCATCGGCCTTGATGCTGCGGTTGGTCCGTCTGGCCTGGAGGGACGCAAGCACGGACTTCCCGCCGTCCTTCTCGGGCTTCGGCAACAAAATCGGCGGCAACTCCGGCGCGGGGCCGGGCGCTGCGGGGGCCGTTTCGGCGGCGACGGGCGCTTTGGCGGCCTCCTCGGCCAGAGTCGGCGTTGCGGCAGCCAGCGCGGTGACAACGGGCACGGCCTTCAGGAATGTTCGGCGTTTCACTGGATTCTCCCCTGTTGTCACCTGGTTGCACAAGTTAATGGCGCGGCGGGTTTCCTGACCCGCTGCGCCATGATTCTTACGCACAGCCCTCTCTGGGGCGGGAAGTTGAAGACTTATTTTTCGCCGCCCGGCTTCGCGGCGCCGTCGTCTTTTGTTGCGCGGCCGGCGGAGGCGCCGGCCACCAGAATCCCGTGAACCCGGTCAAGATGGGTCGATATGGTGAATCCCCCGCCCTCCATGCGGACCGACCAACGAATGTTATCGTGTTGACCTTCAATAAGACCCCACCCGAGTCCTGCCCTGGTCGGCGCTGCAATCGTCACCTGTACATCCTGTATTGGCGTCGCGCTTATTTCCGTGGTGGCGGCCTTGGGGTGAGTCGCGACGGACGAGGCCGCCTTAAAACTCGCCGTTGCGGTCACGCCGGTCGCAACGTATACTGGAACCTGTATATCAACTCCGGCCGGCTTCAGGTTGACCGAAAGGGTTGCGCTAACGACCGTCTTGGTGCCCATTTGACTGACGCCGGAGATCGACGCTGAAAGGCTTCCCCAGCCTCCCTCTTTGCCGGAAGGGTCCGTGTATGTGCCGCCGACGACGACCGCCGAGCGAGCCCTGTCCAATGCGGACTTCAGGTCTGCCGCGGCGGCATCGATGCTGCCGGTCATCTGCCGCTCGATATCGGCGGCCGCGTTGTCGATCTGCGTCTTCGCGTAGTCCGTCAGATCGCCAATGGTCTTGCCGCCAAGGTACTCCGGCACCGTCTTATTCGCGGCTTGGGCCGCCTTATTGACCTTCTCCGTTATCAGGGCCTTCAAACTCTCAACGTCGGCGCCAATGGCTTTAGCCGGGACGAACACGGCAATCGCATTCTTGATGTCATCCTTGCCGACGTTCGCCGCAAACGGCATGGACACGGATCTTACGGCTGTCTTGACACCGCCTTCGGGTTCGGGCGATGCCGCTTCGCCGCACTGCGCCGGGCATGGATAAGCCATGAGGGCGACGAACAATATGAGGAGGGCGAGAAGACCGCTGCTGCTCGGGAGGCCCGCCTTCGAGGAGATGAACAAGGACATTGGTATTCCCCCTTTCCCTATCACCACAGAGCCACTTCGCGCGGCGGGTCACGAGACCCGCCGCGCATTACCCTCAGTTGCGATGCCGCATTATTGATCCCGGCGTAAGTAATGTTCATCCCGTGCAAGGGATGTCATTCTGAGGCCCCGTTTACGGGGCCGAAGAATCTTGCCGTTCTCCGGCCGAAAGGCGAGATTCTTCGTCGCGGCTGAAGCCGCTCCTCAGAATGACAAACGTGAGCATTGCTTTTACCGGACTCAATAGCCCTGAGCCGTCCCGCGCCTACCGCGCGTTACTCCATCGCCCACATCACAACCGCGTCCTGGTCCTTGACGAAGATGCGTTTGCCGGCGACGACCGGGGTGGCGTAGGTCGGCGTGTCGGCGACCTTGATCTTCGCCAGTTCCGTGAACTCCTTGTCGCCGGGCTTGAAGACGACCAGTTCGGAGTTCGAGGGGAGCGCCAAGAGGCAGGAGCCCGCGTCCAGGACGGCCGCAAAGTTGCCCTGGCCGCGCTTCGTCGCGTCGGTCCAGCAGGCTTTGCCGGTCTTGGCATCCATGCAGAAGAGGTTGCCCTTGTCGGAGAAGCCGTAGAGGAAGCCGTCCTTGAGGACGGGCGTGTTGTACCCCGTGCCGAGGTCGGCGTTGCTCCAGAGTTCCTTGGCTGCGAAGGCGTCGCCCTGTTTCTCGATCTTCACGGCCTTGGTGCCGCTGCCCTGCCCGGTGATGATCACGGTCTGGCCGTCAACGATGGGGCTGGCGGAGTTGAAGAACCGCCCCTGGGCCGGCGTGGCCACCTGCCACAGAAGTTTGCCGTCTGCCACGGCGATGCCCAGGACGTCCTTCTCCCCCTGGAAAACGAGTTGCTTCGCGCCGTCCACGGTCATCAGGACGGGCGATCCGTAGGCGGGTCCCTCGCCTGTCCACTTCCACTTCTGGGCGCCGGCGGCCAGGTCGAAGGCGACGACCGCCCCTCCCCCTTTGCCGCCCAGGTGCGCGATGCACATGCCGTCCACGACGACCGGCGACATCGCCGTGAAGAACATCGGCACGGCCTTGAACTCCTCGTTGCGCCACAGGACCTTGCCGGTGGCGGCATCGAGGCACGAGAGGACCCCGCCGACGCCCAGCGTGACGACCTTGCCGTCGGCCACCGTGGGCGAACTGCGCGGCCCCGGATGGCGCGCGGCCGCGCCCTCGACGGCCCTGGCGGCGTACTTGTCCTTCCAGAGTTCCTTGCCGGTGGCGGCATCGAGGCACAGGGCCACTTCATCGTCGCCCTGGCGCGTGAAGACGTAGAGTTTGTCACCGACGAGGGCTGGCGTTGCGTCGCCCGTGCCCACGGTGGCCTTCCACTTCTGCGCGAGTTCCTTGGGCCAGGTTTGCGGCGCGGTGAAGCCCTCGACTTTCCCGTCGCGGTTCGCCCCGCGCCACTGCGGCCAGTCCTGCGCCATCGCGCACGTCGCGCCCGCGAGAATCACGCCCACCAGAACCGCCACGACCGACCGCTTTGCGCTCTTCATGGTAACCCCCAAATTACATTGCCCTGGGATACCTGCACCAAACGGCTTCCTTACAATTAGAATACTACGGCCGGTCCTGAGATTGCACGTGAAATCGGCCCCACTGGGGCAAGATCCCGGTCACGGGCACGTAGGGGCGAGGCATGCCTCGCCCCTACACTCTCAAGGCGCCCGCGACTGAGGCCTTACCACATCCAGGGGTTCCACATTGACCCGCGAGAGGATATGATGCTACCGTGCACGCGGGGCATAGCCGTACCGCAGGTCGCCCCGGAGGAGCATCGGCCGTGCGAGTGCTGATTATCGAGGACGAAGAGCGGCTGGCCAGGAACATTGCCCGCGTCCTGGCGGAGGAGGTTTCCTACGCCGTCGACACCTCGGCCGACGGCGAGGACGGCCTGCACATGGCCAAGTCCAACGCATACGACCTCCTGATCCTCGACCTTCTCCTGCCGGGCATGAGCGGGCTGGACATCCTGAAGGCCCTCCGCTCCGGGGGTTGCCGCACGCCCGTCCTGATCCTGACGGCCCGCGACACGTTGGCCGACATCCGGCGTGGCCTCAACCTCGGCGGCGACGATTACCTCACCAAGCCCTTCGACATGGGCGAACTCGTCGCCCGCTGCAAGGCCCTCATCCGCCGCGCGTACGACCGGCCGAACCCGGTCCTGGCGGTCGGTGGCCTGAGGATCAACACGGCCGCCCATTCGGTCACATTCAAGGGCAAGACCGCGGTCCTCGGGGCAATGGAGTACCGCCTGCTGGAATACCTGGCGATGCGGGCCGGAGAGGTCGTGTCGAAGGCCGACCTGGAGGAGCACCTGTATGATTTCGGCTCCGAGACGGCCTCCAACGTGATCGAGGTCTATGTTTCGCTGCTACGGAAGCGTTTCGACCGCGGGCCGCGCCACCGACTGATCCACACGGTGCGCGGCCAAGGGTACGTTCTCGGAGTCCTCCTTGCGTGAAACCCCTGCCCCTGAAATGGCGGATCTCTCTGCTGGTGGCGCTGACGATCGCGGCGGTCATCGCCGTGATCTCAACCGTGGCTTTCGTCGAACTGCACGAGTCGCTTCGGGCCAACGCCGCCAACCCCGCCGCCGAGCGCTACGTCGAACACGAGATGCAGGAATTCCTCAGGATGTTGCTCATCCTGGGCGTCTGCGTGACCGTCATCGCCGGGCTGGTCGTGACGTTCATCGTGTGGTGGGCCCTGCGGCCGATTGACCGGACGGCGGCGCGCCTGCGGGGCATCACCCACCGCAACCTCGCAAGCGAACGCCTCAGGGACCTGCCGGCGCCGAGCGAACTTGCGCCGTTCATCACCGCCCTGGCCGACATGCTGGAGCGGCTCAACCGCGTTCTCGAGCAGCAGCGGCAGTTCACGGCCGACGCCTCGCACGAGTTGCGGACGCCCCTGGCGCTTGCCAAGAGCACCCTCCAGGCCGCACGCACGCGAGACCGCGACCCGGCCGAGTACCGCCAGGCCATCGACGAGACACTGGGGGACCTCGCGCGCATGCACCGCCTGATGGGCCAATTACTGGTCCTCGCGCGGCTGGACGGGGTCGACGGCCTGCCCGATGCGGCCGACGTGCCGCTGGACGGCGTCCTCCAGCACGTGGCGGCCGACTTCGCCGCAGCGGCGGCCGAGAGGGGCGGACGCATCGCCCTCGAGGCCGCGCCCCCGGCGACGGTGCGCGGCAACGAGGAGCAACTCGGACAGTTGTTCGGGAACCTGGTCGAGAATGCAATCGTCCACGGGCCGGCGGGCGGCACGGTGCGCGTGACGCTGTCGGACGGTCCCGACGGGCAATGCACCGTCTGCGTCCACGACGCAGGGGGCGCGATCCCAGCCGCGGCAATCCCGCACCTGTTTGATCGCTTCTACCGCGCGGACCTGTCGCGGTCGCGCGCCACCGGCGGCACGGGCCTCGGGCTGGCCATCGCCCGCGAGATCGCCCGCCGCCACGGAGGCGACATCGAGATGGCCTCATCGCCGGCCGCCGGAACCGAGGCGACCATCCGCCTGCCCCGCGCATAGACCCTACCCACCCTGTCGGCAAACCGTAAGCCCGCCTCGCCATTTTTCTGTTCGACTTCAGGTTCGCTTAAGGTTTGCCGGGTATGATGGAGCGTAAGCGGATACAGCGAGGCTCACTATGCCAATAAGGAAATGGTTGCCGTTGGCCGGCGTTCTCATGGGGTGCATGCTGGCCGGCGGCTGCTATCACCCCCTGCCCCTGACCTCCGAGACGGTGGAGAAGTCGCTTACGCCGCCCAGCATGGAGGCCATCCGCGTCCAGGCCAAGACGATTCGCCATCCCCTGCTCCGGCCCATCGACTTTGACGAGCGAGACGGCCTGTCGCCGGACGAGGCCGCCGTGCTGGCCGTCCTGGCGAACCCGTCGCTTCGCAGCGTGCGGGACCAGCGCGGCATAGCCGCAGGCCAGGTCATCCAGGCGGGCATCCTGCCGAATCCGACGTTCTCCGGTGCCGGAACGTTGCCCATCAAGCAGAAGGGGGAGATCGACGGTTACGACATCAACCTGGCCTGGGACGTCTCCGGCCTCATCTCTCTGGGCGCCAAGCAGAAGGCCGCAAAGGCCCAGGCGGCCTCCGTGGAACTCGACGTGGCTTGGCAGGAATGGCAGGTCGCCCAGGCCGCCAAGACGGCCGTCTACCGTTGCATGGGCCTGGAGTTGCAGTTGGCCGCCGCCGAGCAGGTTGAGCGGCGGCTGAAGGAGAACGCCGAGACCGTGCAGTCCGCCGTCGAGGAGGGCCTCACGACGGCCGTGAACTTGGCGGCAGCAAATGCCGCCCTCGAGGAGGCCCGCGCCGCAACGCTCGACATCCGCCAGGACCTGCACAAGCAGCGGGTGGCGCTGAACCGGACGCTCGGGCTGCCCCCTGCGGCGGAGGTCCTGATCCAGAAGGACGTGCAGTTGCCGTCGAAACTCTCGCTACCCGCCGCCGCGGAACTCGTGGACGGCCTCGCGGACCGCCGCCTTGACCTCGTGGCCCTCAGACGCGGCTACGACAGCCAGGAGGCCACGTACCGCGCAGCCATTCTGGCGCGATTCCCGAAAGTGGAACTTGGGATCGCACACACGAAGGACACCGGCAACTTTTATACGCTCGGCCCGACGCTGGGCTTCGACATTCCGGCCCTCGACATGAACCGGGGGAACATCGCCATCGAGAAGGCCACCCGCCAGAAACTTTTCGACGAGTTCACCGCCCGCGTTTTCGAGGCCCGCAGCGAGATCGCCACGTTCCTGGCGGAGATCGATTCCATCACGCAGAAGATCGCGTACGCCGAGGCGGCCGTGCCCGTCCTGGAACGCCTCGTCAAGACCTACGAGGCGGCGCTGGCGGGCGGTAACGCCGACATCCTGAGTTACTACGGGGCGCAGAACGACCTGGCGAAAAAGCAGATCGAGGTCCTGAAACTCAGGCAGGAACTCGTGGAGATGCAGATTGGCCTGGAACTGGCGTCCGGCCGGTACCTGTCGGGCGAAGCGGCCCCCGCTGCCCCGGCCGCAGACGGGCAGACCCAACGGAAGGAGGCGCTCCCGTGAAACAAGTGCTCATGGTTCTGGTGCTGGTTGCCGTTGCGGCGTCCGCAGGCGTCATCGGCTATATCTCGGGCCGCGAAGGCGGCGCGGGCGAAGAGAAAGAGAAGGAACCGCAGAAGGTTGCCGAGGTCAAGACCGCCGCCGCCCGCATGACCGCCATGGGCAGGACGATCATCGCCTACGGCGTCGTCCGCGCATCGCCAGAGGCGGTCCACATCTTCTCGGTGCCCTTTGAGACCAGAGTCCGCCGGCTTCTCGTGACCCCCGGCCAGGCCGTGGCGGAGGGGACGGCCCTCCTGGAAGTCGACCCGAGCCCGGGCACGATCCTCCAGGTGCAGCAGGCCAGGAGCAGCGTGGACTCGGCGACCCGGAAACTCGCCCAAGCCAGGCAGGCGGCCGCGATCGGGCTACAAGAGGCCCGCGGCGCGCGTGAGACCGCTGCCAAGATTCTCGCCCAGACCCAGCGCCGCCTGGATATGAGACTGGCAACCAGCCAGGAAGTTCTCCAAGCCCAGCAGGAATTGCAGTCGGCCCAACTGAAACTGGAGGGGCTCGAAAAACAGGAAGCCACGCCCGAGGTGCTCCAGGCCCAGCAGGACCTCCAGGCCGCGAAACTCCAGATGGAGAGCCTCGACAAACTCGGCATCGGCAACGCACAACTGAAATGCGAGACGGCCGGCGTCGTCAGCAACCTCATCGCGCAGGAAGGCCAGATCGTGCCGGCCGGCGGGCCACTGGTCGAACTGGCCGAGGAGAAACGCATCGAGGTCCGCCTGGGCGTGGAGCCGGGCGATGCGGCGGACCTGAAGGCCGATCACCCCGTCCGGGTCCAGGCGGTCAACGACGGCGAGTCCAAGCCCGTCGAGGGCCGCATCCGCATGGTCACCCGGCGCGTCAACCCCGCCAGCCGCCTCGTGGACGTCTTCGTCGCCCTGGCGCCGCCTGAGGCGCGCCTGATGCTGGAGACGTACGTGCGGGGCGAGGCCGTGGTCGACTCGCGGCAGGCCCTGGCTGTGCCGCGCGCGGCCGTGCTGCCCGATGAAGACAAGCACGTCGTTTACACCATCAAGGACGCCAAGGCCATCAAGCACGAGGTCAAGACGGGCCTGAAAAATGACGAGCAGGTGGAAGTCCTGGGCGACGCCATCAAGCCCGGCGAAATGGTGGTCGTCGAGGGCAACTATGAACTCGAGGACGGCATGGCGGTGAAGGTAGAAACCGGGCCGGCCGAAAAAGAACCCAAGTCGTCCGGCGCCCCGAAGGAGAAGGCGCCATGACGTTCTCCGAGTGGGTCCATGCGCACACCCGGTCGATTCTCTTCCTGATGGCCGCGCTGGCGGTCGGGGGCATCGCCAGCAGCCTGAAACTGCCTGTGGCCCTGTTCCCGCAGGTTGCATTCCCGCGAGTGGCGGTGGGCCTTGAGGCGGGCGACCGGCCGGCCGAACGCATGGCGATCGAGGTCACGTGGCCTATCGAGGAGGCCGTCCGCGCGGTGCCGGGCGTCCGCAACATCCGCTCGATCACCAGCCGCGGCGCCGCAGAGATCTCAATCAACTTCGACTGGGCCACCGACATGCCGGCGGCGATGCTCCAGGTGGAATCGGCCGTCAGCCGCACCATGACCGAATTGCCCGCGGGGACAAAGTTCGACGTCCGCCTGATGGACCCCACGGTTTTCCCCACGCTGGGTTACAGCCTCACGTCCGACACACACTCGCTCATCGAATTGCGCGACATCGCGCAGTACCAGTTGCGGCCCGTGCTGAGCACGATCACTGGCGTCGCCAAGACGGAGGTGCTGGGGGGCGAAATCGAGGAGTTCCGCGTCGAGGCCGACCCAGCCAAACTGAACGCCTACGGCATGACGCTGGAAGATGTGGCCAAGGCCCTCTCGGCCGCCAACGTGCTGACCGCCGTCGGCCGCCTGGAGGACCACGATAAACTGTACCTCATCATTTCCGACACCGGCTTTAAGGACCTCGCGCAGATTTCGGCCACGGTCCTGAGGACGGACGCGGGCGGGATCGTCCGCCTGAGCGACGTGGCCACCGTCCGGCGCGACGCCGCCCCGCAATGGACCCGCACGACGGCCGACGGGCACGACGCCGTGCTCCTGAACGTTCACCAGCAGCCGGGGGGCAACACGGTCCAGATCTCCAACGACATCAAGGCCCGCCTGGAGGAGATGAAAGGCCAGTTGCCCGCCGGCGTCACGGTGGCCAACTGGTACGATCAGAGCGAACTGATCGTCCTGTCGGCCGAGAGCGTGTTCGACGCAGTGCTCATAGGCGTTGCGCTCTCGATCCTGATCCTGCTGGTGTTCCTCAGGAACATCAAGATCACGCTCATTGCGGCGATTATCGTGCCGTCGGTCCTGGCCGTGACCGTACTGATGCTGTACGTGCTGGGGATGAGCTTCAACATCATGACCCTGGGTGGCATGGCGGCGGCGGTGGGCCTCATCATCGACGACGCTATCGTGATGATCGAGCACCTGATTCGCCGGTTGCGCGGCGGCATCGGCCATCCGCTGGACCGGATCAAGGAGGCGGCGGCGGAGTTCACCGGGCCGCTGACCGGCTCGTCGGCCTCCACGATCATCATCTTCGCGCCGCTGGCGTTCCTGTCGGGCGTGACGGGGGCGTTCTTCAAGGCCCTGTCGCTCACGATGGCCGCCAGCCTCTTCATCTCGTACCTGGTGGCGTGGCTGGCCGTGCCCCTGCTGGCGACACGCCTCTTGGGCGAGAAGGACGCAAGGCAGAAGGAAGGCGGGCTGCTGTCGGGGCTTATCCACCGGATGTACGCCGGGTTGATGCACGGGCTCCTCATGCACCCATGGTTGGTTCTGCTGATTGCGGCCCCGCTGCTGGCGGCGGGATGGTTCGGCTACAAGCATACGGGCGTGGGGTTCATGCCGAAGATGGACGAGGGCGGGTTTGTGATCGATCCCACGGCTCTGCCAGGCACGTCTCTTGCCGAAACCGACCGTCTTGTCCGCAAGATCGAAGACATCCTGAAAGAGACCCCCGAGGTCCAGACCTACTCCCGGCGCACCGGCCTTCAACTCGGCGGCATGGTAACCGAGGCTAACGAAGGCGATTTTTTCGTGCGCCTCA
>Ga0315284_10013871_pt1 | contig 11483 bp, 6 predicted proteins | sample YL17G09_16_MG_FD_203696 | JGI IMG/M metagenome (GOLD analysis project Ga0315284, IMG submission 203696) | Sediment microbial communities from Yellowstone Lake, YNP, Wyoming, USA - YL17G09_16 | ecosystem: Environmental > Aquatic > Freshwater > Lake > Sediment | place: USA: Wyoming | collected... | reverse complement strand
GTATATAATTCAGTCGATTTCCCCTTAAATTCGCAAACGGGGTATATCGTAGGGGGATTGGGCAATCCACAACAGAGTGCTATCCTTAAAACGACGGACGGTGGTATAACTTGGGTGAGGCAGGATGCAGGCACAACGAGTGTACTCAATTCCGTTCATTTCCCTATAAATGCTCAAACCGGCTATGCTGCTGGGGAGCGCGAGACGATCGTGAAGACGTCCGATGGAGGGGCGTCATGGAATATCATCCATTCAGGTTCCATTAGCGAATTACGGTCCATATATTTCCCTGTCGACGAACAAACGGGTTTCGCTGCTGGTTTATCCGACTCCATTTTTAAGACAACCGACGGCGGGTTCAGTTGGTCCCGGAACTATACAGATTCGATGGCACGGTTCTATACGGTATTCTTTCCCGGGAATGTTCAGACAGGTTTCGTCGCGGGAAGCAAGGGAATAATGAAAACCACGGATGGAGGCTTGTCATGGGTTAAAAAAGACACTACCAAGTTCTGTTTATCCATGCATTTCCCCGATGCCCAGACAGGTTATGTTGGTGCGGCTTACGGCTCTGTGTTGAAGACTACGAACAACGGAGAATCATGGAGGAGCCAAGTCTCTTGCACCGAGAATTGGTTATGGGGTATCCAATTCCCCGTAGATCCTATAACGGGATATGCAGTAGGTTTGTATGGAACCATCTTAAAGACCACGGACGGCGGTGCGTCGTTTGTTGAAGAAACAAACTTTGGTCAGTCAGGCCATTGGATGGTTGGATGGTTAAAAGTCATACCGAATCCCTTTGTTTCTTTTGCAAGAATCCCCGGCCACGCCACCGAGCGCTTCGCCCTCTACAACATCTCCGGCCGCAGGGTGGGGACCTACAAAGGCGACCGGATCGGAGAGGGGCTGGCGCCGGGGGTGTACTTCGTTCGGGCTGAGGGCGGGGGCGCCAAGCCGGTGAGGATCGTGAAGGTGAGGTAAGCATCAAACCCAAATGAGAAGGCTTTTCCTGACGGTTCTGCTGTTTGTCCTGACCCCAGCCGTTCCCGCCTTCTCCCAGCAGAGGTGGGAGAGGAACTACGGGGGGACGGGCGGCGATTATGGCTCTTCCGTCCAGCAGACTCAGGTCGGGGGCTACATCGTCGCGGGATACACCTATTCTTTCGGGTATGGCGGCCAAGTCTACTTCGTCAAGACCAATGCCTCAGGGGATACTCTCTGGACCAGGAACTATGGGGGGGCGAGCAACGAGTATGGTTGGTCCGTCCAACAGACCACGGACGAGGGCTACGTCGTCGCGGGATCTACCAATTCTTTCGGGAATAGCGGCCAGGTCTACCTTCTCAAGATCAATGCCACAGGCGACATCCTCTGGACCCGGAACTACGGGGGGACAGGCGACGATGGTGGTCGCTCCGTCCAGCAGACTCAGGACACGGGCTACGTCGTCGCGGGATGGTTTACATCTTCCGGGAACGGCGGCCAAGTCTACCTCGTCAAGACGAATGCTTTAGGGGATACCCTCTGGACCAGAACTTACGGAGGAGCGGACTACGATGGGGGCAACGCTGCCCAACAGACTCAGGATGGGGGCTACATCGTCGCGGGATGGACCTCTTCTTTCGGGAACCTCTCCCAGGTCTACCTCATCAAAACCAATGCCACCGGGGATACTCTCTGGACCAAGACCTACGGGGGGGCGAGCTTCGATTACGGTGAGTCCGTCCAGCAGACCTCGGACGGGGGATACATCGTCGCGGGATATACCGATTCTTTCGGGGACAGCGACCAGGTCTACCTCATCAAGACCAATGGCTCCGGGGACACCCTCTGGACGAGGACCTACGGGGGGGTGAACGACGATAGGGGTTACTCCGTCCAGCAAACCTCGGACGGGAGTTACATCGTCGGGGGATGGACCAATTCTTTCGGGAACTTTGTCCAGGTCTACCTCATCAAGACCAATGCAGGAGGAGATACCCTTTGGACCCGGACCTACGGGGGGACGGGCGACGATTATTGTAATTCCGTCCAGCAGACCGTGGATGGAGGTTACATCGTCGCAGGATACACCTCTTCTTTCGGGAACGGCAATCAGGTCTACCTTATCAAGACGGACGCAGAAGGCAACAGTGGGGTGGAAATGCAGGGGGGTCGGTTAGACGGTTCGACGGTTAGACAGTTGAAAGCAACCCCCAACCCCTTCACTTCCTTCGCCCAAATCCCCGGCCACTCCTCCGAGATCTTCGCCCTCTACGATGTCTCTGGCCGCAGGGTGGGGACCTACAAGGGCGACCGGATCGGGGAGGGTCTACAGGCGGGGGTGTACTTCGTCCGGACACTTGAAGGCAAAGCTGGGATGGCGAGGATCGTGAAGATAAGATAGAAAAGGAGGAAGCGATGCGTTACTTGAGATTCATCATGATCCCAGCCGTACTATTTTTATTGGCCGGATACGTGCAGGCCGGGTGGGTCTTTTCTAACCCTTGGCCGACGGCGAACCGCCTCACATCGGTTTGGTTCACCGATAACAACATCGGTTATACCGTCGGAGAATATGGCACCATCCTGAAGACGACCGATGGCGGGTTGGACTGGATTTCCCTGACCTCGGGCACCAACAGGTCTATTGGCTCGGTTCAATTTCCCGTGGATGCCCAGACCGGATATGCCGTAGGGAGTGCTGGAACCATCTTGAAAACCACTAACGCGGGGACCAGCTGGGCGAGCCAGTCTTCAGGTTCGACGGACAGCCTTAAATCTGTCTTTTTCCCCGTAGGGGACCAGACGGGGTATATTGTAGGCGGCCAGGGGACCATCTTGAAGACCACCAATGGGGGTGCGTTCTGGCAAAGTCAGGGCTCGGGCACGGTATACAAACTTAACGCTGTCCACTTCCCCGTGGATAATCAGACCGGATATACCGTTGGGGAATATGGGACAGTCCTTAAGACAACGGATGGGGGAAATATCTGGGTCAGCCTGTCCTCCGGTACAACCCGATCATTATTATCCGTCCAATTTCCAGTTGATGCCCAAACCGGGTATGCCCTGGGACAGTGTGGTATTATCCTCAAGACCATAAACGGGGGTGTTTCTTGGGACAGCTTGTCCATCGGGAGTCTTAATTCTATTCACTTCCCCGTGGATGCTCAGACAGGGTATGTCGTGGGTGGCCCAGGTCAAATTCTCAAGACTACAAATGGGGGTGCTTCCTGGGACACCTTGTCTTCCGGCACGACAGATGGGTTGTTTTCCGTCCACTTTCCTGTTAATGCTCAGACAGGTTTTGCTGTGGGGAGGGGATTACTGAATTGTACGATCTTGAAAACCACAGATGGTGGTGCGTCCTGGGTCATCCAATCGCATGCCGTTACAAACTACGCCTTGCGTTCCGTTCAATTTCCGGTGGATGCCCAGACGGGGTACGCGGTAGGAGGGGGAGGTAGTATACGGGGGCTTGCTTTGAAAACCACGGATGGTGGAATTTCCTGGGCTAAACTGCCATCCTGTACAACAAACTCATTTTATTCCGTCGACTTTCCCGTTGATGCTCAAACGGGTTATGTTGTTGGTTACGAGGGCAAAATCCAAAAGACCACCGATGGAGGGGCTAGTTGGACCAACCTTCCCTCTGGCACAACAAGTGACCTTTATTCTGTCCACTTTCCGGCGGATGTCCAGACCGGATATGCGGTAGGATGGTGGGGCGGTGGGACAATACTCAAGACGACGAATGGAGGCACTTCTTGGCTCACCCAGTTATCCGGTGTGAATATGCAACTATACTCGGTCCATTTTCCGTTAGATGAATTGACGGGGTATGTAGTGGGTGCTGTGGGGGGCAGAAGCGCCATCCTGAAGACAATTGATGGCGGGTCTACCTGGGACAGTCTAACACCTGGAACGGTCTGGGGCCTTGCTTCGGTTCAGTTCCCTGTTGATGCCCAGACCGGTTTTACCGTAGGTTCTCACGGGGCCATCCTGAAGACCACGAATGCTGGGGCCGCATGGGACAGCCTCTCTTCCGGGGCGACAAGCGTTCTTTGGTCCGTCCACTTTCCTGTAGATGCCCAGATCGGGTATACGGTGGGTTCATCTGGAACCATCCTGAAGACAATCAATGGGGGAGTAACTTGGGTGAGCCAATCCTCTCAAATGGATGGAGATCTGTATTCCGTCCATTTTCCCTTGAATGGCCAGACCGGATATGCGGTGGGGGAGTATGGTGTCATCCTGAAAACCACAGACGGTGGGGGTGGTCCGTCCTTCGTCGAGGAGGAGGTCTTCTCTTTTCCCGTCTCCCGGCCCACGTTTTCCATCCGTCCAAACCCTTTCACCTCCTTCGCCTCCGTCCCCGGCCACCTGGCCGACCGCTTCTCCCTCTACGACGTCTCCGGCCGCAGGGTTGAGACCTACAAAGGCGACCGGATCGGAGAGGGGTTGCGAGCGGGGGTGTACTTTCTGAGGGCAGAGAAGGGGAAGGACAAGCCGGTGAGGGTAGTGAAGGTGAGATAAGAAGGATGGGCTATCAGACTCAAAGCAGGGCGACATGAGAACCATTGCTATTGTTCGTCTCACGACTTTCGCCTTACTCCTTATACTGTTTTTCGTCCCCCCCCTTTACGCTCAGTGGGAGCCGGACAGACGGCTTACTTGGAATGACAGCATATCTTATACCTGCGGCATTAGACCCTGTTTAGCAGCTGGATCAAACGGAGTCATGCACCTGGTCTGGTTCGACAACCGCAACGGTCCTCCGGGCAACTATGAAATTTATTACAAGCGCTCCACAGATGAAGGCCAAAGTTGGGATACGGCAGATACCCGATTGACATTTGATCCAGGGGAATCCTATACTTCTACGATCTGCGCTTCGGGCCTGTTTGTGCATGTAGCCTGGTGGGATGGGCGGGACGGAAACTATGAGATATACTATAAACGTTCCACAGACGGAGGCCTCAGTTGGTCCTCGGATGTTCGCCTGACTTATGCTACGGGGGTTTCCCGATTTCCCTCTCAGGGGGGTTCGGGATCGATCGTGCATGTGGTCTGGGAAGACGCTCGCAACGGGAACAGTCAAATTTATTATAAACGCTCCTCGGACGACGGCGCGACGTGGGGTCCCGACACCTGTCTGGCCCGGAGTACCTGGGGATCCTATTCTCCCGCGATCGCGAGCCAAGGTGACACGGTGCATGTCGTCTGGTATGATAATCGGGATAAACCCTACTATCCAGAAATTTATTACAAGCGTTCCACGGATTCCGGACGTTCCTGGTCTCCCGATACCCGCCTGACCCTTGATTCGTCCAATTCATTGGTTCCAACGATCTCAACCTCCGGCTCCATGGTTCATGTGGCCTGGTCTGATGATCGGGACGGAAACTATGAGATATACTATAAACGTTCCACAGACAGAGGTCTCAGTTGGTCCTCGGATTTTCGTCTTTCCGCCCTCTCTTTTGCGTCCAGCTCCTCTCCGATCTTCGCCTCGGGCAACCTGGTCCATGTCGCCTGGGAGGACGAAAGAGACGGAAATCAGGAGATCTATTACAAACGGTCCACGGATTCGGGATCGAACTGGTCCCCCGATACCCGCCTCACCGCTGCTCCGGGGAACTCCCATCATCCCTTTTTGACCGTCTCGAATTCGGTGGTACACGTCGTCTGGAATGAGGAACGTGATGGCAATCCTGAGATTTACTACAAGCGTAATCCGACAGGCAATGGGACGGAGGCCTCACAAGAGCAGATTAAGATTCAAACTCTGAGGTTTAGTCCTCTTCCCAACCCCTTTACCTCCTTCACCAGAGTCCTCGGGCACGAAGGGAAGGCATTCTCGCTCTTCGACATCTCTGGCCGGAAGGTGGGGGTCTATCCGGGAGATCGTATAGGTTGGGATGTTTCTCCGGGGATTTACTTTCTCCGTTATGACACCCGATACGCAGCACCCGACACCCGGATTCTACGGATTGTGAAGTTCAGGTAGATCTTCTTGATTGCTGTAATTCGGTCGAAACCCTTTACTTTTGAAAAGGAACATCTCGATGAGACTCCGTAACCGCTTCGCTGGGCTGGCTCTCTTGGCTTTGATGGCCGGGATCGTTGGCCCGGTCTGGGCTTCGCCACGAAGCCTCCTCAAGGTGGACGCTCGCGCTCCCAAGGTCCTGGAGACCCTTCATGACCTTGGCCTGCGGCTCTACGGGCGAACCGAGCATTTCTACTTGGTCGAGGACTCCCCGGGGACCCAGGCCTCTCTTTCATCCCACGGCCTTTCCTCTGAGCCCATGATCCTCTCCTCCGCTCTCCCTCTGTATCTCATTTACCTTTCCCGGGAGGATATCCTGGACAGGATAAGGCCTTTGGCTTCCGTTCTCCTCGTGGATGACAGAATGGCCCTGACCCAGATGGATGAGGCGACGGCCTTGCACGTTCCTCGGCTTGGCGGGAAGCTTGTGAGGCTCCCCGATAGGCCCTACGCAGTCTATCTTCCTCCAGTAAGATGCTTTTCCATGCCTGCGAACGCTGATACGTTTGTTCAGCGTCTGGTGAACGAGGTTAATCAGGATTCCATTCGGGCCAAGATCCAAAGGCTTCAGGACTTTCGAACGCGCTACTTTTCTACGGACAGCTGTCGTGCTGCGGAGCAATACGTTTTCGACTATTTCAGGGCATTAGGCTTGGATTCTGTTAGTTTTCACTCCCTTCAATTTCAAGGGCATACTTTAAGGAATGTCGTTGGAACTCGTTGTGGTCCCTCAGGTTCCCAACCTGTAGTCATCGTCTGCAGCCACTTGGATGCTATCAACTGGCCGTTGGATACTTTGAATGCACCTGGTGCCGATGACAATGCCTCGGGGACGGCTGGGGTCATGGAAGCAGCCCGAGTCATTGCTGACGAAAGGCTGGAAGAATCGGTAAAGTTCATAGCTTTCGCGGGCGAGGAGCCGATGCCGTTGATGGTCGGCTCGACCGCTTGGGTGGAATCCGTGGCCGTGCCCAGGTACCTCAAGATCGCCGGGGTCTATAACCTGGACATGATCGGATACACTGCTTCGGACACGAACCTTCTCTATGTTACGCCCAATACTCCCTCCCGTTCCCTCGCGGTCTTAGCGGAGTCGGCCAACGCCCAGTACGGGATCGGCCTCCGAGTCTCCAACTACCTGGACGAGGACGCACTCGGGGACCACACTCCCTTCTGGCAGCGGGGCTTCAAGGCCGTGTTCGTAATCGAGGACTCGGAGGTGGGCCTCTGGCGGGGATCCAACCCCCACTACCACACCACCCATGACACCCTGGGGAACCTGCGGATGTCCTTAGCGTATCGCGGGACCAAGTTGGCCGTGGCCTGTGTAGCGACCCTGACGTTTACTCCGTCCTCTCCGGGTGACTTCGTTCTTAGGGATGCTGGGATCGGGGGCAGTTTGGAAGCCGCCTGGCTTCCCAACCCTGAACTTGATCTCATGGGCTACAAAGTTCTCTGGAGCACGGCTTCGGGGACCTACACGGACTCCGTGACCTTAGGCCGGGTAACCTCTTACCGGATCTCGGGCCTCCAGAACGGCACCCGCTACTACGCCACCATCGTAGCCTTCGACTCTATAGGCCATATAAGCGGAACCGCTCCGGAACAGAGCGCGGTCCCTGGGATCATTCCGGTCACTCCCTCCGGCCTTGCAACCCTGCCATTTTATTTCGGCATGCGCCTCACCTGGCTCCGGAACACCGAGCGCGACCTCGCGGGGTATAACCTCTATCGCTCCACGACCTCGGGAGGGAATTACATCAAGCTGAATAGCGGTGTGCTTCCGGACACAGCCTACCGGGATTCTTCACTCCTCTCCGACACGATGTATTACTACGTTGTGACCGCCGTGGACACGAGCCTGAACGAGAGCCCCTACTCACTTGAGGTGCGGGGCAAACCCATTACCTTGGATCAAGGCATTCTTCTGGTGGACGAGACCCGCGACGGAACAGGAGCCAGAGGCAATCCAAACGACGCCCAGCAAGATGCTTACTATCATTATCTCCTTCAGGGTTCTCGATTTCGGGATTGGGATGTGAGCCAGCAGGGGGTGCCGTTACTTGAAAACTTCGCCCCTTATTCTACCATCGTCTGGCATGCCGATGACTTCTCAGACCAGCGAGTCTATTCTGCTCTACCTGGGCTAACCTATTATCTTTCCTATGGGGGAAAGCTCTGGATGGTGGGCTGGAAGCCCATTTTCGGGCTGATGAACCGTCAAGGGAACTACCCCTATACCTTCTCCGCGGGCCAGTTCCCCTATGACTATCTGCATCTCTCCCGAAGCACAGAGTCCCCGATTCAGGACTTCATCGGAGCAACCGGCTTAGCTGGATATCCCAACGTCTCGGTGGACTCCCTGAAGGTGTTTGCCGCCTGGCAGGGGAGGTTCCCCAATATTGATGCGGTCTTTCCCAGAGATGCCGATACAATTTTCACCTTCAACTCCGCCTCCGGGGACACGGCCTTTCAGGGGAAGCCGGTCGGCGTGCGCTGGCTCTCTGGCCCCTATCGCATCGTTTTCTTCGGCTTTCCCTTCTATTACATGAAGGACAGCGAGGCCCGCCAGGTGGCCATCAAGGTGCTCCAGGACCTGGGGGAGCCGGTGGGTGTGGAAGCCGGTACTCCCTCTCTCCCTCTTACGACAGCTCTCTTTCCGGTGCACCCGAACCCCTTCCGGGGAAGTGCGAGGATCGAGTATTCCCTGGCCGCCAAGGGGAGGGTCCGGCTTTCGGTCTACAACGTGGCCGGACAGATGGTTAGGGAGCTGGTGGACATGGTTCAGCCCCCCGGAAGATACAGCGCATCTTGGGACGGCCGGGATCGGGAGGCTCACAGGGTTCCGAGCGGGGTGTATTTCTACCGCCTGGAGGCTCCGGGAAAAGTAGCGGTGAAGAAGATGGTGGTGATAAGATAAGCTCCCAGCTATTGGGGGGATGACGCATAGGGTCCGGAGGGGCTTCCCGGGCGGGCAGAGGTCGAGGAGGAAGGGGCGTTGGACGGGGGGCGTGGACGGCTGGGGACCAGGTTGACAGGAAAGCAGTCATTTTGGTAAAATACTAAGTGGCTGGCAGTGGCGCCCTGGAGACGGGGTGTCCATGGGGTGAATGAACCCGGCATTCATCTCGGCCAGCCTTAAGCTTTTATAAGGGGCGACCTTCCAGGTCGCCCCGGTTGTTTTTCCGGCCCCCCCTTGACAGGGCGAGGGAGTATGTGGTAGTATCTGATTGTCAGTCGCACCATGGAGTCCACGGTTTTTGGGCCTGAGGGGAAAACCTGGTTCTAATGGAGAAGGAGACGAGATTGAGAATGACGTCGGACGAAGCGCCCCTGAGACGGGGCGGGGGGATGAAATACGCCTCCCTGGCTTTGCCACGGCGTCGTTTGCTTTTGCCAAGTAGAGTTGCTGCCGAAGCGCAAGAGCCATCAAATCTTTTAAACCACAATAAAAAGGGAAAGAAAATGAAAAAGGTATTTGCCGTGATCGCGGTTTTAACAAGTGTGTTTTTCACACTGACATTCGCTGAAACCCCCTTGGATATCAACACAATGCTGATGCGCTCGACTTTTAAATTAGAAGGCAACGGGTCAATAGGCACAGCGTTTATCCTCGGGAAGCCCATGCCTAAAGAACCAAATAGAGCCTACTTCGTAATGGTAACCGCGGCTCATGTCCTGAACCAAATGAAAGGGGAGAAAGCCGTTTTACACCTCCGTAAAAAAGAAGGGGAATCCTTTAAAAGGATTCCAATAGAAATTAGGATCCGAAAGGGAGACAAAGCCCTTTGGACAACCCACCCATCGGCGGATGTGGCGGTGATGTATGTCTCCCTCCCCAAAGAAGCCGACATCACCCTCATGCCGACCGACCTGCTTGCAACAGATGAAGTTCTGCAGAAGTTCGAGATTCATCCGGGCGACCGCCTAACCTGCTTGGGTTTTCCTCTTAATTCCGAGGCTAACGAGGCGGGCTTCCCGATCCTGCGGAGCGGGTACATTGCCAGCTACCCCCTGGTTCCAACAAAGACCGTCAAATCCTTTCTGTTCGACTTTAACGTGTTCGAGGGTAACAGCGGGGGGCCTGTTTACTTGGTTGATTTGAACCGCGGTTATGGCGGCGCAATCAACATAGGTTCAGTTCAATTTCTGGTTGGGCTCGTAAGTGCGCAAATGGAAAACCTGGAGCCAATCCAATCCCGGACCGAGTTGCGTATACAAAAAACCCAACTTGGTTTGGGCGTTGTGATCCATGCAGCCCTAATACGTGAGGCTTTGGCGTTGCTTCCTGCCGTACCGAAGTAACCCAAACAATGGTTATTTAAAAAGCAGATCCTCGCGGAGCCCCGCTGAAGCGGGATCTTCGCTTCGCTGCGACCGGACTGAGGGGCGGGTGCGGTGAACAGGGCAAGGAATGGATGAATCGTGCAGAGGCCTTGTCGGGTCAGCCCGGGGTTACATCAGGCTGGGCCCGGGGAAGGACGGGATCCACAGCGCCGGCACTGTCCAGAAAAAAGAAAGGAGGAATGTCATGAAGGGTAAGTCAATGACCAGGGTCTTCGCTTTGATTTTTGCCGTCTGTTTATTCTTCCAAGGTTGCGCTCAAATATACAAAAACCCGGATTTCGACAACATCACCAAAGACCACAAACGGGTGGCCATCGTGCCGTTCAAGGTCAGCATCTCCCAGCCCCCCAAGGATTTTACGGCGGAGATGGTCAAGGACGCCGAGAAGAATGAGGGCTATATGATGCAGCGCCAGATATACGGGAAGTTTTTAGGCCGGCAAAGCAAAGGGGAATATACCATTGAATTTCAGGACGTGGATGAGACCAATGCCCTGCTGGCCAAGGATAGTATCACCTACGGCAACTTAGAGAAATACACTAAGACCGAATTGGGCAGGGTGCTGAATGTGGATGCCGTCCTGAGCGCCTCAATCATCCGTACGCACCCAATGTCCTCTGCTGCTTCCATCGCTCTGGGGGTCATATTCGGAGTTTTCGGAAGCACCAACCGCGTGGATATTAACGTAACCATTCACGAAGTCCAGGGCAACAAACTGCTTTGGCAATACGACCATCAGGCATCGGGCTCGGTAGGGAGTTCCCCTGAAGAGCTGGCCAAATCCCTAATGGGTGGAATCTCCAAAACGTTCCCCTATAAGCGAAAGAAATAGGTTTCCCGAACCAAGAAGGGAAATAACTCCGCCCTACCCCCACACACTAATCGCCGCCTGAAAAGCGGTATCCGGGGTCCAAAACAGAAAAAGAGAAAATAAAATAAAAAACACGCTTGACAAACACGGTGTAAAGGCTTAAGATAATAAGGCAGGTATCGGAGGTTAAAAGGGTCGTTCACACCTTTTAGTACGGAAGGAGGAGGAGATGCGTCATTTTAGATCCGTCTTGATCCCGGCCGTACTATTTTTATTGCCCGGAATCGCCTC
>Ga0315284_10013870_pt1 | contig 11483 bp, 11 predicted proteins | sample YL17G09_16_MG_FD_203696 | JGI IMG/M metagenome (GOLD analysis project Ga0315284, IMG submission 203696) | Sediment microbial communities from Yellowstone Lake, YNP, Wyoming, USA - YL17G09_16 | ecosystem: Environmental > Aquatic > Freshwater > Lake > Sediment | place: USA: Wyoming | collected... | reverse complement strand
GAGTACGGCATCGACACGATGTCGGCCGGCTGCACCCTCAGCTTTTACGCCGACGCGATCGACCATGGCGCCGTGAGCGGCGATTTCAAGTTCGGCGACGCCGAAAGGGCCAAGGAATTGCTCCGGATGGCCGCTTTTCGCGACGGCAAGCTCGGCAACCTCTTGGCCGATGGATCGCGGCGGATGGCCCGGGAATTCGGGCACGGTTCGGAAGCCTACGCCATGCAGGTCAAGGGTCTCGAGGTGGCCGCCTACAACTGCAAGTTCATCCCCGGCCAGGCCCTGGCCTTCGGCGTCGCCCCCATCGGCGCCCACCACCGCGAGGCCTGGATCATCACCTTCGAGATCAAGTTTACTACCCGCGATTCCTACGGCCCCGAGAAAGCGGCCAAGGTCATCGAGTTGCAGAGGATCCGGGGCGGCATGTTTGAATCGATCGTCGCCTGCCGGTTCCCATGGATCGAGCTGGGCTGGGGCATAGAGAACTATCCCAAATATTTCAACGCCGTCACCGGCCTGAATTGGACGGTGGATGATTTTTGGAAAGTCGGCGACCGGATTTACAGCATGATCAAGCTTAATTTCCTGCGGGAGTTTCCCAACGTCACCCGTGAGGCGGACTACCCGCCGGCCGTTTGGTTTGACCCGGCCAACGCCGATACCGAGGGCCCCATCACCGGCAAGGTCCTCGAGGTCGAGAAATACGACGGGCTTCTCCAGCATTACTACGACCAGCGCGGCTATGATAAGCGGGGGATTCCGACCAAGGCCACACTCGAGAAGCTCGACCTTAGCCAGGAAGCGGCGGTCGCCGAAAAATTCGCGAAGCTCGGATAGGGCATGAAAATTCACGTAAAGATGATCGGCCCGCTGATCTATGATGTCGGGTTCAGCGAAAAAGATCTGGAAATCCCGGAGCGGACCACCGCGGAAATGTTGATGGAATTGATCAGCGTCCCGAAACAGCGGCCGAAAATCGTCACCCGAAACGGAAAAGCGGTCGCGCCGCATGAAGAGCTGGCGGAAGGAGACAGGATCGCCGTCTCGCCGATTTACTCCGGCGGCTAACAATTGACAATTGGGGTCAAACCTACTCGAAATTCGGGGACACACACAGTGTGTGTCCCCGAATTTCGCACAAGATCAACCTGACTTGTCATTGCGAGGCACCTGGTACCGTGGCAATCTCATCCTGCTGCGCGATTTGCATGAGATCGCCACGCTCCCTTTGGTCGCTCGCGATGATAGCTTATTTGAAAGGTCTGGAGTATTCTCATGGACCTGCAACCTATCCTTGTAAACGGCACTTGGCGCCAGGCCAAGTCGCCCGTCGCCTCTTTCAGTCCTATCGATCCTTCCACGGCAAAGAGCCTCGAAGTGTCGTATCCCATCTCGAGCATTGCCGAGGTCGAAGAGGCGATTGAAGCCGGCCAGGCGGCCGCAAGCGCCCTTTTCAAAACGTCCCCCGAAGCCATCGCCGCTTTTTTGGAAAATTTCGCTGATAGCATCGAAAGTTATATCGACGAGCTGGTCGGGATCGCTCATCAAGAAACCGCTTTGCCAAAAGAACCAAGGCTGAAGTCGACTGAGCTTCCCCGTACGACAAATCAACTGCGTCAGGCGGCTCAGGCGGCGAGGGATCTCTCGTGGTGCCGGGCCACTGTCGACACAAAAGCCAATATCCGCTCCAAATACGGCCCGTTGGGCGGGCCTGTTGTCGTGTTCGGCCCCAACAACTTTCCTTTTGCCTTCAACTCGGCGGCCGGAGGCGATTTTGCCGCCGCCATTGCCGCCGGAAATCCGGTCCTTGCCAAGGCGAATCCCGGGCACCCGGGGACGACCAAGATATTTGCCGAGTTTGCCTTTGAGAGTATAAAAAAGGCCGGGCTGCCCGAAGCCGCTGTCCAGCTTATCTATCATCTTCGTCCTGAAGACGGCCTCAAACTTGTCGGCCATCCGCTTGTCGGCGCAACTTCATTTACGGGCAGTCGGCCGGCGGGAATGCGGCTAAAAGAAGCGGCGGAAAAAGCCGGAAAACTGATCTACTTGGAGATGTCGAGCGTTAATCCCATATTCATTCTGCCGGGGGCTATGAAAGAGAGAGCAGATGCAATCGCTTCCGAGCTTTTCAATTCCTGCGCGCTCGGGGCAGGACAATTCTGCACCAAGCCCGGCCTGGTCGTCTTAGTCCGGGATGAAAAAAGCGAGGATTTTTTCCGGACTCTTAAAAATTTTTTCGAGCAGCCTCCGGCGGGATTCCTGCTGGGGCAAAATGTCCTGGATGGAATTGATACGGCAATCAGGACGATGAAAAATGCCGGCGCCCAGATTGTGACGGGCGGGGAAAAGCTCGAAGGTCCGGGATTCCGCTATGCCGACACGCTGCTGAGAGTATCCGGGGAGATCTTTCTTCAAAATCCTGGGGCGCTCCAACACGAGGCTTTTGGGACGGTGACGCTCGCCGTCTTCGCGAAGGATTTTGACCAGATGACGAAGGTCGCCGCATCGCTCGAAGGAAATCTCACCGCCAGCATCTACTGCCACTCCGCAGATCAAGATGAAAACCTATGCGCCCGGCTCGAGCCGGTTTTGCGCCGGAAGGTCGGGCGGCTGCTGAATGATAAGATGCCGACCGGAGTCGCGGTATCACCCGCTATGGTCCACGGCGGCCCCTTCCCTGCCTCGGGCCATCCTGGCTTTACAGCCGTCGGCATTCCGGCGTCCCTCCTCCGTTTTGCGGCCCTATACGGCTATGACAATGTCCGCCCAAACCGTCTGCCTCCCGAGCTCCGGGATAAAAATCCGACCGGCCATATGTGGCGCCTGATCGACGGCGAGTGGACGAAGAGGGATATCTAAGCAAAACGCAATAGATAATTTTAACTTGTCACTGCGAGCTACTGTAGGAAGCGTCGCCGCCCACCCGTTTACATGCGAGGAACCTTGCGACGAAGCAATTCCTTAGTTGTCGTGGCTTAGGCATGAGATTGCCACGGCACAAAGTGCCTCGCAATGACGGGTTATTAAGATCGCCGCGTCGCTCCAGTCTTGGCTGCGACTCTTAATTCTTTAAAGTACCGCCGCAAATCCCCGGACGTAAGTCCTTGGATGGAGTGGGTTCCGACGGAGTCGGACATGCGAAGCATGCGCGGGAGGATTCCCCGGACGTAAGTCCGGGGTTTAGGTTCAATATTAATCGGGGTCAAACCTACTCGTTACGCATTTTGTTAAATTCTCTCGGGGAAACTGCGTAATGAGTAGGTTTGACCCCGACAATTATTTCCTCTTGGCTTTGACGAGCAATTCGAGCGCCAGGTTGGCCTGCATGTTGGCCACGATTCCGACCCGCGGCGCCATCGGTGAAATCCCCTCTTTTGCCTCGCTCTCCTCGTCGCCGCAGATATAAACATTCCCGATCTTTCTTGTCCTCACCTTCCGGTTCTGGCCGAACCCCGAAAGCCCGGAGGCCATGATGATCGGCTTGTCTGGAAAATGCGAAATCCAGGTCTCGAGAAGCATTTCTTTCTGGTCCGCCAAGTCGAAGGCTTCGATCATCACGTCCACGGTCTTGAATATTCGCGGAATATTTTTAAGGGTGAGCCTGACATGATGGCCAACGTATTCGGAGAACGGGCTGATCTTCCTCAGGTTTTCGAGAATCGCCCGGACCTTGACTTTCCCGATCTGCGCCCAGAAATATTGCTGCCTATTTAGGTTGGAAATTTCGATGCGGTCGTGATCCGCGATGATGAGCTTCCCGATGCCGGCTCTGGCGAGGGCGATAGCCGCATTGGATCCCAGTCCCCCCGCCCCGGCGATCCCGACAACACCGGCCCTTAACACGGGCAGAATTTTGGGGTCATGCCTGGCAAAGAATTCCTTCTCGAATGACTTCATTTCAATGCACCGCTACCATTCTCAGATAATTTCTATAAATATTACGAGGGCACTTCTCTACTTTCATAAAAAGAAAACTCCCGCCCTAAAGACCGTGGTTTCATACTTGCAAAGATGATTATCCTCCGCTTCGCTTCGGGATGTCATTCATCCCCAGGCTAAAACCTAGGGTTTACTGACATCGTCAATTATTACCGGGAGCGATAAATTGATTGCGTGCACCACTATTTTTGCCCAAGAACCAATGCAAGATATTTATCGCTCTCCTTAATAAGTACCTGTCCCCATATTTTTATCCCCGTATTTTCGGCCGCTGATCCAGGCCCCGAGGTCCTTCAGCTCTTGGCCTCCCTCCTTAGCGCCAGATATATTTGCTTGGGATTTTTCTTGACTTTATCAAGCGACCCGATCATCCCCAGGACGGTGTTGGCCAATATTTTTTGGACAAACGGGTTGAGAGCGACGATCTTCCCATCGCACTCCAGAATGACATTCATCTTTTCCATGATAATCCTCCCTCCATCCAGTCGGCGATTTTTTTAAACTGGCGCGGATGAAACACAGGCACCTGACAAGGGACTCGAAAATCCGCGACCACGGCGATGAGCTCCCGGCCGGACGATTTGATCCCCTCGGACATGCCGCGCCGCAGCACTTCGATCTTCCTCAGGCTCTTGTCCTTTCGGCCGCCTTCGACCAGGACGATGTCCGCCGTCCGAAAATAGTCCCGGGCCATAGCCGTAAAGCTCAAGCCTCTCTCATTCCGCTTTATAACGGCCTGCCGCTCCGGCGAGACGAGAGCCACTCCGTCGGCGCCGGCTGCTAGAAACTTCGAGGAGTCCTTGTCTTTCCCGCCCAGGTCAAAGCCATGGGCGCAGTGCTTGATGACGGCCACGGACATTCCCCGTTTCTTCAACTCGGGGACCAGGCGCTTGATGAGCCGGGTTTTTCCGCTCCCGGAATCTCCAACAAAAGCAATGATTTTCATGAGGTATCGAGCGGAGGACGCTCCATCCAGCAAAACTTATAACACAGGAAAAAGTTGAAGTCAAAAACCGGATATGCTAGATTTGATTGAGCTCCGAGCTAAAGGTCCTAAAGCCCGTCTGAAGATCGGTCAAGGCCTTTGGCCGCTAGGGCAAGACGGGAAACGGTTTTGCCTTCCGTGTTTGAAAAGGAGGAATTATGAGATTCTCTGCAAAACCTCCCAAAGGTCAATTTAGAGGAGAAGCCCCCTTCCAGCGGGACTCGGACTCCGTCCAACGCCCTGCCTCCTCCTCTCAGCCGGCTCCCCATAGAAAACCACGGGCTATATTCACCGTTCTTCCATTTTTTTCGATTCCCCGCCTGATATTGTGCTTATGTCTCATCTTTCTTCCGGCTTTCGTCCACGGCCAGGATCAACAAGAAAAAAAAGAGAAGGAAAAAATCCAAGACAAAAAAATCCCGAACCAGAAAATGCGCGAGCAAAAAATCCAGCCGGCGAAAACTCAGGATCAACAGATCAAGATCACCGAAGAAATCCTCGTGATAGGAAAAGCCCCCAAAGACCAGCCGATTTCGACCGTCACAAAGATCGATTTTACGAGCATCGATCAGAGCAAACCCAAAGACCTGTCCGAGGCCATTCGCTATGCTCCGGGCGTCGCCGTCACGTTCGGCGATAAGGACACGTATACGCTGAAGATCCGCGGCATCGATTCCAAGCGTATCGCCCTTCTCATCGACGGCGTGCCCGATTACGAACCATATTACAGCACTTTCGACCTGAAGACCGTCTCGGCGGCCGGAATAGAATCGCTCCAGATCACCAAGGGCCCGTCCTCCGTCCTATACGGGCCGAACACGCTCGGCGGCATCGTCAACGTCATCACCCGGCGCCCCGGCGACAATCCCTACCTGACGCTCAACGGAAGCTATGGCGAGAGGAACACACGGAACGTCAGCCTGGATTCCGGATTCCGCTGGAACCGCTTTTCCTTCGTCGGCGGCGCCTCCTATCAGGACTCGGACGGCCTTTATTATTCAGACGACCAGGGCGGCCGCATTCGGCGGACAAACAGCGATTACGAGCGGCGGAACCTCAACGCCAAGGTCTATTATTCGCCCTCAAGCAGAACGGAGATCATGGTCAACGCCGGCTTGTACACATCGGAATACGGCATGCCCGCCCCCTTGTCCGTCCAAAAAGCCCGCTACTGGCGCTTCAAGGACTGGAACCGCTACACCCTCAATGCTGGAGGCTACACGGCCCTCGGCGAGAAATCCGTCCTGCGCTTCCGCGCCTTCTACGTCAACTACTGGAATACTCTGGACCAGTGGAAGGACGCGGCGATGACGATCCGTCAATTCGAGAGCACCTTCGACAACTCCGTCTACGGCGCCTTCGGCCTGGGCGATTTCTATATCAGCCCGGTCAATTCGCTCAAAGTCAGCCTGAATTACGAAAAAGATATCGCCCGCACCCAGGACGATATCAACCTGCCGTGGACGAAATACAACCAGGGCACGATCTCCGCCGCCGTGGAAGACCATTTTTCAGTCAGCGACAAGTGGAAACTGATCGCCGGCGTGAGCCTCGACACTATCTACAAGTTCACGGGAGGCACGACCTCCAAGCTCAACCCTCTGGTCGGGATCAAGTTCTCGCCCGCGGATTTCCTGGACCTCCATCTGTCCTTTTCCCAGAAATCCAAGTTCCCCTCGATGCGCTCGCTGTATTCTTCTACGTCCGGCAATGCGGACCTCCTGAGCGAGATGGGCACGGGCTGGGAAGCCGGCTGGACATTCAACAAGGGAATCGACGTCTCGGGCGCCGTCTTTTTCAATAATTATAAAGACCTGATCGACAGCTACAGGCTGCCGGACGGGACGCGCCGCTACCTGAATGTCGGGAAGGCCCACATCAACGGCTTCGAGGTGCAAGCGCAGAAATCTTTCGGCCGGCTGGAGGCGACTCTCAACTACACCTATCTCGACCACAGGAACGAAAGCGACGACCGGCCGCTGGACACCCTGTCCGCGCACAACCTCAGCTTCGATGTAGGCGTGTTCCCGCTGAATTCTCTGCGGCTGGGTTTTTACGGTCTGGGCGCCTCGGCCTCGTCGTGGTTCGATTTCAACGCCGGCAAGCTCTATGACATCCCGTCGTATTTCAACCTCGACGCGATCGCCGCTTATGATTTCGCCCATTTCCAGGTTTTTCTCAAGGCCGGCAATGTCTTCAACGCCTACTTTTACACCGAGCCGGGCTTCCCATGGCGAGGGCGATATGTCGAAATTGGGATTAAGGCGAGTGTTTTATAGGTTTTAACTCTGCCATCCCCATCCCCCCGCCCCCTCCTATCAAATACGAAGAAAAGCAGGAGAGAAAAATCATAGGTGTGTTTAAAAGGTCGAAGGAATTTTGACAGGATGGCCGCGATGCGGCACGCAACGGAATATTTACAGCCCGAGGTCCTGGTCGATCCCCTGCATGGCCTGGATGCAGGTCGCGATGAACTCGTCGAAGTCCATGGGAATGTTCTTGCACTCCTCGATCTCCTCGCGCCTGGCCCCCTTGGCGAAGCTTTTTTCCTTGTAGCGCCTTTTGACGAACTCCGGGTCGATGCTCTTCAATTTTTTGTCGGGATGCATGAGCGTCGCCGCGATAATTAATCCCGTCAGCGGATCGATGGAATAGATCGACCAGTCCATGGCGTTTTGACTGGGGACCTTTCCCGCGTGCGCTTCGACGGCGTGGATGACCACCGGGTCGATGCCCAGTTCTTTCAAAATTTTCACGGTCTCCGTGGTGTGCAGCTCCGGGCTCTTCGCGGTCAGCTCGTAGTCCAGGTCATGGACCAGGCCGGCCAATCCCCACTGCTCGACATCCTGCCCGAGTTTTGCGGCAGCCGCTTTCATACAGGCCTCGACGGCCAGGCAGTGCTTGACCAAGTTTTTGTTCTTTAAATGTTTTTTGACAAGCTCCAGGGCTTCTTCTCGTTTCATCGTATATCTCCTTCCGCTTTTATTTGCCTATTTTTTCTGATCCAAACTTGGAGAGGCCCCCGACCGTTTCAAAAAAACCAGGGTCCCCTGGCCCGCCTCCCCATCATAAAGGTTGATGACGAGGCCGGAATCCAGCAGAAGCGGGTTCGACTTGATCTCCTGTCCCGCGTCATGGGTTCCCGACTTCTCCCCAGTTTTTTTGTAAAACCCGAGCATAAGGCTGGAGAGCGTGGCGGCCAGGATTTCCTCGCCGCAAATTTCCGGCCTGAAATAGCTTGGCGAGGCCACCGGCCTCCACCAGAGGATCTCCCCTCCCCTTTTGTCCAGGCAAAACAGGGCGCTGTTCGAATTGAGGAAATAGATCCGCCGATCATCGGCCGCGGGCGGCGCCGTTACAAAACCTCCAGTGCGGATCGTCCATCGCCTCTTCCGGGACGTCAGGTTGAGACTGTTGAATGTGTTGTCCTCAAGGCTGTAAAATAGCCGGTTCGAATCGATGAAAAGAGGGCCTCGAATCCCGGCCTTTGTCTTGAATTCGGCCAGTCGGCGCCCGTCCGGAGTCAGGAAAAGCAGCCGGCCGTCGACGGTTCCGAAAATGATTTGCCGATTCCAAACAACCGGGCCGCTTTGAATTCCGCTTTCAGACTTGAAGCGCCACGCCTCGTCCCCGGTCGCCGCACCCAGCGCCAGGACATTCCCGTCCTGCGTGCCGACAAAGACTTTTCCCAGGCTTTGCCCGACATCGCCGGATATTTTTTCCGCGAGCTTTTTTTCCCAGACGACCCGCCCAACCTCATCCAAACAATACAGTCCGTTTTCCTGGTCGGCACAATAGACCCGGCCTTCGCTCAGGCAGGGCGGCGCGGAAATGACGGCTCGGGCGGAAAACTTCCATAAAATTTCTTTTTTGGCGCCGTCGATGCAATACACCAGGCCCTTCCGGGTCGAAAAATAAAGGCGGCCGCCGGAATTCTGGACCAACCGGTTGATTTCTCCTTCATAAAGGACCCGGGACTCCTCCTGAAGCGGAAAAACCGAAGAAACGGGCGGAGGCAAAGCATTTGTCCGAAATAGCGAACAGCTGCCCAGAGCAAAACAGGCGATTAAGACGAACAGACCCCATCCTGTTTTTTTCATGGCGATTGTAGAGTTAATCATATCAAAACAAACGGGGTCAAAGCTACTTTTTACGCACTCTCAGGATAACGCGTCATTGCGAGGCACCTTGTGCCGTGGCAATCTCATCCTACTGCGCGATGAATATGAGATCGCCACGCTCCCTTCGGTCGCTCGCGATGACATGGGAACAATAATTCGAATCATTGACTCCGATCAACAAGCTTCATTAATCCTTGTAGCGTAAAAAGTAGCCTTGACCCCAATAATGCAAAATTCTCTTGGGGGGACATACGTAAAAAGTAGCTTTGACCCCGAGAATTGACCCCGATAATCGGACTTTACAGAGGCTCGAAAAAATGCTATTATTTCGATAGATACACCATGATTAATTATATTTTGCTGTACAAAATCAAAAAGAAGGTCAAAACGATGATCAAGGACAGGATCACCGAGGGCGAAATCGCCACGACGCCGAGCTCCTGCATCGACTGCCTGGCTACCGACCTGAGCTGGGAAATCTATTACATCATGAAAGAAAAAGAAGAAGCGTGATCAGCCTTTCTTGCCTTCCCGCTCACCCCTGATTTTCTGCTTGACCGATTCCCACCATTCGATGCGTTTCTTGATGTCTTTCTCAAACCCCATGCCGCCCGGCTCATAATAGATGCGGCCCTTGAGCCTGTCCGGGAAGGTCTCCATATCCGTCGTCCCGAAGGCAAAATCATGGGCATAGGCATAGTCCTTGCCGTATCCTATGTCCTTCATCAAGCCGGTGACCGGATTCCTGATTTGAAGCGGGACGGGCTCTTGAGGGCTCTGTTCGACATCTTTCACGGCCTTTTGGAAGGCAACATAGCCGCGGTTGCTTTTCGGCGCCGAGCCGAGATAGATGACGGCTTCGGCCAGGGCCAGCTCTCCCTCCGGGCTGCCCAGGAAATCATAAGCCTCCTTGGCGTGCAGGGCCACAGCCAAAGCCTGGGGGTCGGCCAGTCCGACGTCCTCTGAAGCAAACCGGACCAGCCGCCGGGCGATGTAGAGGGGGTCTTCGCCGGCGTAAATCATCCGGGCCAGCCAGTAAAGCGCGGCCTGGACATCGCTGTTGCGCAGGCTTTTGTGAAGGGCCGAAATGAGGTTGAAGTGTTCCTCGCCGTCCTTGTCGTAGAGAAGGATGCGCTTCTGGAGCGCTTCCTGGACAACCTCGACGGTGATGGTCTTGCCCTTGACCAGGTTTGAGGCGATCTCGAGCGTGTTGAGAGCGCGCCGGGCATCGCCGTTGGCATAATCGGTCAGCATCTTGCGCGTTTCTTCGTCCAGCTTGAGGCCGAGCTGCCCCAATCCCTGCTCCTTGTCCGTCAGGGCGTCATCGATGATTTGCGACAGGGCTTTCTCGGTCAAGGGGTTGAGAACAAGCACCTTGGTCCTGGACAGGAGCGCCGCGATCACTTCAAAAGAAGGATTCTCCGTCGTCGATCCGAAAAGGACGACGTCTCCCTTTTCGACATACGGCAGGAACGCTCCCTGCTGGGCCTTGTTGAATCGATGGATCTCGTCGATAAAAATGACCATCGGCTTGCCGTACATCTTTTTGTGGCTTTCGGCACTGGCCATGACTTCCTTGACTTCCTTGATGCCCGAAAGGACCGCGCTGAAGAACGTGTACGGCAGGTCGAAATGCCTGGCCAGCATGTAGGCCAGGGTCGTCTTGCCCGAGCCCGGAGGCCCCCAGAAAATCAAGGAAACGAGGCGGCCCGCCTCGATGAGCTGGGTGAGGATCTTCCCTTGGCCCAGGAGATGGTCCTGCCCGTACAGCCGGTCGAAGGTCCGCGGCCTCATCCGCTCGGCCAGGGGAATGTGCTTCGCGCTCTCGTCCATTTTTTTCATTATAGCAAAAAATCCGGGGACACACACTGTGTGTGTCCCCGATCTTTCTGAGCCCTGCCCTTCTTGACGGCTGCCGGAGTCCATGCTATCGTAAACACTGATTTTAAAGACGTTAATGACGGAAGCGAAAGACCCGACCGCCAGAAAACCGGGAAAAGCCCAGGCCAAGCTTTTTTACAGGCTCGACGAAGTCAGCCGCCTAGCCAACCTCGATGCGGGAACGATCGAAGCCTGGGAGGAAGAATTCCCGTTTCTCCAGGCCGGGCAGACGGGAAGCGGCAAAAAAATATTTAGGCAAAGGGACCTGGAGATCATCCTCCGCATCAAAGAGCTCACCTACCGGCAGGGTTTCACCTTGGCCGGGGCCAAGCGCAAGATCGAGGAGGAATTCGGGCTGCAGCCGGCCTCCGCCTCCTCGACCCTTCATCCGGACAAGCTGAAAAAGGCCCTCTGGCAGGTCCGCGGCGAGCTCCAGGAGATTACCCGGACGCTCGAAAAGCGGCCAAAAAAAGTCTAAAAACTTTTCCCGATTTCTGGTATAATTCTCTCCCCTTTCGTCGGGACGTGGCGCAGCCTGGTAGCGCACATGCTTGGGG
>Ga0315284_10013868_pt1 | contig 11484 bp, 10 predicted proteins | sample YL17G09_16_MG_FD_203696 | JGI IMG/M metagenome (GOLD analysis project Ga0315284, IMG submission 203696) | Sediment microbial communities from Yellowstone Lake, YNP, Wyoming, USA - YL17G09_16 | ecosystem: Environmental > Aquatic > Freshwater > Lake > Sediment | place: USA: Wyoming | collected... | reverse complement strand
ACAAAATCAGATCTGACAGATCTATACATGTATGAGGGAGGGCAGTTGACCCTACCCGGTGTGGATCCTTTTCTTCCTGAAAATGCGGATGTGCGCGAGGTATATAACTATGTTCGGGCTTTGGAGGCCGGCCTCTCACAATTGGAACAAACCCCGGTCAGTATGTGGATGCTGCGCGGATTACATAAAACCCTTCTCCAAGATGTGCGCGGCCAGTATGCTACGCCCGGCGAATACCGCACGAGTCAGAACTGGATTGGGGGAAACACAATCCATGATGCCATTTGTGTCCCGCCGCCGGTGATCGAACTTGAGCCAGCGCTTAATAACTTGGAGCAGTATTTCTATCGGGATGGTTATCCACCGTTGATCCGGTTGGCGTTGATCCACTACCAGTTTGAAGCAATCCATCCTTTTGTGGATGGCAATGGGCGCATTGGTCGCCTCTTGCTGTCGCTACTTTTAGTAAGTTGGAAATTACTGCCACTCCCCTTGCTGCACCTGAGTGCTTATATTGAGCCTCACCGCCAGGAATATTATGACCTGCTCCTGGGGGTCAGCCAGAAAGGTGCCTGGCAAGATTGGTTGATGTTCTTTTTCCAGGCTGTAAGCACCCAGGCGCGTGATACGAGTATGCGTATTAAGAAAATTCAGGATTTGCAACAGGAATGGCATAGCCGTTTAGTGAAGGCTCATGTCGCACATTCAGTATTTCGACTAGCAGACTTCTTATTTGAAGTACCAATCATCACCATTCCAGTTGCCCAAAAAGTTTTGCAAATGAAATCCTATGAAGGAGCTCATCGAGTTGTTGAAAAGTTAGTGCAGAAAAAGTTACTTGTGCCGGTTGATCAAAGAAATTACGGTAAGATCTATATTGCTGAAGATATTCTTCAGATGATTGCCTATTCTTAGTAGGGTTACAAATTTTACTTTTTGAATAAATAGTAAAATTTGTAATTGGCAATATTTACAATAATAAACATTGATTTTTTTGCGGCTGCCAGCGTTCCCTATCGTCCCCGCTCAATCCATCCACCTTCTCTGCAATGAGGCGAAATGCAAAACAAAACATTGTTTTCTACCCATTATCTGCAAAACCGTCTGCCGTCCCTGACCGAATGGAACGAGGATATACGCCCGGTTTTCAATAATCTGCGTCTGTTCTATCAAAAGGCGCAGCAGTTTGGCAGCATGTGGAGTGAGGCGCAAACTGAGGAGGAATTGATTAAACCGGTTCTGAAGATGCTCGGCTGGAGCTTTATTGTCCAGCCGAAGGCGCGGCGGGGCGGACAGGTGAGCCGTCCCGATTACGCGTTGTTTGCCGATGATGCCAGCAAGACCGTTGCCCAGCCGTTCCAGGGTCAGGATGAGGCTTTTTATGGCCGCGCACTGGCAATTGCCGAAGCCAAGCACTGGAGCCGCCCGCTCAGTCAGCAAGACCGTTCGGGCCGCGCCACCTGGAAGGCGGAGAGCAACCCCAGCCATCAGATGGTCAGCTATCTGGTGGGGACGCGCACCCCGTGGGGCATCCTCACCAACGGGCATATTTGGCGGCTGTATAGCCGTGAAGTGAGCAGCACAGCCAGCGAGTTTTATGAGATTGATTTGGGGATTTTGTTTGACTTTCTACCATTCGGTAGCGAGCCAAGCACCGATCAGTTGGATTTATTCCGGCGCTGGTGGCTGTTCTTCCGCCGGGAGGCGTTCGTTCCCAACGCACAGGGCAAATCATTTGTGCAACGGATACACGAAGGTTCGGCCATCTACGCGCGGGAGATCAGCGAGCGATTGAAAGAGCTTATTTTCCAGGAAGTCATGCCAGAGATTGCCGGCGGGTATGTGGCGTATCGCCGGCAGGAAATGGGTATCCAGCAAGAGACATCCGAAACGCTAAACGAGATTTACCGCGCTAGCCTGAGTTTGCTGTATAAGCTGCTTTTTCTGCTCTATGCCGAGGCGCGGTCATTGCTGCCGATAGAGAACCCGGATTATCGCGCCAACAGCCTGACAGCGATTGCTGAATGGGCCGCCACCCAAATTGATCAGAAGCGCAATTTAAGTGAAGCAACCTACGCCGCGCCGCGTTATGACGCATTACTGGCACTCTTTCGCCGTGTGGATATGGGCGATAAAGACTTGAGCATTCCGCATTATAACGGTGGCTTGTTCAACCCGAATACGCCCGAGAACCGTTTTCTCGAGCGCCACAAACTGAGCGACCGGGCAGTAGCGCAAGCGATTGACCGGCTGGCGCGCAATCAGGATCAGACGGTGGATTACGCCTATATTTCGGTGCGCAACTTGGGGGCGATTTACGAAGGCTTGCTGGAGAACAAACTCGAGGTAGTGGATGCCGCCGGGCGTGTGGAACTCGTAAACGACCGGGGCGAGCGCAAAGCCACCGGTTCATATTACACCCCTGACTACATTGTGGAATATATCGTCCAGAACACGCTTGATCCCATTTTGGAAGCTCGCCAGGCGGTTTATGAGAGCGCTATGGGGTGCGTAACCGCACTACGCCGGAAACTGGAAAAAACATCCGATTCAGCAGCTAATCGTTTGCTTCACAACGAGCTGGAAGAAGCTGAACAACAAGCCCGAGATGCCTTCTTAGGAATCAAAGTGCTCGACCCCGCCATGGGCAGCGGACATTTCCTTGTCAACGCCGTGGATCACCTCACCGACGGTATCATCCAGCACATGCAAGCATACCATGATGCACATCCTGAAGTGCGCTGGGAGTGGGATCCGATCCAGCAGTTGATTGAGCGCGTGCGTGCGGAGATTCTGAAAGAGATGGCTGAGCAGGGGCTGAGCATGGACGCCCGCCGCCTGGACGATACTGCCTTATTAACTCGGCTGGTGATGAAGCGCTGCATCTACGGCGTGGACCTCAACCGCATGGCGGTGGAGCTGGCCAAGGTGAGTCTGTGGCTGCACTCGTTCACCGTGGGTGCGCCGCTTTCATTCCTGGATCACCACCTGCGTTGGGGCAACTCGCTGATCGGTGTCTGGGATATCGAAAAGTACACCCTGCCGGGCACGGAACGCTGGAACGAAATCTTGCGAACCTTGTCGGCAATGGTGCAGATCTCGGATATGACCGACAGCACGCTGGGCGAGGTAGCACAAAGTTCAGCTTTATATAAAGAAAGCCGCGCCTGGATTCAACCGACCATCGAGCGTTTCAACGTGGAATTGGCAACTCATTTCACGGATTGGGGCAAAGATACTAAAGTGTTAGCACTGGTTAGCCAAATGGCATACCAAAGCGATGAAACACGGCAAAATTCACCTGGCTTGCATGAAAAATACAAACAGGCGCAGCAGATTGCTGAGGAAAAATACTTTTTCCATTGGAAACTTGAATTCCCCGAAGTGTTCGTAGATTTGCGCAAGTGTGATTGGGCGGAGAGCGGCGGGTTTGACGCGGTGATAAGCAATCCACCATATAAAGATATTAAGGGTTTGGAAAAAGGATTTGCGAGATATTTGTTTCAGGCTTACCTGACAACAGAAAGACGAGCTAATATCTTTGCCTCTTTCTTTGAGCGTGGCCTCTCGCTACAAAATCAAACATCGTCCAATCTTGGGTTGATAATTCCGACATCTTTGTTGACACAAGTTTCTTATCAAAAACTACGTGGAATGATATTAGAAAAATATTGGATTCGTGGAATTGTTAGACTTCCTAATGAATTGTTTGGTGATACTATGGGGGATGTGAAGGTGGATACATGTATCGTCGTTACTGGTACCAAAACCAAACAAATTGATATAAGAACTCAGGTACTCATTTACAGCTCATTTAAGAGGAAAGAACTTATTTCTCCAGATACTGCAAATAAATACTTTGAGTTTCCGCAAAATAAATGGTTTGTTAGCCAAGAACACATAATATCGTTATCAGGGCTGGAAGAATTATTTATTTTGGAAAAAATTCGAAATATTTCCGAACCGCTTGAAGGAGTGTGTGAATTTTGCTTGGGCCTAACACCTTACGACAAATATTCAGGGCATACAGAAGAGCAGATAAAAAATAGGGTTTTCAATGCAAATTCTCAGTTAGCCCCGACATACAAGAAATTATTGTTGAGTGGTGATGTTGGGCATTACACCGTAGAGTGGAATGGTTTTGAATGGATAAATTATGGCAATTGGTTGGCCGCTCCACGAGAGCAGCGGTTTTTTACCCAAGAGCGTATTTTGGTGCAACAAATCATCGATTGGTCATCTTTGCGAATCTTTGCTGGTTGGACCTCAGATGAACTTTACAATACTCAAAATCAATTCAACCTTCTTGCCAGAAATAATACCAACCTAAAATTCGTGTTGGCTATTATTTGCTCCAAGATAATGTGTTTTTATCATAGAAAATCATTTTTGGATGTTGCTTTGCAACGATTCCAAAAAGTGCTAATAAAGGATGCGAAAACTTTCCCCATTCGCAGAATTGATTTCGCCACACTTCCTGAAACCCGCGCCGTTGAACTAACTCGTGCACAAAGGCTCTACGCGGCGGGCAAGATGGACGAAGTGCTGGCAATGGCAAAAGGCTGGCTGAATCACGCGCCCGAGCAGGCGGAATTCGTCCATGATCTACTGGCCTATCTTGCAGAGCAGATGATTGAACTCAACAAAGTGCGCCAGGCGGAAATCAAGGGGTTCCTGGCCTGGTTGGCACGTGAAATCGGCTCGCCATTGGATGGCCTCACCGGCAAGACCACACTTCAAAATTACTTGGGAGATTATCAAAAGGGTGAGGACCCTGCCACGCTCGACCAAATCCTTGCTGTGTTGCGCAAAAATCAGAGAAAGCTGGGCGTGGATGTCTCGCGCGCCTTTCAGGAGCGATTGGAAAAGGAATATCAAGCCAGTCTGGACAAGTTGCTGCCCATCAAACAAAAACTGAGTGCTACCGACCGGCTTATTGATCAGATCGTGTATGCGCTGTATGGCCTGACAGACGAAGAGATCGCTGTGGTGGAGGGAAGGGTATGACGATCCCAATTCCAGTCGCCATTCCCCGCGCAAGGGGGTACAAATCTGCCGTCCTACCGGTCCACATCTTAGACATGGTCGAGCCAGACAGCGGGGAGAAATCCAGAATCAGTATCGGTTTCAGAATTGCTTCTTGCGGCTATTTGATTATAAACACCACGTTGACTGTTCCTTCCGAGCTGACAAGATGGTTGTGGAAAACCTATGCTTACTCGACTCTTCGGAGTAGTCAACTCTTTTAATTTTTAGAGTTCTGTGAGTATTCGAACGCTATCACGTAAAAGTATCGTTCATCGAAAAGAGCAATACTCTTGTAACATTTATTCATCTGTATCTTGGATTATCTGTCCCTCACGGCGGGCAATGGTCAAGAGGGGGCTTCCGCCGTCGGTTTCGAACCAGTGTAAGCCGATAGGGATGGGTTCGATGCGGGAATCAATACGCCCAGCCATTACCCAAAGCAGCTCGACATCCTCGCGCGGGTATTATTTATCAAAGTGAGGAGAAATAACCAGCAAATCTATATCGCTCCACTGATGAGCGTGTCCTGTCGCCTGAGAACCATAGATTACCCCGAATTGTACAGGAATGCCTTGCTCTCTTAGTTTATTCAAGTATGTGGAAACGATAGTTATAATTGCTTGCTTAACCATTTGATTAATTCATCAGCTTGGGCCAGGCAACGACGGACGTCGGCTCAATTTCTGTTGCTTTGGTTTTGGGAGCCACAATGGATTGACCAACAGCTTTTCCCAGGGAGGCAGAAACAAAGGCGTTCAGACTAACACCTTCGCTATCTGCGGTTTCAACCAATTCGCGATGAAGGGATTTGGGCACACGGACTACAAATTTACCGCTATATTCCTCTTGAGGGCGCGGCTCAGGAACAGGAATGTCATCATCTAAAGCAATCTCAATCCATCCCCGCATCGCATCGTCGATCATTTCCCCTAGTTCTTCAAAGGTATCGCCTTGAGTGATACACCCCGGTAGTTCAACAACCCTGGCTACCCAACCCGGATTTACTTCGTCATCGTCACGGATTACTTCTATGGTGTACGGGAGGCCGAGATAATATGTCAAATCCTTTTTTGGCTCTTCCATTTTATGCCTCTTACCCTTCTGGAGTGTCTAATTCATCCATCTTGTCTAATTCATCCAACAATAATTCAACATATTTGGGTTTTACAAATGGTTTCCGTTTTGGTACACCGATGATGTGTTTGCCCAAAGTGAATAGAGCATGGTTGGTTCCGCTTTGTCTCTTCACAAAACCGAGTCAAAATAAAATGGCCTCAATTTCTTCAAAACGAACATTTTTTGGGTTTTGCCTAAGCCTGGCGACAGCTTTTTCCTTTTTACTCATCCTCACATCCCATTAGTATCATATTTAGTACTACTTGTCAAATTAAAAGAATTATAAAGATCACAATCTGCAATCCGGACGTCCTATTCCCTCATTATGATTGCGAAACCTAAATCCCTTTATTCCTCCACCGTTACCCTTGCTATAGTCACTCTCCCTAACGCCTCCGTATCCATTGTTACTCCCAACCCCGGCGCAGTAGGGACATCTATGGTGCTATCCTCATTCAGGCTGAACCTCTCGCGGGTGATGTCTTCGGTATAATAGCGCTCGGTGGCAGAGATATCGCCGGGCAGGGTGAAGCCGGGCAGCGAGGCCAGCGCCAGGTTGGAGGCGCGCCCCACACCGGTCTCCAGCATGCCACCGCACCACACGGGCACACCCACCGGCTGGCACAGGTCATGGATGGCGACCGCCTGGCTGAGGCCACCCACTCGCCCGGCCTTGATATTAATGATGCGGCAGGCGCCCATCTCTAACGCCTGGCGAGCGTGGCGCACCGAGAGAATGCTCTCGTCCAGGCAAATGGGCGTGGTGAACTGAGCTTGCATGCGGCTGTGATCCCACAGGTCATCCTCATCTAAGGGTTGTTCGATCAGTAACAGGTTCAGCGAATCGAGGGGGTGTAAAGCCACGGCGCTTTCCAGCGTATAGGCGGCGTTGGCATCCACCTGCAGGCGCAGGGTGGGGAAAGCCCGTCGCACCGCCTGGGTCTCAACCACGTCATGCCCCGGCTTGATCTTGATCTTCACCCGCCGGTAACCCTGGTCAAGATACTCGCCGACCACCTGCACCAGCTTTTCAGGCGACTCCTGGATGCCAACCGAAACACCCACCTCCACCCGCGGATGCACTCCCCCCAGCAGCTCGCGCAGAGAGCGGTCCTCGGCCTTCCCGTGCAGGTCCCACAAAGCCATTTCGAGCCCGGCCTTGGCCATGGGGTGGCCGCGCACAAAATCCACTCGGGAAGCAAGATCCCGCGGTTCCTGCATTTCTTTCCCCAGAATGACAGGTAGAATGAAGTCTTTCAAGATATGCCAGGCCGTCGCGACGGTTTCGTAGGAGTAACCCGGGTCACGGTCGGCCACGCACTCGCCGTAACCGATCAGGCCGGCAGCGTTGACCTCCAACAGCAGGCAGTCACGCCTCTGGCTGCGCCCAAAAGAGGTCTCGAAGGGCGAGCGCAACGGCATGGATACATGATAAATGGTCACGCGTTCGATCTTCATAAGGTCTGTTCCCCGTGGCTGAGCACATAGAAACTGCGTGGATACGCCCCAGGCAAGTAGACAAAATCCGTCACCAGGTAACCCTGGGCAAACAGGTGTTCAAAAAGCTCGCGTGTATGCAGCCGCCATTCCAGCGCCAGGGTAAGATGCGCTGCCTTGAGCGCCAGGTAATCGGCGGGGATCTCCACCATCAGCACGGGAACAAAACCATTGCCTCCTGCCTCACTGCCGCCATCAGCTAAATTATTGGGGCGCAGCAGAGCAGCCAGTTCCACATCTGAGGGTAAAGTCTGCCAGGGCGGCAGCGGCCATCCGGCCTCATCCATATTGGAACGGTTGATGATTTCTGACCCGGCATCCAGGTAATGCGCCAGGTCTAAGGTCAGGCGCCTCTGCCGGCTCAAACGGCGAATAACTCGCAGGGAATGCACCCACCAATCCACGCGAAAACGGTCCGATGGGATGCCGACATTTAACCCGTCGCGCATCTCCCCATACAAATTACGCACGAAGGTATGGCAGACCGCCCCCAGCTTGGCGATGTTGAGGCGGGCATTTATGCTCATGAGCGGGTCATAAGTCCAGGTGATGCGCTCCAACCCCTGGTGGCGCACCATCTGCCATTGGGCGCGCTTGAGCGCAAATCCCAGGCCGTGGTTGCGGTAATCCGGATGAATGCCCAACTGGTGTGAATAGTGCCAGGGCCGTGCCTGGTCTGCTTTAGCCTCCAGGGCGGAGAAGCCAAACACAAATCCGATCAGCCTCTGGGGTTCATCTTTTTTAAACGCCCCAATCACCAAGCCGCCGCTGTGCACAATCGCCATCAGCAGGTGGGTCGGGACGATGTCGATCTCGCTATCAGGCCAGACCAGGCGTTGCAGGTCTTCTACAGCAAACATATCTTCAGGGGTCTTCAGAATGTGAAGAGTCCAATCCATACGGGAAATTGTAACCTGAAATTGGGTATATAACCACGGATGGTTTTCCTTAAGATCTTTTCGACCTTTGCATCTTGGCGGTTATTATATGCCCAGGAGTATTCCAATGCAAGGTAACGGCATCCATACCCTGGTGCATATACTCGTGGGGATACTTTTCTTTGCCACCCTGGTCGGCATCCTGGCCCGAAAAATGCGTTTCCCCTACACTGTGTGTCTGGTGCTGATGGGGCTGGTATTTGGCCTGTTATTACGCAACCAGGCCAGTATCCCCCCAGCTCTAATCCTGGAATTGATGGCGCCCCCGCTGGTCTTTGAAGCCGCCTTTCACTTGGGGCTCAGGGAACTGCGGCGCGACCTGGCGCCTATCCTGGCGCTGGCAATCCCCGGCGTGATCCTCACTATGCTGCTGGTGGGCGTGGTCGTCTCCTGGGGGGGCGGCGGCTTCAGCCTGCCGGTAGCGCTGGTATTTGGCGCGCTGATCTCGACCACCGACCCAATATCCGTGGTCGCCCTGTTCCGCTTCCCTAGGAGCACCTAAGCGTCTGCAAACCCTGATGGAAGGCGAAAGCCTGCTGAACGATGGTACCGCCATCGTGGCTTTTGGCCTGATGCTGGCAATTGTAGAGAGTGGGCGTTTCAGCCTGGGCGTGAGCCTGGTGCAGTTTGTGCGCGTGGCTGTCGGCGGTCTTGCAGTAGGTTTGCTATTCGGCGCCTTATCTCCCAGATCATCAAGCGCATTGGTGACCACCTGATCGCGACCACGCTGACCTTCGTACTGGCTTACAGCGCTTACGCCTTCGCCGAAGATTGGGGCACAAGCAGGGTGTTGGCAGTCGTGGCGGCTGACTTACTATGCGGTAACCTGACCGCCAGGTCTATGATCCTCACAGCGCGCATGGCGGTCGAGAGCTTCTGGGAATTCGCTGCCTTTGTGGTAAATTCAATCGTCTTTCTACTGATCGGGCGGGAGATGAACCTGGCAGTGTTGGCAGCTTACTGGCATCCTATACTGTGGGTAATCATTGCCGTACTGCTGGCGCGCGCTGCTATGGTCTACGGCCTGTCCTGGACCGGGCGCGATATTCCCCGCTCCTGGACACATATTATGTTGTGGGGTGGGTTGCGCGGTGCTATCTCCCTGGCACTGGCGCTCAGCCTGCCAAAATCCTTTGGCTCCGACCGGGTTTCCCTGCAGATGATGGCTTTCGGGGTCGTGCTTTTCAAACTGCTCGTCCAGAGTCTTTCCATAGAGCCTTTCATCCGCCGCCTGAACATCATCGAGAAGAGTGAAACCCAGCGCCTCTACGAGCGCGCCCGCGCCCAGGCAGCCGCTGCCAAGGCCGGCCTCAAACAGCTCAAGGCCATGCTAGCCGAAGGCCGCATCTCGGAGTATGTGTCTGATATCATCGAAACGCAGACCACAGACACGGCGCGCCTCCTGAAAGAAGCTGTCCAGAAGAGCGTAATTGCCGACTCCGAAATTGCCGCCCTCGAGCGCGATGCAGCCTGGGGTGAAATGCTGCGCGCTCAAAGGATTGAACTGCAAAACCTGCTCACCGCAGGCCTGATTTCAGAAGAAACCTACCGTGAGCTGGTCCATGTCGTAGATACCAGCTTTGAAAACCCACCTTCCCTTCCCGAAACTGAACGACAAAAAGGTAATTCTCACCGCACAGACACGAAGGACGCTAAGGGGGCCAAGGATCTAATCACTTAGCAGACGTCTGTTCTGGATTTACGGATTCATGGCCTGGTTAGCACGCAACGAAAACCGTAGACGGTCCCCGCAAGATCAGGTTTAACCTTGGCCCGCAGGGCAACCCGCGCACGCCAGTCATTGGTGTCATAATCGCCGCCCCGCAACACGCGTTCGGTGCCACTCGAAGGGCCTAAGGGATTTTCAGCCGGGGAGGCGGCATAATAAGTCGCACTATACCAGTCTGCTACAAACTCCAACACATTCCCTGACATATCCAGAGCGCCATACGGGCTGGCGCCCTTTAGGTAGCTGCCCACAGGCTGGGTATCGCCTATACAATCCTCGCCATCCATGCCCTGGTAATTTGCCAGACTGCAATCAATCTCCTCACCCCAGGGATAAGTACGCCCATCCGTACCCCGCGCGGCCTTCTCCCACTCGGCCTCGGTTGGCAGCCGCTCCCCGGCCCATTTACAATAAGCATCGGCGTGATCCCAACTCAAATTGATTACCGGGTAATCAACATACTTGCCGTCATTGTAAGGGCGGGTATCAAATGATGTAGCGGCAAGTGGCGGACAGGCTCCAGCTCCCATACACGGAGCATACATGCCAAACGTCACCTCTGTCTTGTCAATCCAGAAGGCATCCAGATAAACCTTGTGCTGGGGCAGCTCATCGGCGAGGTATTCTTGCTTGCAATCGCTGCACACCGCCAGGACTTTATCAATATCAGCTTCGGTTGACCCCATCAGGAACTCGCCAGCCGGCACATACACCATCACCATGCTGTCTTTGGGCGAAACCCGGGTAGAACCAATGTCCAGCGCAGGTGTTTCTTCTGGTGGGAGTGCGTTTGTCCCCTGCATCGCTATCGCGGTTATCATGGTGGGCTGCTTAATTTTCAGGTTGTTAGCGCCCAGAAAACCTAGCACCAGGCAAAACACTCCCACCAAAACCAACAACACACCCAATCCAACCAACGCTATAAGCACCGGGGGAAGCCAACGTGTCCCAATCTTCTTCCCCTTCCCATTCTGTGGGACAACATCCTGTTGCTTATCAGGATCAGGCATCTTTCACCTATTTACCCAGATCCCACAATTCGCTATTTTTCATCTGGCAGCGGGTGCCGTAACCCTTGTTGGTTCCAGAATTCACTGTAAGACCCAATTCGCCATTCTTAAATGCCCCGGTCAAAAGTGGATCGCTGCCACTATACACCTCCTTGCCATTGACGAA